>Ga0182024_10021285_pt1 | contig 11778 bp, 12 predicted proteins | sample P32metaG_FD_120480 | JGI IMG/M metagenome (GOLD analysis project Ga0182024, IMG submission 120480) | Permafrost microbial communities from Stordalen Mire, Sweden - P3-2 metaG (Illumina Assembly) | ecosystem: Environmental > Terrestrial > Soil > Wetlands > Permafrost | place: Sweden: Stordalen... | reverse complement strand
TCTAGAATGACCAGTACGGCCGCCACCGCCCTTAACATCGCGTAAGCACTGCTCCAAGCGGACCTGGCAAACCACCGTCCAGCGCACCGCTCGCAGCTCCCGTCCCAGCCGACTCGAGCACCACCGCTGCAACCACCTGCGCGCTGATTGTATGCTACACGCATCGTCGCGCATGGTGGCTTGCAGCATCCGATTTCCCACCTGTGGCTGGACTCCACGCCACCAATGGGCGCGACAGGCTTAACAGCCATAAACCTTCCGGACACCCTGATTGGGCCCTCGACCTCCAGAACTTCTTCGCTTTGTCGGCGTTTTAATATAAAACCGGTTTTCGCCAGATCTGTGTTGCGATGCTGGGCGCCTTTCTCCACCTGTCGTCCCGCAAATGAAATTATTTTCCGACGCTTCCTGCTGCAGACGCCCAAAATGTGGAGATTGTGGATCGACGTCCTGGAAATACGTTATTCAAGGATGGGCACTGATTTGCACAAACACTAAACACTGTGATGCGCGGGGTGCCTTCGATGAATGTCGATCTTCCGTCCTGTGTCGATCCACGTCCCTCCATCATCCCGGATAGCTCTGCCGATCCCACGGTCCCACGGTCCACGGTCCTGGCACGCAAGCAAGCAAGCAAGCAAGCAATCAATCAATCAAACTTCTTGCACCAAAACAACTCGCTCCAATCTCCCGCGGAGCAACCAGCACACTGCAAATGAAATAATCTCCCGGCCTTCCCCTGTCTCGTCGATCCTGCTTCATTCAGTCCAAACAGCCCGCTCGCTGGGTAGTTGATCCGAGCCAACTCGGACACTTGACTACCATGGCACCATCTAGACCACACCCGGAAACAACTTAAGGAAACGCTGACTCCAAGTTAGTCAGCTATCTTTCTTTCTTCCAAGGTCGAACCAACCACCGCTCCAATCTTGGCCCGCGAAAAAGGGCGTCCAAGAGGCGCAGACGCGGCTCGCTTTCGCTGCGCTCGCAGTTTCAGCCAAACGCTCTTGGGCTGGTCCACGTGCTCATAAGCGACTAGCCACAGGCGTACAGTGGCACTGCTCATGTGCCTTATCCAGAGTGTTCAGCCGTTGCCACGGAATCGTACTTCTCCCGGCAGATCTTCGTCTTTGTCATTACAGAGCGATATGGAAAGGATAATTGGATCGTGATGCCCGGAGACTGGATGAAAGAAACCGGAACTACAGGGCCGGAATGCAAGCCACGATGAGAAGACCACTGGCAAAGTGTTTTATTTTCGTCAACACACTAAGATGACTTTGTTTGAAATGCCTGCTTTGTCTCCGTTGAATGATGCGATCAATTCTCGCACTCCCTCCATAGTCTTTTTCCCTGAATATACAACCCTAACTAAGGAAGGGATTGTCTGGGTACGAGATTAGTACGAGACTAATCCCTCCGTGTGAGGTTTTGGAATCTGATACGCTGCTGTGGCATTCAACAGACAAAACACGGACTGCTTTCAAAAATCCTCGTGGCCATTGCAACAGATGTGTGCGCCCAGCTGCAACAGACAATGCATCACGCATGCGCGAATCGCAATTTCCCTTTCGACGTCCTATTGTGTCGGAACCAGTGCTCCTTTCAGTGGGTCGGGCGACTTAGTAAAATCATTGCAAATCAAAAAAGCGCGAACGAAGCTTCACAAAGGGCGATGATGGTATAAAATCCCGAACTATACCCTCTCTCGTCCTTCATGGCATTATCAATGGAATTACCTCTCGAAGTATGGAATATAATATTTGACTACCTACATTTTCCGGACTCTTTAAGTCTCGCCAAGTCGTCCCTTCAAGTCCACGTACCTATCTCCTCAAATATTTCCATATCCATACTCATCATTATTAGAGAATATACAAAACCACTCGGGCAGTGTCTGAACTTTCCAACCTATTAGACATCTTCGTACAGGAGAATGAAACAAAACATTTCACCAAGCTCGACACTCGGGACTGGGGCGGATCCTTCACGTTGCTGATGCCAATGATAATATGATTGTCGAGGAGGCTGATATGCTCTCCTCGTTTTTCAGATCATGTGGATGTTTAAGAAGACTAATGTCCTGGAGCCCTGGTGCGATTGGTGGAGCGGGCCGGAAGATCTTGACGAGGAGAAAGAGGGTGGAGAGGGTGAAGACGGGAAGGGGAAGAAGAGGAAGAAGAGGAAGAAGAGAGGGAAGCTGACGATGAGGAAAGGGAAGAGGGTGAAGAAGACGTAGAGGATGGAGATCTTGAATGAGGCGGGAACCATGCATTCTAATTTGAGATTCAGGGGTCTTACAATCTACGCAAAACTAATTCCACAAACCCCGAACTTTAAAAACACCGAATCCCTCCCCTGAATTCCATGCTATCTCTTCTATAGCTACAAGAAAGAAAGAAAGAAATCCATGTTACTTACTGCCCCCTCTTTCTCCAAATACCAATTATCTTTCCAGAATCCCCGCATCTTTACAACTGCAATCAACATCCCGGGCGGGAGTCTCTCTTTCATGAAGTGTCGCGAATTCGTCAGATCCTCAGGAGTGGCGTTTCCGATCCGGTTCCTTTCGGGGTTATTTTTTTAACCTAATGCATCTATCTGATGACGGCCGCGGTTTCCGGGATATTCTCCCTGAACTTCGGCAATTTTAGACAAATTCCCAACTGAAAAGAATTCACTGACAACCCAATCGGTACGATCATTCCTCCAGAAATTTACTGGAGAGTAAGTCGATACACAAACAGTACGTTCACTGCATGTCAGTCGACATCTAGCTTCATTCTACCATTTCATTGGCAATGTCTCCCCACGCGGTCAAAACAGACAGTAACCGAGAAGAATTATCATTATCCATTGCGCAACTCGTCACCCGTTCCTCCGAGGGCTCAGCAACCCGGCAGTATTGCAGTAATATGTCTCTCAGGAAAGGATCTCACTCACGGGGAAGATATAGTACATGGCCAGGACATCACATCCGACAGGATCACCACTTGTGGGGTATTACGGCTACGTACTCTGATGGGAAAGGAGCTCAGAGTCGCGTCAACGTTTGCATATCTATTATCTTGGATTTCCAATGTTCTGCCTGGTAGACTGGAAGGTCGCGAACGGATACAACAACGGCACTCACCGACGTCAGACCACAAAAATTCGCCGTTCGATACCACCCACTTTCGGAGCCAACAAGATCATTCAATCTCATCAAAAATCATTCCTTCAGGAAACGAAGCCGTGAAACATTGCAGCATCCCAAGACATTCAATTCCATTATCTGCATCTTCTCTGGTCTGGGGTTCCGCACGCAAGTCGGCCACTGACTATTCATGGTTTCCAAGCTCAAACTGAAAACGCCAAAAATCTCGACTTCACGAATTCGCTGTAGACCAAACTCATTCGATTCCTTGTATTATTGGCAGAATTGCGCAGCTCTTGGATTCCCGCATCTAAAACAATGCTGCGAAATTCGACGCAGGGATATTTTACAAAAATTCATAGGGATTTCGACAACCCGGCCGCATTCTGCATTCAACACAACCAGATTGCGTATAGCGCCCAGTTTTCACAAAGTACCGGAAGATCTCGATGCTTGTATGAGTACTCCAAACATTCAAGATATACCACGATCATATTGCTACGATCAACAACTTAGTTTTATCGATATTTCAGGGATTCATATGATACCCGAGATTCAAGAAGCTTGTATCGGTTTGAGTATTCGCTCAGAGCCCAATATCTCCGTGTTATTTTCTCCTTCAGATGTCTCCATGCGAGACAAATTCCAATTCACAAAGGCTTGAACCTCAAGATTGATTGGAAACGATCGTTCTGGGAAAAGTATTCCCTGGGCTACGAATATACCCTCGAATATTAAGTTCCAACATCCGAGAAAAACATATTCTCCTCGATCGGTTGTTGTTTAAGATTCAACTTTGGGGCCCCAATGTTTCTATGTTTCTTCCGCCACTGACTGAGAAGCCGCAAATAGTCGCCTGAGTGTATATGGGTCATGGCATTACAGACAAGCTTTGGAAGGGCATATCTGGACGCTGAGATGACAATTTCTGGTGAGCATTTCTACAGTTCAGAGATCTGACTTACAAGATTCATTTGCAAAGATTCGAAACACACCGTATATTCTCGGAAATCAAGAGCACGATACGCTATCCAGAACAGCCTACCGAGTATGCATATTGAAGAGTATTTCCTATCTCGCACGAACTCTTCGGTCTATCATCTCAGCAGAGATTTCGAAACCACTAGCGAGGTGCTAGCGGATATCATGTCTGCGAGGGCCATTTCCTTCAGATACATTGTTGCAATTGGAAGGTTCAGGGGATATGGTGAAAGGACTGTCAAATGGTATATTAAGAGCTCGAGCAATCATCAATACATTTTCCTAAGAGATCTGACCTGAAGCCGGAGAAAAGGGGCACAGTGCCGAAAGTTTGTTTCCTTGCTAGTTCTTGCTAAATAGATAATAAACTAAGCCTTTTTAACTAATATGTACCCCACCATTCTCCCTTCTCGTATGATGTATCCCTCTGCGTCTGTCCATCTGACCCACTCACTCTGCCAACCCCTTCCTCCGATCTCATCTCCTCCGAGTCCCCAGACCCTATGCATCTCCTCTCACCACAACAAAAACTAACTCTCCCCCATCACCCACCAACTCCAAAAAGAAAACTTTCTCCGAACTGGCGGAATCGAACCGCCGACATCTCGGTAATTGAAATCCATTACAGCCGAGCGCCATAGCCAACTAGACGAAGTTCGGTTACGTAATCTAACTAAAAATTTCTTGAAATCGGACTTATACCCCTTGTTGCCCGGCCACTATTTGATCTGCGAAAATTTAGGACAGTCACATCACACCACGAGGTTTTCAGGTCGGCGATGGTGATGGATGCCCGACTCGGAGATGTGTGAGTAACTAACTATGGAAGTCTTTGTATCGGACGAATGCTTTGTAGTCATGGTTGACGACAACTGGCGATCCGCCAACGTACACTCCAACGTACGCAGATGATTCTCAGCGCAGTCCTCGCCGTCATGAAGCAAGAAAGATTTTTCGAAGGTACACCATCCCCCCACTGTTAGGAGTTCTCCACGTTTATGATGATACACCTTTATGAATTTCTTCAACAGAATCTTTGGGGTTAACTCCCCCATTGAGATGTTACTTAGCTTTTTAACCCTGATCTTCGAAGTTCTACTGCTTTTTCATTTGTTCGTGGACAAAATGTTAATGGATAGGGATACTCCCGTGAGGAACGGCTTGGATTGTATTATTTGTGTTCTTTTGGGATGGTAGATAGGTTCTTTGGGCTTAAGGGCGATTGGGTTTGATGGATAGGTGGTTCTGTTTGGTGTTTGTTTCAAGCGCGTGTTGTAGTGAATTGATTCCTGGATTAGAAATACACTACAACCTATTCTGCTTCATCTAATACGGACTGATACTCCCCTCATCAATCCAATTAATCGACTGTCGCCAGTTGACACTCTTTCCCAGACTCTCCGTGCCCTTCGCCGTAGTACGTACCGTACTCCCTGCTTCCCACCGTCGGGTAAAAGCGATCTACGCCATCTCGATTTCCAGTGAATCATCCCCATCACCGCCGCCCATCATGTTCACAGGAATAGGTACTCCCCGCCCCCCTCCCCCCTTCCCATCTCCAACACTCTGACCAAAAGTCGAACACCTAGGCACCGTCTCCGAATTAACCCCGATCGACACCTCCGAATCCGGCGGCAACGGCTTCAGCGCTACAATAGCCGACGTCGGCCCCATCCTCGAGGACGTCCACCTCGGCGACTCTATCAGTATCAACGGTGCCCCCCTCCCCGCTACCCCCTTCTCCCCCCAACCCAGCCCAACCTTTGCTGCTGCATAGTTTGTGGTATGGTGGCTAATAGCAGGGACGTGTCTTACTGTGACGGAGTACGACGGCACAAGGAGCTTTAAAGTCGGGATTGCACCAGAGACATTACGACGGACGAATTTAGGGGACTTGAGTGTTGGGAGTAAAGTCAATCTCGAGAGGGCTGTTGCTGGACACGTTAGATTTGGGGGCCATTTCGTTCAGGTATCCCCCGCCCGTCCCCAGCCGCGTGTCCCGACCTTTGGTCTCCATACTATCCCTACGCTCTCTGTCTTCCTTTCGTCTTTTCGTTCCTACGCTTTGATGTCTACGCTTTGATGTGTGTGCTATGTACTTACTTCATCGCAGGGCCACGTCGATACAACTGCCGCCATCATCTCCCGCACCCCCGACGGCAACGCCATCGCCCTAACCTTCCAGCCACAGGACCCCCAAATCCTGCTCTACATCGTCGAAAAAGGCTACATCGCCCTAGACGGCACGTCCCTGACCATCACAGCCGTCGACGCCAGCACCTTCAGCGTCATGTTGATCGCGTATACCCAGGCGCGGACAGTCGTTGCGCTCAAGCAGATCGGCGAGAAAGTCAATGTGGAAGTCGATTTGTTGGGCAAGATTGTCGAGAAACAGGTTTTGGCGGCGCTTAAAGGAGGGGGTGAGGATGGACGGGGGGGGTTGATTGAGAAGATTGTGCGGAGGGTGGTGCAGAAGTAGCTGGTGGGGGCTGGTGCGTGGTGGATGCGGGATGGGGAGTATCAAGGAGTATCATGTGGAGTAGTTTAATGGGAGGGAGGTTAGATGTGTTTAGAAGCGCGTATATAGATGAAAGAAATGCATATGTATGATTCGCTATTCAGAGTCTTGTCACTGTTTGATGAGGATAGCTAGGTTTCTAGGGCTGGAACCCTATGGGTATAAATAGCCAGGTAGCTTTTTTCAATAAAGGCGAAGGTCGAGCTGTTTTATCGTCCGCTCAAGAAATCACAACGGTCTTCAGCGAACACATATCCACACCCGGTCACTATATCCTACGTCTGGCACCTACCCGGATTGTACGACAGACGCTTCAATACTTCCAAATCATCCCCACGCAGTGACACCTAGGTGTCACTGCAAGACGGAGAGTAATACGCAGCGACGGCGACGGTCAAGCTGTCTGCAATAAAGGCCCCTGGGAGGGCTTATACGTGTCTAAGCTGCATTGCTAGACAATCTGCTATTAACGGAACTCGTGTTGCCGAGAAAGCGTCCGGGTTTTGGGGAACAACGGCGACTCGAGCCTACTCCACACCGTCGAATTCGAGCGGCAAAAGATCCGATATCAATTACCCTGCCAGATCATTCACGTCTCCATATCCATCTAGTTCAGCCAACTATCCTCAACCCAACAAATCCTTCACTCCTGCCTCACAAGGCGCCTTTTCGCAGCAACCTCGCAAGGGCGGTAAACCGTCAAAGAAGCCTTCCCGCCCGCTTTCCTACGACGAAATTCTAGCCCGGCAAAGGGCCCAAGATTTATTAATCAAGCGTCAACAACAAGCTCAAGAAGATTACGATTCGCAAATCCAAACCGCATTTGTTCTCCCTGCTGCTGTATCCCCTGCAACACCTGCCCCTACCGCCACCTCTGCGCCAGGGTCCTCATTTCGTCCCGGCCCGCGAACAAAACGACATATCCGATTAGTATATCGTACCAAATTCGGGGCAGACAAAAAGCACTATCCGTTTCCTGAAGAAGCACAATCGCTGGACGGCCCTCGAAAGCGGAAGAAGATCTACTTCAAAACAGGTCATAGGTTTCTATTAGCAAGAGGGATATTATTGCAGAAGAGGCTTGTCAAGTTCGATCCCGTGAAGAGAATAAAACGACTAGCTAAAGCGGCGGCAGCGAAAGTCGTCAGGAAAAGAGCCATGGAGAAAGACCAAGTAAAAGTCGATTTGGAAGAGCTCAAGAGGTGGCAATGGGGAGAAGAGACTTTTATCCTTCCGGTGACAACAAGTGATATCGCCAACGATACCAAAGACAAAGTACATCTCGGATACTTTTCAGAAACGAAAGCGAGCATCAAATTGGGCGGAAAATTATTACAAGAAGGACAAGTCGTTGCATTTCCCACAGAAACAGTCTACGGTCTAGGTGCCAATGCCCTATCAACACACGCAGTCCAAAGAATCTACACCGCGAAAAATCGACCTGCCGATAACCCCCTGATAACACACTTCGGGAGTATCTCTCACCTTCGATCCTTCTTCACCAATATCCCATCCGTCTACCTCCCGCTCATCGAAACGTTCTGGCCCGGCCCTCTCACGATTTTATTACCCGTTACGCCGCAGCTGGGAATAAGTCCGCTTGTTACTGCGGGGCTAGATACCGTTGCGGTGCGCGTGCCATCAAGTCCGCTGGCAAGGGCTTTGATTCTGGAAGCGAATGTTCCGATTGCGGCGCCAAGTGCGAATGCGAGCACTCGACCTAGTCCCACTATGGGCCTACATGTATTCAGGGACTTGAATACACGGATTCCGCTGATACTGACTGCGGATGAGGATGTAGGGAGTCAGTGTGACGTTGGACTAGAGTCGACTGTTGTGGATGGTCTTTCTTCGCCGCCCACGATACTCAGATTGGGGGGGATAAGTCCTGAATCTATTCGTGCTTTAGGGGGTGTTTGGCGAGAGACGACTATTTATCAGAAACCTTCTGCGGTCACAACAAATGGCGCGGTGGAGGAGTTCAAACCTCGCACTCCGGGGATGAAGTATCGACACTACTCCCCGCGATGTCCAGTTTACGTATACCCCGCAAACTCGCCGCAGCCTTCCTCGCCTTCACGACATCTCCCTCCCTCCGATTCGATAGATCGGAAAGTTGCAGTTCTCTGCACCAAGAATTGGCTGCCTATGGCGGATGAGAATGCTGAGGTCGAGTTTAACTGGTTGGGAAGTGATGATGAGGAGGTGGCGCGGAATTTGTTCAAGTGTGTCAGGGATATGGATGAATGGGGCGCGGAGTGTATCATCGTGGAGGGAGTAGAGGAGAAGGGGATTGGGAGGAGTGTCATGGAGAGGTTACAGAAGATGAGTGGCGGGGTCCATTCCGTATCGTTGAACGGCGCAGCAGAGGCAAATCCGACAGGAAGCGTCTCGGAGACCGCCGTCACATCTGGGGCCGCCGTCGCATAGAGTGCGGCTCTCCAAAAAAATTCCTTTTGCTAGTAATCGCTGTTCGGAGTTAGGTGCACGGGGGAAAAGTTGGGCATATACGTAATAACAGGAGTCAAAATGGGAATAGATTTACAGGGTCGCTATGTTTTTCTTTTCTATAGTTTCTTTTCTTGTAGGTGTTCTTTTCTAGGTGTTATGTCCCGGGGGCGGGACACCTGGCCGATAACGTGTGTTGAGGATAGCTAGGTTTCCAGACCCTATGGGTATAAATAGCCAGGTAGCTTCTTTCAATAAGGGCGTGTGTGCCAACCTAGCAGACGTCCCTCCGAAGATCTCAACGTATCATGTTGAGATTCTTGCTGGTCGCTATTCAGAGTCTACATAGCTTGTCGATCACGGATCTTCGTTCCTGACCCGACGCACATCGCCCTCCCTCCTGAATGACCATTGAATTATGGGCCTGCGGATTCAATCAGTTCAATCAAATCGATGACACAAGCGACAACATCTACGCACCAAAACTAATCACCACCATCCCCGTCACCAGTATCCAAGAAGTCGACCTAATATGGGCTGGATGGGCAGATTTCTTGTGTACCTCCCCTTTCCCTGGGGCCGGACTAACTTGGCGCGTTAGATTCATATCAAGAGACTACGTCGCGCAGACGGTTGGTTTATAGGGGATATGGAGCGGTTGATGGCCTGTTGCAGGAGGTGCAGGAGAGATTATGTGAGGGGGAAAGGATAGCTGGGTTTGGAAGAGAGACTCTTGAGGGGGTATGTAAATATCGTTTCTCGAGAGAAGGGTCTTGCCGGACAGCATCGGAGACGGTATTATTTGACGATGACAAGAGTATCGTTATAAGTCCTGTCGAGGAGATTGCAATCTCTTCAACGGGTCACGTCGCCGTCATCACCAACGGTGCTCCCCCCCTCTCTTTATGCCCCTTTCTCAACGTCAGGAAGACTAACCTCCTAGCGGGCCAAGTATTACAACTCTACACGTCCATATCCTCCCTCCACTCCCCCTCCAAAGACACAAAACCCCTCCTACGCCTCTCCTTCCCAACAAACCCACCGGATCAGCCTCCCTCTAGCAAATTCTCTTCCCTCTCCGCCGGAGACGCCCATTTCGCATTCATTGTCTCGCACGAACGGACCAATTGCACTGCTACACCGGGCATCATTGAACCGTATTACAACAAAATATGGTCCATCCGCACGGATAAACGGTCTCTGAACGACGAGGCTTGGATTCCCCTTGTCGAGGAATTGGAGTCTTTAGCGCAGGAGGCGGAGCTAGAGGAATTTATTCAGATTGGAGGGACTGACGTTCTGAACACGACTTTGCGAGGGTCTCCGTCTTCTTCGAGTATCGCCGAAACGACGTCTCACAAAGACGAGCAATCGATGGGATTAAACCCCACGTCTTCTCGGCAGGAAGTCGAACTGGAGATGCAGACATTGGCATTGTTTGTTGCGGGTAGTATTTCCTGGGACGTAGAATTCACTCAAACCCACTCGAAAGGATGGCTCACCCTGGCCCTATCCCCCCGTCCTCAATCCCCCCATCCCACAGCACAGCACAACCCCCCCTCCACCCCGAGAAAGGCCTATTTATTCCCATTTGGGAAGGCGGCGAGTACGATCCCTGGTCTTCAAATCGGAGAGATAATACCATTCACTGGGATTGTGGGAGCGAGTTGTGGGAGTGAGCATGTCGTGGTGGTTTTGGACAACGGAGAGGTATGGAGTTTTGGGAATGATGGGTTTGGACAACGGGGGATTGGAGGGGGGGAGGGACATGGGGTTGTGGATGAGTGGAGGAAGGTTGATGGGGTTGATGGAGTTAGGAAAGTACTCTGTGGGAAGTGGAATACGTTCTTTGTCTTTGAACGAGGAGATGATGGGTAGTTGTATATTAATGATACGCTACTTGCGCGAAACGTCCCTTCTGAACAACGTCATCTGAATACAAGTATCATCTTCGATCGTTTTTGGGCTGCTATCAAAAGAGAATCTCTTGTCATTGTCGAAGAAGACGTTTGATGCCCTGAGGCGGTCGATACTCTGTTCATGGTTCCGCTCGGAATTGACTAGCACATGAATATCGTCTTTCATGATTAAACAATTCTATTACGCCGATATCTATTTTCGAGAGACAGAGAGGAGTCCATATCCATGCATCCATCAATACATTCTAAACCTTAAATCCAAATCCCGCCATACACCTACGTATCAACTCCCCATCCTCAATCACGGGCAGTTTTTGGGGGGGGACTAACTCTTTATGCGCCTGTATCAAGTCTTTGCATTCAACCTCTCCGTTCGCAGAGTTCATGAAACAATCATCTCGTTTTTGTTTGGTGATAGGACACGCGCAACAAGGCTTGATCCCGTCCGGATTCAGTGCATCTATCGTCAGAATACGGTAAATTGTGGACAATTACTCTTTGGCGGATCGGAAGTTTGTGCTTTTTGTTCTGGAGAGGGTGTTGATGACCCGCTGAACCATCCAAACGGCATTGTGACAAAGTGACAAATCGCGAAATCCGGCCTCGAAATTCGCTGATCTCAGAGTCCTAGCAATTTTAGGGCACTGTGCCCTAATTTTTGGGAAGTGGGCCTGATCCGCGGAGGCGCCGCCAGCGCCTTATCTTATCTCACCTTCAGCACTCCACCTTCTTCCGATTCCTTACTTAGCAAGAAAGGACCCTTCCCAGCCAAGTTC
>Ga0182024_10021284_pt1 | contig 11778 bp, 7 predicted proteins | sample P32metaG_FD_120480 | JGI IMG/M metagenome (GOLD analysis project Ga0182024, IMG submission 120480) | Permafrost microbial communities from Stordalen Mire, Sweden - P3-2 metaG (Illumina Assembly) | ecosystem: Environmental > Terrestrial > Soil > Wetlands > Permafrost | place: Sweden: Stordalen... | reverse complement strand
TGCCCGTCTCCGCTTCACCGGCAGGTCCATCCTAAAACCGTTCCGGGATCGGGCACAATGAATTTACAGCGAACGGCGATCAGTGTCTTAACTGTTTGTCTCAGTCAAGGGGACAACCGCAGGGTCCGTACCATAGCCTTGTTCCTGCATCAGATTGTTATAACGCGAGTAACCCGCTCGCACTACGAGCACCATCCGGGGAGATAGGATTATCGTATCGACCATGGCCAAGCCATGAGTCGATATGTTGCTATTCCCTGTTGCCCCCGTGTTCGATCCAGAGATATTGTTCGGCAACCCGAGCGGATTGAATCCGTCCGCCGTCTCCGGAAAGACATGTGGAAGCGCGGTGTACGTTCGACCATAAGAATAGCGCAAGAAGAAATTGTTGTTATCCGAGAACCGATGATCGATCCGCGTGTCCAACTGATTATCAGTCTGGACCCTGTCTCCATTGCGGCTGTAATTATTGTTCGCCGCGCTATTGGTCGGGTCTGGATACATGTTAATCAGCCTTAGCGCGATTGGGTTAATCTCGCTCATCGGAATCTGGTTGTTCGGGTAAGGAGTTCGCGTAGAAACGCCGGTGGTTGGATTCGTAACAGTGGTGAGGAGGTCGAAGATCTGATTTTGGCCAGCGAAATTACCTGTCCTCTCCGCAAGGGTCGGAACCGTTGCTAATTGCGGTCCAGGTGTGCACGTGGCCGCGGCGCATTGGACGGCCTGGATGCCTTTGAAAGTTTCCCAGTCGAAGAAGTAAAACGTCTTGTTTCGCTTGATCGGTCCGCCAATACTGCCGCCGAAATTGTTTTGCTTATAGTCCGGCTTGGCCTCCCCCACCGCCAGGTTTGGCGCCCGCGCGTCCGTTAGCTGATTACGGAGATACTCAAACGCTGAGCCGTGAAATTCATTGCCCCCGCTCTTTGTGATGAAGATAACGGCGGCTCCACTAGTCCTGCTGAGTTCCGCTGAGAAGCTGTTCGTCAATACCCGCATTTCAGCTACTCCCTCCTCTGAGGGCCTCACAACTAATGTATTAACGAACCTCTCGTTGTTATCGACGCCGTCAATATTGAAGTTGTTTTCGGTTCCGCTTCTTCCGTTCGCGGCGATCGTCCCGGAGCGGCGTTGGTCATCTTTATTGCCGCCCGCGTAAGTATTGCCCTGGTAGTTAGTCGTACCAGGCACCAGATCCGCCATCAGAATGAAGTTGCGCCCGGCGATCGGCAAATCTTCCACCTGAACCTGACTTACGACTGTTCCGACGGTCGCGGAATCCGTCTGCATCGCGGGGGCTTCGGCGGTCACTTCAACGCTCTGTTGGCCAGTTCCGATCTCAAGGTGTGCGTCTGCCCTGAATCGGTCGCCAATAGCCAAAGCGATGTCCGGTATTGTCCATAGTTTGAACCCCGTTGCTTCGGCTGTAATCTTGTAACGCCCGGTTTGGAGCTGAGAGATAATGAAGTCTCCGCTTGCATTCGACACGGTTGTGTATGGCAAACCCGTACTCAGATTCGTCGCAGTCACTTTCACGCCAGAAATCACGGCGCCTGACGAGTCGGTCACTGTACCAACGATGTCGGCGGTGGAGACTTGAGCGGACAGCAGACTCGCCAGGAGGCCAAGTACGATGACGGCGAATGCTAAATGGGCAAGGAGCCTCGTGAAATTTAAAGGCTTCCCCTTGAGATTCGCGCGACGGGCGTGCCTTGTAACTGCGGAATCATTGTGGATTGTGGACGCCATGGACTCTCCCTCAACGTGAGCGCCAAGATGGCTTCTTTGGTCCCACGAACTTGTGTGTCGAAAACCTCACCTAGAGCGTGCAGGACTCTATCATAGACCTGCCAGGGTGTCAAGGGAAGCTAACGACAGGGAGGCTAACGACAGGGAGGCAGTGCGACAAGGGATGGAGTGCGACAAGGGATGGAGTGCGAGTTTGTAGATGCAGTGCAAGGGATGCAGTGCGAGGGGTCGCCGCCGCATGAGAATGGGGTCTTCCGCACTTTCGGTGCAGATTGGCCAAGCTAGAATGACCCAAACGCTTGTGCCATGTATTGTTTTAAGCTCAACTTGCAATGGCACCTCCCCCGAGCCATTCGCAAGCAGTCTTGCCAGGTCCGGCTTTAGTGCTCGATTGCATCGAGCGTGTGGACGGCCGGTTTCTGCTGAATGTTCACATCCAACAGTTCCCGCGTTGCCCTGCCTGCGGTAGGCAACCTCGGAGCCGCCACAGTACCTATCTCTCCGGCTTTTGAGAGTCCTGCCTTGGCAAGGCTGCGAAGTAGAGCCGGCTGAAAGCCCAGCGTTTTCGATGCCGTAACCGAGCTTGTCCCAGGAAGGTTTTCGCCGAACCGATACCGGAAGTTGCGCGAACCCATGCCCGCTGGACCACGCGGATGAGTGAGATCATACGGCTGATCGGCTACACCGCGGGTGGGCTACCGGGCAGCCGCATTCTGGATCGGCTGGCGATTCCCATCAGCGACGATTACTGTTCTGTGGTTCATGAAGGCTTCCGACCAAGCCTCCGACGGCAATCCAGTCCGGTACCTTGGCGTCGATGATAGGGCTTGGCGCAAAGGACAAAGCTGCGGAACCATTTTGGTGGACTTGGACAAGCGTCAGGTCATCGAGTTGTGCCCGACTGTTCGGTCGAGAGCTTACAAGCCTGGCTGGAGAGGCACCCTGGTGTAGAAGCGATTAGTCGTGATCGGTGCGGTATTTATGCCGAAGCCGCCGACGCTGTCATTGCTGGTCACGCTACGAACCTGTTGCGTGGCGCTATTCGTTACAGATACCGCCGCACCCGCGATGGCCGAACCGCTCGGATCCCGTTGTCATGTCAGTGATCTCCCCAAATTGTTGCGCCAGTCCTGAAATTGCCAATGCTGCCTTAACCAAGCCTACCCGTCCAAAACGTCTTGATACGGTGATTCCGTTGCCAGGTGCAAAAGATGTCACTCCTCGATTACTTGCCATCGAGGATCTCTTTACAAAATGCGGGTCACCGATTGGACGGCATTCCGCCGCCTGGTCTGTTGTCCTAAAATATGATCCGGCGGCAACACCCCTGTTTGCCGCCGAACCATTACCAGGGCATTTGGCGATCGGTAAGCTTGCGGCCTTTGTTCACAAGTTCCAGCGAAGAGCCATGGGTCACATTAGTCCCTTCCTTGAACAGCGCTTCGATGCTGGCCATCGTTACTGTCTCGAGGAAGCCAATATGGGCGGCCTTGTTTGCGTCCATCACACGTTTGCGAGCCGCTGCCATTGCGGGTGGGTAAGGCGGATTATGGTTGTCGGCGAAACCAAGCGAAAGGCCCATGTCGCCTGGTCCCCATTCTGCGAAAGCGACACCTGGCACGGCTGCCACCTTTTCGGCATTAGCTAGCGCATACTTGTCTTCAATTTTGAGCGCCATCATGAGTTCACCCTTCGGGTTCAACGGCCAGGGGTCGGCAAGCTCCCTATACTGTTTGCTGGACATGCCCCAAATTTGCGAGGCGAAACCTTCGCTCCCGGCCCCTCGCAGGCCCTCCTGAAGATCGTTCTTCTGGATGTTTGCCCGTTCGATAGGATAGCGGCTCGCGGCCATCAGCATCTTCACTGCCTCGGGGCTTCGCGCATGGCATAACTCAATTCCCATTACCCCGGCGGCGAGCACCTGTTGGATCATCCACACGTTCGCCCGGACGCTGGTTTCGTCGTAACCAACAACCGGCAACGTGACAATCACCGCAGGCATCCGATGACCGCTCTTCGTGGGTCCGCTCTTGGAAAGTCCCAACATGAACTGACGCAGGGCTGGAATGTTGAATTCGCCATCCTCCATTTCGTAAATGATGAAGTCATTGTATGTCGAGGCAAGTTTCACACCGACGTCATAGCCATCACCGCCTCTCGCGTTGGCGTTATAGATGGGTTGCCCATCTTCCAAGAGCTCAATCGCCTTGTTGAAGCGTCTCGGCTTGTAGTTAGGGTCACCGCCTTGCGCCCACAGGGCCGCGCCAAAAGATATCCCGAGTAGCGGAAGGATTACGGTAATGTGTTTCATGCTAAAACAAATCTCCTTTTCAGGTCCACGAAGCGCTTCACAATCTACCATACGAGAATTCTGTCGTTTGTGATTTAATCTAATTTTAATGTTCGTATTTTCGGACTTCACAATGGGCGGGAACCACGCGACGAGTAGCGGGCGAATGCGGACAATCAAACGGGAAGCGGCATCGAGGGCGACACCCGCGGCCTATTTCGAAAGGCGAATTCATTTTCGTACCGGAAAGTACGGATCTATCGCAAACAGCGTGGAGAGGCCGCGGTTAAACAACAGCGAGACCTGATGCTCCATCTTGCAATCCTATTCATGATGCTCGACCGGACGAAGATCAGGCGCGTGGCCCCTATCTTCCGCGTTATGGGCGATCTAGCAGTTTTGGATTTCCGGAGCACTGGCAATGGGATTTGGTGTCTACTAATTGATATGAGCGCACACTGCCCCAAGAAAGTTCGACCAAGTGCAAGGATCAGCGAAGCGATACAGTGCATTTACTACACTTTGATCATCAAATGGAGCACGGCGGCAATTTGGGGACCTGAGTCAATACACTGACGAGTGCCGAGACATGAGGAGAACCAGAATGGTCGAGAGTTTATGGGACGATGTACGTTACGCGGTTCGCAACCTGCGCCGCGATCCGTTCCTGGCTCTGGCAGCCACGCTGACACTCGCGGTTTGCATCGGAGCGAACACTGCAGTGTTTAGCGTTGCGAATTCCATTCTCATACGCCCATTACCGTATCCTGCATCCGAAAGAATCGATTGGATCAGCGAGAGGGCTGGACCCGCTCGACAGGATATTGGCGTAGCGCCAGATTATTACATGGTCCGCGAGCAGAATCGGATTTTCGAGGATGTCGGTGCGTTCGACCCAATGACACTGAACTGGACAGGAGTCGAAAGGCCTGAGCAACTGGATGCCGCGAGTGCTACGCCATCCTTTTTCCGCGTGCTGGGTACCCAGCCCATGCTGGGCCGTTATCTCACACCCGAGGAAGAGGGCTCGAAGGCGCCATCGGTTGCCATACTGAGCTATGCCTTCTGGCGAAATCGGATGGGCAGCGATCCTCATATTGTTGGCAAGACGATCGCCCTCGACCGCCTGCCGCGAACCATCGTTGGCGTAATGCCACAGGGGTTCGACTTTCCGCGTGGGGCTCAGCTATGGGTTCCCACTAAGCTGGATAAGACGACCGAAGGCTTTCCGATCTCGCCCAAGCGTGGGATTTTCGAAGTCCTGATCATCGCGCGGCGGAAGTCTGACGTAACGCCGCTTGAAGCTGCAACGGAGATGAATCGCCTGACATTCGCCGTTCGCGCCGCATATCCCAAAGAATACAGAGAAACCGCTTTTCGAACCGATTTGACCATTGCCGGCGTTCCCGTGCAAGAGCATCTCACCGGTCAAGTACGTCCCGCGCTGCTAGTTCTCACCGGCGCCGTCGCGCTAGTTCTGCTGATCGCCTGCGCGAATATCGCCAATCTGCTACTAGCACGTGCCGGGAGCCGGCAGCGCCAGCTAGCGATCCGGCTGGCGCTCGGATCAGGCCGCAGCCGGATTATTCGCCAGATGCTGACGGAGAGCCTGGTCCTCGCGACACCGGGTGGATTCGCTGGCATCGCACCTGCATGGCTGGCGGTGCACATTCTAGATGCGGCCAAGCCTGGCGTACTGGTGCGCTTTCCATCAATCTCGATCAACTGGCACGTGCTTGCGTTTACGATCGCGTTGACGCTCGTCACCAGCGTGCTTTTTGGCACCATTCCCGCCCTATCGGCGGCCGGAATCCACATTCAGGACGCGCTGAAATCCGCAGGCCTCACGCATAGCGCTGGGCGCGGCGCAACCCGTGTACGGAAAATTCTGGTGGTGACGGAGATTGGAATTTCCCTCGTATTGCTGATTGGCGCAGGTCTGCTGTTGCGCAGCTATGTTCATCTCGCTCACACCGAGCTCGGCTTTCCCTCCAATCATTTGCTCAGCTTTCGAATCACTGCGGTCGGTCCTTTCGACCGTAACTATGGTCCGTACTACTCCCAGGTGCTCGATCGGCTGCAGCAATCACCGATAGTCCGCTCGGCGACAATCGCAGTCGATATTCCGCTGAGTGACCAGGATTTTTATAACAAGGGTCGTATCCGGGTGATAGGTCGACAGCAGGTGGCCTTTGTCAACCGGCCGATCATTAACAACACCGTAGTCAGCCCCGAGTTCTTCCGCACCCTGGAAATTCCGCTCAAGGCTGGCCGCATCTTCGATGCTCACGATTTCGTCCGTACGCCGGCGACAGCAGATCACGGATTTATTCCGGCGGAACCAGTGGTGGTGAATGAAGCATTCGTCCGGAGAATCTTTCCTGGTGAGGACGCACTCGGCCGACGAATGGGATATGGCCCGGACGATTTGAAGATCACATGGACCATCGTCGGCATTGTAGGCAACATCCGTGGCGCCGCGCTCGGCGTGGAGCCTCCGTCCATGATCTACCGATGTACCTGCTCGGGTAGCCCTCTTTACGCACGCACCGGATTCCTGGTGCGCACCGCAGTTGCATCCGAGGCAGCCATCCGAGCAATCGAACAGCAGGTGCGTGCAGTCGATAGCGACCAGCCAATTTCCGACGTGAAAACCATGGATCAACGGAGAGACGCGGCGCTCGCACCGGAGCGCTTCCAGCTTGTGTTGCTCGGAAGCTTTGCAGTTATCGCTATGCTTCTTGCCGCGGCCGGGGTTTATGGAACAATATCGTACCTTGTGACACGCCGCACTCGTGAGATCGGCATTCGCATGGCGATGGGAGCGCGGCCCACTGACGTCCTGCGCATGGTCCTAGGTGAAACCAGCGCGTTGGTTGTGCTGGCGATTGTCGCTGGTCTCGGAGGCGCCTGGGCTCTCACGCGCTACATCCGCTCGATGTTGTATGGCGTGACAGCACTGGATCCCACAACTTTCATCGTTACTTCTGTTCTTTTGGCCGTGACCGTGCTCATCGCCTCGCTAGGGCCGACACTCCGGGCCGTCCGCGTCGATCCGATATCAGCCTTGCGGGAGGAGTGAGCGGTAAAAACTGACTTTTATCTGGAACACGTGACCTGTTAATTGCCATTATCGGCAGCTATTCAGGCTTTCTCGCTTTCGAGCCGCCAGGGCGCGGCGGAAGCTTTGAGCCGTACATTTTCTTGGCATTTCATTGAGCGTCACGAAGGCCTTCTTCTTGAACATTTGAGTGTTCTCTCTTTTTCGTCTTTCCACTTGGTTCGGCCGTTGGCCGAGCATGCCAACAACGCGGCAGCTGCCGAGGAAGGCGAAGTGAAAGTGTAGTCCTGGGACAGCTTGTAGTGGTCTTTTTCATCCACGAATACGCCTTGCACTAGCAACGTCTCGCGCAGTTTCACAATGTAATCCGGGGTGCTCGGTACGGACTCCTTCGGGGACTCTGATCCGGCGCGGACGACAAAACCGCCATCAACTTCGTAGCCGATTGCGGTCCTCCGGCCCCTCGCCTCGATGTGGAACAACCGCGCCGACGGGGATACCGCCGCCGGCTTCTGAAAGACGGACATCCCTAGTACGCCGAAGACGAGGAGCATCTGGTCCAAGAAAGACCTCAGCATAGCTGTATCCATCTCTGAGATTGAGGGGAGTTGTGGCACGTTGCTGTTGTCAAGGACGCAACGCTTGGCCTCCTTAGCAAGGTTGACCAGGCGGGCCTCAAGATACTGGACGTGCGCCTTGTTCAGGTTATCGTCTTTACTGCTGAAGAAGACCAACGCTGACCAGAAATCTTTCTGCTTGTAATGGCTAATCAAACGGTTTGCGACCGGATCGCCTTCCCCGACGTAGACCGTTGGAAAGCCATTCGGGTCGGCTTGGCCTGTCAACACATAGACGCCCGTCCTTGCAAACTCCGGCCTTCTGCGAAGTTCATCGAAGCGGCTTCGCGGACCGGCGACCGCCCGGCCGACCCAGTTCGAGATCTCCAGGATCTTGATGCCTTCCGCGGTTCCGCTAGGAAGGAACATGTGAATCGAAAGATCTGAACTCATCGGATATGCGAGACCTTTCCGGGAACCATCAATGGCGAGATCGTCACTGCGAGTGCCTCGTTGCTGTCTTCACTACTCACCACGGGGGTGTGTGTGCGCGCATTAGGCGCCCACTGACTAGGGAAACCGATTTCCGTTCAATCTGGACCTGCTCCGCATAGAGGAAGCGGTAAAGCGATTCGTACCGCCGAAGAAATTTACGACGCCTCTGGAACTGCTTCGGAGGGCTCACGAACAAGCGAACAGTGAGCTGGTTGCTGAAATCCGCCACAAGAATCAAGATGCGGACATTCTTCGAGCTGAATATGACAAAGCTGACCCGAGTGCAATAGTTGCGTTCTGCTCTGCGGTTCTTGATTGGTCGCTCTACCCAGACGACTTTCCACAGAAATTTCGTATTGCCTACTTGCCTGCATCCAACGAGCTCGTTGTGGATTACGAACTCCCAACGGTGTCATGTGTTCCAAAGGGAAGCGAGTATCGATTTGTGAAGGCCCAAGATACCGTCGAGGTCAGACAACGCAAGCATACCGAGATTGGCCAGAGCTATCAGGCAGTAATCGCCGCCATTGGCCTTCGAACACTTCACGAATTGTTTACCTCAGATCGCCGAAGCTACTTGGACGTAATAGTATTCAATGGCTACGTGAACGCCGTCGACCCGGCCACAGGAAAGGATGTTCGACCGTATCTCATTTCCCTTCGAGTGACAAAAGAGCATTTTTCCGAGATTGATCTTGGCCGCATCGAAGTACGTGCGTGTTTGAGGAATCTTGGGGCGCACGTCTCTCCAAGGGCGTCGGAGCTTGTGGCAGTGAAGCCGGTCATTAAGTTTGAGATGGTGGATAAGAGATTTGTAGAACAGGGAGATGTGTTGTCGGAACTTGACGCACGTCCCAATCTAATGGATCTGAATCCATATGAATTCGAGAACCTCGTAGGCAATCTGTTTTCGAAAATGGGGCTGGAGACGAAACTGACCCGCTCTCATCGAGATGGTGGCGTAGATGTTATCGCATATGACACGAGGCCGATTCTTGGTGGGAAAGTCGTGATCCAAGCAAAACGATATCGGCACACAGTTGGTCTTGCTGCCGTTCGTGACCTGTTTGGAACAATGAACCATGAGGGCGCAAATAAGGGCATTCTCGTGACGACAAGCAGCTATGGCCCTGATGCCTATGATTTCGTTCGCAACAAGCCTATTGAGTTGATCGATGGAGGCGTCCTTCTTTATCACCTTGAAAAAGTAGGAGTGAAAGCCCGCATCGTCTTTCCACCCGAAACGGAGCCAACTAACTGACGCAAATGTCTAGCACGGGCGATTTCAGACTGTCGGTGAAATCTGGACATATGGACGCGTCGGCACGGTTTTTCAGGTACTTTCCTATACTGCGTGCTCTATGGGAAGAAAGGTAAAAATGGCCTCTGATCCGTCCATCTGTCCCCCGGTCGGCAGGTACGCAGGAATTGTCGTCGAAGCCTAAATTTCCATTGGCATCCCGACGCGCTAAGCCTTAGCCTAATTGTCGTGAAACCGAAACCGTGGAAGGCTGACAGGCATCCACAAAAGAGCGGAAGAAGCTTGCCGCATTTGAAAGGAGGAAGCCATGTACGTCATAACAGGTGCCACAGGGAACACCGGAAGCGTGGTAGCGGAGAGATTGCTCGCAGAGGGAGAGAAGGTGCGTGTGGTGGGGCGCGACCCGAAGCGGCTGGAACGATTCAAGCAAAAGGGTGCAGAATCATTCATCGCTGATGCGGCCGATGCGGGCGCGATCACGAACGCGTTTGCTGGCGCGAAGGCCGTTTACGCGATGATCCCTCCTAATATTGCTTCCCCGGATGTCCGCGCCTACGAAGAGAGTGTGAACGACGCCTTGCGCTCCGCCATCGAGAAAAACGGGATAAAGTATGCCGTGGTTCTGAGCAGCGTCGGCGCGGACAAATCGGCTGGAACGGGTCCCGTGGTTGGGCTGCACAGTCTTGAAAAGAAACTCGAAGGCATTCCGGGGTTAAATGCCCTCTTCCTGCGGGCCGGTTACTTCATGGAAAACCTGCTGCCCCAGGTTGGCGTTATTAAATCCATTGGAAGTATGGCCGGTCCAGTCAAAGACGACTTGCCCTTGCCAATGATCGCAACTCGTGATATCGGCACCTTTGCGGCCGAAGCCCTGCTGAAATTGAATTTCGTCGGAAAAAGCACGCGGGAACTGCAAGGGCCTCGCGACGTCCCATATACGGAAGTTGCGAAGATCGTAGGCGCGGCGATTGGCAAGCCCGACGTAGCATATCAGCTCGTACCTGCGGCGCAGTTGAAGCCCGTGCTGATGCAGATGGGGATGTCGTCCAATATGGCAGACCTGTTGCTGGAGATGGCTGATGCACTCAATGCGGGTTACATGAAGACGCTTGAACCGCGCTCTCCAGCGAACACGACTCCGACCACGCTGGAAACTTTCGTAGCCGAAATCTTTTTGCCAGCGTATCGCGGAAAAGCATTTGGCGCGTAGGCATAGTGTCGAGCGTTCTTTTGGTTAGTGGTGCCACCGTAAAGTACGGGAACTTCCGCGTGAGACTTCAACCAATGGACATCAACAAAATGCTGGCCGAACTCCGCGCCGAACGTGAACAAGTCGAACAAGCCATAATGGTCCTGGAACGCATGGCTCGTGGGCAAGGAAAACGGCGTGGAAGGCCACCGGCATGGATGTCCAGGCAAAAAAACGTGGGAGGCCACCAGGAAGTAAGAACCAAGCCCAAAGAACAATAGCGACCGCGATGGGAGGCGGCGGCTTACACAAGTTGCCTTAGCCTACTCTTCAATGCATGTTCGCCGGGACTCTTTCCGACGCCTTCTAGCCACGAACGGAGCCGAGACACACTGGCGGTGTGCGACATTTCCGGCTGGCGCACCTTCACCATCAGTTTCGTCCCCGCTCCGAACGTCGCCTCAGCAAATCCACACCGTCGAAACTCTGCCAGCGCGAGTACGGCGGCTTCGTAGAGCGTGGACGCGGTGATCTCGACAGCGTGAGTGATCCCTTCCGAATCCGTGAACGAAACCGAGCATGACCGGGCGATGGGCACGACTCTATTATAGGGGAAGAAAAGGAGAATATAATCTCGTGTTTTCCTGCCACCCAAGCTCGATGGATTAGAGCGCTAAGTCATTGTGGAAAAGTAACTTCGATCATCTTTAGACCCTAATTAGGGCAACAACTTACTTGGCTCACCTGTGGTGATAGACTAGTTTCATGTTCTTCCCCATTATTGGGGGCTGCGTTCTTGGATGGATCGCGCTGTCTACTTGGCGTTCTAATCGCGAGGACAAAGAAATTTACTGGGGACCAAAACTATCGGCGTTTTTATTTTACGCAGTCCTTGCTGGTGTCTCGTGGCGAATTGGCGAAGCGCTCGCTTACGACATCGCGGCGGAGGCATTCAAAGCACTCTACACATGGACCGGGAGTCCTCCCCCAAGCATGGTCATCGGCCTACTCTTTCCCCTTGTCATCCTCGCCGTCAAACGCTATCGGCATGGTCGCCTAGTGGACCGTCCCAGTGATTCGCTTAGTGACGATGCGTCTTTTCACGTCAGTATAGGTCCAGCGGATTGGGCGAGCGTGTTTGGTGTAGGCTCGGATGTATCTCATTAATTTGCGCCGGAG
>Ga0182024_10021283_pt1 | contig 11778 bp, 8 predicted proteins | sample P32metaG_FD_120480 | JGI IMG/M metagenome (GOLD analysis project Ga0182024, IMG submission 120480) | Permafrost microbial communities from Stordalen Mire, Sweden - P3-2 metaG (Illumina Assembly) | ecosystem: Environmental > Terrestrial > Soil > Wetlands > Permafrost | place: Sweden: Stordalen... | reverse complement strand
TGGATGAAGCCGACCGCGTCGTAGCCGCCGCCACAATCCTTGAAGAGGAAAACGGCACGGTGCCTGTCCCCGAACCGGAGAAGAAATAGCCGCATACTTTCAGGGCTGAGACTGTTCCCCGCGACGCAGCACAAGAGCATGCAGTTGAACGCGAATCTCGAATCCGAGGCGCCTGTACAGTTCAATTGCCCGCGTATTATTGCCGCGGACATGCAGACAAGGCGTCTCGCCGCGGCCGCGAATTCTCTGGGCGGCCACGCCGATCAGTCCCGCGGCAAGCCCGCGCCCCAAATATCCGGGATGCGTGCAAACGGCGCTGATCTCGGTGTATCCCTCGACGCGCAGTCGTTCTCCCGCCATCGCGACAATCTTTTCCTCGCAACGGATTCCGACGTAGTTCCCAAGTTCGTGCGTGCGCATTCCAAACGGCCCCGGCTGCGTCAGCTTCGCGAGCGCCAGCATTTCAGGCGAATCCGATTCTGTCAATTCCTCAGCTTGGCAAACGGGCGAGACAGTTCGGGAATCATCGAGTACCATCTGCAGAAGCGGCATTGCGGCAACGATGTGCCAGCCTGACGGCGGCTCCTGCTGCATCGGCAGAAACAGTGCAGCTGCCTTCCCGTCGGCCATGAGAGTAGCCAGTGACGCGTATGCTGCTTCACTCGGTTCCGGAAAGCCGGCGAGCGAGGTCACATCGGGATGAAATCGTCGCGCCACGCCGTTGCCTTCGGCAAAATCCGACCGTCGAGTCGTAAGCGATTCCCAGATTGGATTGTCGAGTGGATGCACGAACACAATGTTACGGGAGCACACAGGGGCGATTCCATCCGATTTCCGCAACAATCTTTTCTTCGTCGCGGCCAAATTGGTTCGGGGTAAATAGGAAAATCACCAATCAAGAACACTTGGTTACGACAAGGATCAGTTCGCCGGAGGCACATAGTATCCAGGCCGCGTCCGGACCGAAACTTCAGGCCGATCAACTTCCACTTTAATGTCGTGGTAGCCGGAAATCCCGTCACCAGCCGGACGGTAGCCTAGCGTGTACTGCGCGTGAAGTTCACCCCCGATTTCATCGATAGCCTTCTCAATCGAGCGGTCCCTCACCGTATTCAAATGCAGCCCGCCGGTCGCCTTGCTAGCGACCGCAAGCGAATTCGGCCCGAGCGCGTTGATCCCGGTCTTGACAAGCCACTCCGCAAGCGCGAGCAAATCCACATTCTCCTGCATCTGCCGCTCGATTTCAGGCGTCTGCGGCATACCGTTCGGCGTAGGGACAGGAAACGTCCCCGGGGGCCCCATCTGCGTGGGCGGCGTCGGATCCGGCTTCGAACGAAAAGCCGCGGCCGTCGTGCTCAACCCAATCGAATAAATGGCGACGTTCGCGAGTTGCGCCTGCCGCAGCACTTCTCCCAATTTGCTCTCGCTCCCCTTGTCCTGCGCTTCGGCCAGCACCACAAGTATCCGCCGCCGCGCGTCCGGCCTCTCGCCGAGCAGCGAAACGCCGCGAGCCATCGCGTCGTAGAGCCGTACTCCCGAAGTCCCCATGCGCAGACGCCCAATCGTTTTCTCCACATCCTCCGGGTCCTTTGTGAACTGAGCGAGCACCTCGACGCTATCGTCGAACCCAATCACCGCAGCCTCAGCGCTCCGCGCCATCACCGTTTGCGAAAACACGATTCCCGTTTGCCGCACGGCGGGCAGAATCGGTTCGATCCGCGAACTGGTCTCAACGACCAGCACCACAGAAAGTGGATCGCCTCCCAAGTCGAAATGCTCGATCTTCTGCTCGGCGCCATTGTCATAAACGTGAAAGTCTCTCTGCGTCAGACTAAAAACCATCTCGCCGCTGTGGTCGCGCACCGCAACCGGAACCGTCACTTCGTTCACGCGAACGCGTATCGCGGTTTTTTGCGGCGCCTGTTCCGGCTGGACACCCGGCTTCGGCTCGAGTGGACCCGGCGGCGCGCCCTGCGCGAAACCGCGTGAAGGAAGTGCCGCGCACCCAGCCACGAGCGTCGCGCACAACACGAACCGAAACATGGAATTAGCGCCAGTGAGCATGGATGGATCCTCGCTTATCTGATTCGCAAGAGCAGGAAAGCGGTTGCAAGCCGATTGCCCGCCGGAGCGGCTGGACGCAAATTCAAAATCCATTAATCACCGCCGAGCCTTTTATAGTTAGAGTGAAATGGCAATACGGATGTACATCCGATGTCGCCGACCGGCTAGAATAGCCCGTCGACATTTTCACAAGGGGGATGAATGAAGCGTCCGCGTTACTTGCCCATGCCCAACCTGGCGTACCAGGATCCGGTTTTCATGCAGAGCCTGGGTGCGCGTCCGCTGCGTATACAGGCGGAGTATTTCGATCCTATGATCCGCCTCCGACGGGCAAACGTAGGCGACACGATCGTGATGTTCGGTTCGGCGCGTATTCAACCTCCTGACCGCGCCATGGCGGAGCTAAAGCGGATTCAGCAGAGGGCCAAAGGCCGCAAAACCGGCGAATGGCGGGTCAAGGTGAAGGCTGCACGCTCGATCGTCGAGATGTCGCGTTACTACGAAGAGGCGCGGGAACTTTCCCATCGCATCACCGGGTGGGCAATGACGCTTGGCAATCACCCGAAGCGCTTCGTGATCTGCTCCGGAGGCGGCCCCGGAATCATGGAAGCCGCGAACCGCGGCGCCTCCGAAGCGGGAGGCAGCTCCATCGGCCTGAGCATTCAGCTCCCCCACGAGCAGCGTCCGAACGCCTACATCAGCCCGGAGCTGAATTTCTGCTTCCATTATTTCTTCATGCGCAAGCTCTGGTTCGCACAGATGGCTAAGGCCCTCATCATCTTTCCTGGCGGTTTCGGCACGATGGACGAGCTGTGGGAAATGCTCACGCTTCTGCAGACCAACAAGCTTTCGTCGCATCACCTGATCCTCATTTATGGACGGCAATACTGGGACAAAGTCTTGAACTGGCGCTATATGGTAGAGAGCGGAACCATCAGCGAGGCGGATTACAAATTATTGCAGTTTGCCGATACCGTGGACGAAGCCTTCGACCGCGTGCGCAAGGACCTTGAAACTCACCATCTAAAACTCGATGTGGAGTGGGAAACCATGGCCCGGCACATGTAAGTGCCACAGTCTGGCTTCGGCAGCGGAAATTCAGTTCTTCGATACTTCCAGGTCCGCCTCAAACACCGCCTTGAATCGCCGCGTCTCGTCCCGGTCGTGCAGAAGCACAATCGGCTGCAGCCGCAGCGACCGCTTGCAGCCCCGGCAAACACTCATCTCACCCTGCAGATCCTGCAAGAATCCGTCGGTGAAATGATACTCGGCCCGCGGCCGTCGAGCGGGCTTGGTACCCGGAGTCCCGCAATCCGGACAGCTAAACTCCACGCGATCGTCGAGCGGATCCCGGTTAAGCGCGGCCCAGCCGGTATAACGAACCCCAACGGTTTCCAAAGAAAGTTTGCTCATGATGACACCTCAGTTCTATGACCTGCTGAAGAATTAGACGCAACCGGCACAAAATCGATGCGTTTCTCCCGCAAAGTTTGTGATCCACAGCCGCGGACACACGGTTTAAGCCGTGCGCCTCCAGAGGAACTCAATCGATGGAAGAGGCAACCTAAAATCTAATAACGATGCCTGTCGAAAAACGAATGTTGTGCTGATCGATGCTGCCCAAGTGGGTCGGAAGAGCGTCTACCTGGAAAATTCTCCACGAAAAGCGCGGGTTGATTCTCGTGTCGACACCGGCTCCAATGGCGTATGCGAAGGATCTACTTGCAAACCCCCCGCCGTCGAAATGCGCGCCACCGCCAAGAAGATGCGCGAAAGGCGAAACGCGCCTCGGCCATGAAACCTGAGGTCCAAAAAGGTAGGTGTAGACGCGTGAGCTGACACCACCTACGTGTCCATAGTCTCCGCTAACGTCGACGTCGACCCCAAGCCAGTCGGAAAGTTTGTATAGCCCCGACACATCGACGCCGTTGAGGTTGACCGAAGGCGTTGCCTCAAAGCGCATATAGTTGTAGCCGGCAGAAAGTTCGATCTTGTCAGCAAGGCCTTGGGCTCGCGCGGAAAGTCCTGCTACAAAGATCAAGGCAAGCAACAAGCATAGTTTTCTCTGCACGAAGTTCCCCTCCTAGGGAAATAGGTGGTGTTGATTCTGTAGCGAGATAGCTTACGGCTTCCGCCCCTCATATGCCAAACCTTCTCTTCCCAAATTGACTGGGCAGCCCGTGTGATGCGGAACGTTCCGAACAGGTTACCAGCGCTGAGGCGGGCGCCTTCACTTACCGTGAGAGGCAAACAGACAGAAAACCTAATCCGTGATTGCATCCCGTTGAAGATTTCCTCTCAATTCGGAGTCGGCGGCCAAGGCAATCCTGGGCACGAGCGTTCGCTAAGCGCACTACACTAAATCCTGTAGTAGTAATTCGCAAATACGTGCACATCCCGATTTGCATATATGGTGGATGCGATGATTTTGAGCCTTCCGATTATTGAAGCCCGCACAAGTAATTGAAATTATGATTCTTACCTAAAGATCAATATCTGGTAGCAAACGTGCCCTTAAATTAGTTCTAGCTTTTCTCGCCGTTGGCGCAACGGCGAAGGGGCTCAGTCCTAAAGCATCTCTCTGGGGGGCAGCATGAGTCGAGTTCGGATACTTTCAGCAGCTTCGCTTCTCGCGGCATTTCTGACAATTCTCCTCTTCGGATCACTGATGACTCAATCCGCCTTTGGCCAGGCAGAGACAGGATCCATTTCAGGAGTGGTACGTGACCCCTCAGGCGGGGTCCTTCCGAATGCCACGGTCACCGCAACCAACGCTGCCACTGCCGCCGCGCGGACGGTTCCGAGCACAGCCGACGGCGCGTATGTAATCGCTGCTTTGCCGCCCGGCATATATGACATCCAAATTACTGCCACCGGTTTTCAGCTCTTTACGGCAAAGGCCGAGGTCACCGTTGGCGGCCACGCGACGCTGGACGCGCAGCTCTCGGTATCGAATACGACCGAAACGGTCGAGGTCGTGGGCGCCGGCGGTGCGGCGGTCAACACCCAGTCGCAGGAGCTGTCGCAGGTTGTAGGCACGACCCAGATGTCCCAACTGCCGAGCTTGAATCGCAACCCTTATGATTTCGTCGAACTCTCCGGCAACGTTAGCAATGGGGACATGAACAGCAATGGCGGGGCCCCCAATCCCGTTACTACGGTTGGCCAGAGTCTCACGGGCTATGGCGTAGGCTATTCCATCAACGGACAACGCTCAACCGGGACCGAGATTCTTTTGGACGGCGTGGAAAACATCGGCGTCTTCAGCGACGTTGCCGGCCAGCCCGTCCCCGCCGACTCGATTCAGGAGTTCAGCATCATCACCAGTAACTTTGGTGCGGAATACGGCCGCGCCTCGGGCGGCATTGTGAACGTGGGCACCAAGTCGGGAACCAACTCATTTCACGGGTCCGCGTTCGAATACAACCGTCTTTCGGCTTACACCGCCAATACGTACGGCAACGACGCAAACGATGTCCCGAAAGGGGTTTACGCGCGCAACGACTTTGGCTATAATTTCGGCGGTCCGATTCTCAAGAACAAGCTTTTCGGTTTCGTTTCCGAAGAGTTTGTCCGTGTGCGCAGCAACTCCCAACAGACCGAGGAGATCCTCGATCCCTCATTCATCAGCTTGCTGCCCAGCAACATGCAGAGCTATTTCTCGAAGTATGGGACGAGTGCCCAGAAACCATCCGGCACCGTTATTACCGCGGGCCAGTTGGCAGCCAATGCCGCAACATTCCCTGGCGGAACTTTTCCGCTCATAAACGGCCTGACGCCCGTTTCAGCCTCCCAGCCCGTCTTCGACGTTGTCAATTTCAGCGCCCCGTTCGATGCAGGCGGCGGTGTTCCGCAGAATGCAAACAATCTAGTGGCCAGGGTCGACTACAACCTCAGTGAGAACACGCAGATGTTCTTCCGCTACGCGCACTACACGGAAAACGATTCTGCAGGCTCAGTTTTCTATTCGCCGTACCCACAGTACAACGTGGGCGCAAAGATCATCGATAACAGCGGGTTGGTTTCCTTGAACCATGTTTTCAGTTCCAATTTGCTCACCAGCACCAAGCTCAGTATCACCCGCTATAATGAGGCCAGCAGTTTTAACAACTCCCTAGTTCAGACTCCGAATCTCTACCTCAGTACCAATGCTTACGCGGAGCAGGTTGACAATGTCACAAGCAATGTGATCCAACTCCCGGGTCTGGAGAACACCGCCGACGGATCGGGCGGCTTGCCCGCTGGCGGTCCACAAAATGATGTGCAGGCATTCCAAGATGTCACCTGGAGCAGGGGGCGGCACACCATGCACTTCGGGGGTCAGTTTACCTACATTCAGTTGAATTATGCCTATGGAGCATATTATCAGGCCAACGAGGTACTTGGGAACGGCTTGGGCCCAGCACTCAATACTTTAGTGAACGCTGGCGGCGTTACCAATGCCGGAGTGTTCGCAAGCCCCACGCTCCAATTCCAGGCGCGCGTGAACGCCGACGGCGCATTACCCTGCGCCACCGATGCCTTTGGCAATGAGATTGTCACGGCTTCCTGCACGGTCACGCCACCGCTGTCACCGGCCAATCCTGCTCGGAGCTACCGTTACAAAGACTGGGCCTTGTATGCAGGCGACAGTTTCAGGCTCACTCCGAGGCTCACGCTGAACTACGCTCTGCGCTACGAGCACTACGGCGTACAGCACAACAATCATCAAAATCTCGATTCGAACTTCTATCTCGGGCCCGGCAATTACCCGCAAAACATTGCAGACGGTGGCGTCTCCCTTACAACCCAAAGCCCCACCGGCCAATTCTGGGCCCCCCGCTGGGGCACTGCGGCACCCCGCGTCGGTTTTGCCTATGACCTCTTCGGCGACGGCAGAACCAGCCTGCGTGGCGGGTACGGCATCAGCTATGAACGCAACTTCGGCAACGTCACCTACAACGCCAGCTTCAACCCGCCAGCGAGCGCAGTGATCAGCGACACTTGTTCGGCTAGCACCAGTGGCGTCATCGGCACCAACTGCCCATACTCCGTCAGCAACAACGACCTGGGTCCTTTGGGTCTTCCAGGACCATCGAGTCCGCTTTCCCCCGTTGAGTTGCGCTTTGTTGACAACAAGATCAACGTAGCCCAGACGCAATTCTGGAGCCTGGCGGTGCAGCGGCAAGTTGCTCAGAACGCCCTCTTTGAGATTTCCTATAGCGGGGCGCGCGGAAACCACCTCTATGACCTCACCAACGTCAACATGATCGGCGCCGCACAAGAGTACCTCGGGGCGCCAGCGATCGTAGATCCCGCATGCCCCTACACCAATCCTACGACCGGCGCATCAGAGTGCTACACTCGTCTGAATTCGCAGTATGCGGCCATCAACGAACGCGGCAGCTTTGGCGAGAGCTTCTACAGCGCCCTCAATGTCAAATTTCAGACGCAGGATTTGCATCACACCGGTTTGTCCTTGGTGACGAATTATACCTGGGCCCATTCAACGGACGACCTCAGTACAACCTTCTCCGACGATTTGACCCAAGGTTCTACAGGCTATACCAGCTTTGCGAATCCCAAACTCGACTGGGGCGACTCGGATTTTGACATTCGTCACCGCATCGTGATTTCGCCTATCTGGCAGACGCCTTGGTTCAAGAGCGGAAAGGGTATCGAGACTCAGGCTCTGGGCGGCTGGACCATCTCAAGCATATTCACGGCCCACACTGGAATTCCTTTCTCGATCTACGACGAAAGCTACCTGCTCAACTTCTACAGTGTTCCGCGCCTCACACCCGCTACTCCTATCACGGATTTCCACACGGGTACGCCGGTTAATGTGGGAATCAATAAATTTACCGCTTTGAATATTCCCGCTCCCGCCAATATCGGCCCGCTGAATCCCACCCTAGGTATTTCCGATTTCGGTCCTTATCCGAGCAACATGAGCGGCAGGGGCGCCTTCCGTGCCCCGGGCGCCTGGAACGACGACCTTTCGATCGCCAAAGACTTCAAGCTCACCGAACGCTTTACCCTGAATTTCAGGGCAGAAGGGTTCAACGTATTCAATCACCATAACTTCTACGTAAACCCGGATGACAACTACTATTCTGGACCAACCACCACCGGGCTGCAGGTCATTGAGCAGAAGGGCGGCCTCAACAGTTCGGCTCTCGGCGGCAACCACGACGAGCGGCGATTCGGCCAGTTCTCTCTGCGCTTGATGTTCTAAGCAAACTCAGCCATAGCAGAAAAAGGGGAGCCGCAAGGCTCCCCTTTTCATTCTCGCCCGCCTTTTCTCCGATTTGCTTTCCCGCCGGAATGCCTGCGCCTCGCCCGCGTATAATCAACAGCAGATATCCAACCGTGCCGCGCAAAACATCCATGGCCTTTGGCGAAGCCGTGCACATCGCCACAGCCAGCCTCTGGGCGCACAAGCTGCGCACGGTGCTCACCCTGCTGGGCGTGGTGATCGGCGTGATGTCGGTGATCGCGGTGGGTCAGTGCCATCAACGGGCTGAACCGTTACGTCGCTGAAAAAATCTTCAATCTCGGCGCGGATGTTTTTCTCGTCAGCCATCCGAGCTTCCCCAGTGCGATGACTTGTTGTTTCTTCTCTTCGCTCAAGACATCACTCATGCTGACGGAGGCTACAAGCCCTCTCGCCAGAGTCAACGTGCCGGTCTTTATCGTCGGCCGGTTTTGGGTGACCGCTGAGGAACTTCTCTGTCGAAAACAGGAAAAATACAGGGAAACTGTTTTACTTTCGTGTCCCCTTCGGGGAGCCGAGCAACGCAAACACCAGACCCATGGCTCAACACATGTGCGCCCAACTTTGGACACACCGCAATTCATTGTCTATAAGACTAAACGTTCTACCATCCATAAAAACCTACTTTGCTAACGGGTTAGGTCGCAACTGAAACTTCACCACCTTGCTGGTCGTTCCTTTGCCCCCCTCAATGTGTTGAGGCGCACGAGTAGCATACGTTGACCACAGCCCCTTGCCCTTCCAGCCGGTCTTTGAATCATCGATCCGACCGTCCATGCTTTTGGCATAAAACCCCATTGGATAGGGCACGCGGAGAACAACAAATTTTCCCGTATCCGGCAACAGGGCTATTAGCGAATCAGATCCATTGCCAGTGGCAATCGGCACGTTTTTTCCTAACCCAAATGTGTCGAACTGATCGACCCAGTCATAGTAGTTTGAGTCTGCAGGCACCGAATCTGCACCTTTCAACGAAGGGCCTGGAACCCGATATAGGGTCCAGCCTTCGGGACACTGTTGGCCCGTTGCCTTCGGTCCGTTGAGCGGCCCTTTGCACTTGCGCCGATCGAAACTGGCGAAATGTCCGCTTGCGAGCACTGTCCAGATCACGCCATCGCGATCGATGTCCATCCCACGCGGTGAAAACGCCTTGTATCCTTGAGCTGACGTTTTCGGATCGTTCAGTGGGGGTTCGTAGATTTCAGCAAGGGCCGTTGCGGGTGGATTTGATCCAGGGTTTAGTCGCACGATGGCCCCAGGGAAACCGAGAACCGTTCCCCAAACCGAAACGTCAACTGGGCTTGGGTTGATCGCATAGAAACCAGCCGCGATACGTTTGTCCTTGGTGGGATCGACGGGTTGATCAGGTTCTACGTAGGCATCTCGCTTGCCGTTGCCATTCGTGTCGAGCACGAGCGCAGTCCACCCCTGCGAGCTCTTCTCGTTATGCGTTTGGTCGAACATCCTCGTGTTCAGCCAGCCGATGACATCCCCACCGGGATTGCTGAACCAGAGAGTATTGTTGGCATCTTCGGCAAACATCAAATGTTGCGTGCTAAAACATAGATCTATCGTCGTGAACTTCCGGGTTTCTGGATCATAAATAGAAGTTTGCCTGTCGCTCTTCTCGAGCGGGAAAAGCTTCGCTGATTGAAGGCCTGATCCTCGTTTGCAAAACGCCGGATCGTCTGGCGGCCGAATCGTAGACGCGGTCCAGATTCGTCCCCTCGAATCCATCATCAAGCTATGAACGTTCGCTTTGCTATTCCAGACGGGCTCGTCCCCCCAATAGGGCGACGGCTCCGACATGTCTTGCGGCGCTGCGTACGGTGTTTTCAGATCCCGCACCGGAACTGGCACTTCCGACATTGAGTTTCGCACTGGATCCAAAACGGTCATGTAATCTGTGCTCACCTCGTGAACGCCGTAGATTAGGCCATTGGCGTTAATGCTCGGTCTCCTTCTGTCGGTCGAAATCTCATCGTGGAAATACTCTTTCGGGGATCCCCAGTCCCATTCGGTGATCACGATATCTTGTTCCACGCCTTGCGGACGCGGCGGAGTTTGCCGCGGGTATTCGCCTGCGGCGATCCGGTCGGTCCAGTCCGCAAACATCGCCAGTGCCCGGTTCGGGCCAAACATCTGCAACCTCCCAGTCATCTGAGCGCCTACTTGCGCCGAAGCGATGCGCCGGCTCCACGCCGCTACCGAGGAATCAAAACGGCCTAAACTCGCGGGAAACTCCCTAGTTGCCTTATCGCCTAATTGATGACAGCCCTCACATCCGTCCGTTTTCGCAAGCTCGATCCACGCGCCCTGGCTCTTAATCTTTTGTGAGATCCCATTTCCACCCACTCCCGTGCCCGGGAAATCGCTCTTCGGCGGGACCTGCAAGAGCGAATACCAATAGCTAGCGGGATAATATTGCGCAGCCGCCCGCGCATCAGGCGCCCACTTCGCAGTCAAGTTTATATTTTCGCCTGGTGCAGCCTCCACAGGCGATGAATCTACAAGTCCGTAGCCGCGAACCCATAGTTTGTAATTCGCCTTCGGCAGGTCGGGCACCAAATAACGTCCCTGGTCGTCGGTAGTTACGATCTTGACGTATTTTGTTGGCAAATCGCTAGTTTCCGCGATAACCCAAACGCCCGCTTCGGGCCCCTTTGAACTCGTGACAACTCCGGTCATATAATCGCTGTCGACAGCCATAGCTCCACTGGCGCGTCTACTGGCGGTTATTCTCGCCAGCGCAGCAATTGAAAATACGACAACACTGAGTGCCAGGATCTGCTTAGTCATCATGTTGTTACTCCGTAATCGCAACGACACCCGCCATTACGACGCCGCATAATAACCCCTAAGGCCGCCAGAACTCCCGAATTGAACTTTGGCCCGATAAGGTGAAAAATGCGGAACGCGGGCTATTTTAGCGCTTTCCCTGGATCTGCTTGCAGCCAATTCCGTCACAGCGTCTACTCCCGAGGAACACCTTTCCAATTTTCTTACACCGGATCCCGTAGCGAGGAAGCTTAGATTTAGAACCCTATTGGGTCAAATATTATTTAACGGATAGTTATCGATACCTTTTATGGGTAGATCTTCATCGGGGACACTAATATGAATATGGCTATCCCAGGCATCGAGGATTAACCTTTTGCTTTTTCGAGGGCTCTCCTGGTCTTGGAAGCAACGGAGTTGAAAACATGGTTCCAAGCCTCGACTTCACAACGAATACCCTAGATAAAACCAAGCGTGTTATGTTTTGCTTTCAGCAGCAATTCCCACGCATTTAACACGAGAATCGCGAACGTTTCTTCGCGGTACGCAAACGCAGGCTAGCTAGTTTCTGTCGCGAAACCGCCTATTTTGGCGAAGAAACGACGGGGCAATAGAGATTTCAGGGATTTAGCGCGCCTGAGCAGATGTGCGCAGACCATTGCGGTCATGGATTTGGGGAT
>Ga0182024_10021282_pt1 | contig 11779 bp, 12 predicted proteins | sample P32metaG_FD_120480 | JGI IMG/M metagenome (GOLD analysis project Ga0182024, IMG submission 120480) | Permafrost microbial communities from Stordalen Mire, Sweden - P3-2 metaG (Illumina Assembly) | ecosystem: Environmental > Terrestrial > Soil > Wetlands > Permafrost | place: Sweden: Stordalen... | reverse complement strand
GCTTCGGCGCTTGATAAACGCAAGAGAAGAAATCGGCCTCAGCCAGCGCGAGGTTTCCGAGCACCTCGGCATGTCGCACTCGTTCTTATCGAAGTGTGAAACCGGCGACCGCCGTGTGGATCTCATGGAGCTGATTCAGTTGGCAAAGCTATACAAGAAGCCTATACAGTTCTTCTTCGGGAGCTGAGCGGCGGTCCACTCATAATAATTCCGGCGGCGGAAGCCGGAACTGCGAGGCTGTAAGAACTCCCGCCCCCGCGGTTCACCACCCATTCCTGACGACAAGCCGACCCATCGGTATCCGATCAGACCTTTCCCTATGCGCGTTCTAGGCATCGGGGTCACTTGCCTCAGCGCGAAGGCGCTCTGTACGCTCGATGTACTCCGACGGATCGAGGATGCCGACATGGTTACGGGGGTCGTCCGTGTGGAGACTCCGTTCATCGACAGCCACACCGTACATCTCGGCTCCGTCCTGGCACACTATGCGGGTGCGGAGTTTGGCATATGCTGCCTCTGCCCCGTCGAACCGGTTGTAGCGACAAATTGTGTGAGCACAGATGTCAGCTATCTGCAGGCCTGTGTGCTCATGTGATCTGTAGAAGCCGGTGTTGTCATGCAACAGCGGTCGCAAGTTCAGTAGTCCAGGGCGTACCGTATGCGCTTCCGTGAAGGGATGGTTGCGCGGCCTCCATGTGTTCGGAATCAACGTGGGAGGCATCGATGACCCGCCGACGGAGTTGCGCAGCCACTCACGCCAGAAGTTGAGGTGCTGTTCGCGATGAATGAAGCTCCGGTCGATAAGGATCTGCATCGACTGATAGTCGCCATCGTGTTCCGGGTCTGAGTAGTGGACAAGGGTCTGCTGGAGCGAGTGGTAGATGGTGTGCACGAGTCCCACCATCCAGAACAGGTTCTCGGCACTACGTTTCTTCATCCAGCCAGCTTGCTGTCGGTAGAACTCCGTCAACCATGCATTACCGTGTTCGGCTGCAATCTCCGCTGAGCGTTCGGTCATTACCCATGCTTGGCGCCTCAGCTCTTCGATATGTTCACGTTTCGTTTTGGTCGTGTCGAGGCCCACGACCGTCAGCAAAACGTCCCGGCCTCGCGTACTCAGTACGTAGTCTGCGAACAGCTCCAGTTGTGCGTCTGAGAGTTCAGAACCTTTAATCTCGCGTTTGCTGTCTCCGGCGATGATGCGCCGCCATTCAGCAAAGCGGGAGAACAGCGCATCGCTGTCGCGGTCGGCGACGGTGACCCCGCAGAAGAGGGAGAAGTCTGGTTCCTTGCCCCAAGAAAAGCCGCCGGATTCGTCTATGTAGATTTTCATGTGGTCGTCTGTCCAGCATTTGCCCTCTGTATTGTCTTCGATCTGCGTAGTGTGCGCTCATTGCGACCCCCCTGTTGACCGAGAGCTGAGAGAAGAGCGATACAAGCCATGGCACAAGGGAGGTAGTCTTAGAAGCGGAGTACCGCCGATGACCTTACAGATTGGAATGCTGGGATTGGATGGAGTGATTATCGCTGGCGATACCAGAGTCAGTGTGCCGACGCTTGCAAGCACGGATGCTCCATGGATCAGCTTCGACGGGCAGAAGATACACATAAGCACAAGTGGTCGCATAGCGGTGAGCTGTGCTCATGACCTTCAAAGTGGCAGTCGCTTTGCAGAAGCGATCTTTGCCCAGATGACGCATGGTGACCATCCAGGCTGCGAGCTTGAGATAGAAGAGCTTGGAGCTGCGGCTGCACAAGGTAGAGACATTCAGTGCATGGTGGCCTTCGCAGACCCGTTACCGAGCATTTACATCTACACCCATGCAAAGGTGGGCGATTCGCAACTCAATAACTGCCAGCGAATCATCGGTTGCGCACCGGCCGGCGACTGTCGAAACCCGGCCGCCTTTTGGGGAATGACTTATTACAAACAACTGCCGATCGACAAACTGAAGCGCTTAGCGGCTTGCATGGTGGTAGCAGGAGGCAAGTTGAATAGTGCCATGATTGGGGGCTTCGAGATGGTGCTCTGCACGAAGGGCGGCTGTGTGCGGGTAGATGAAGCATCGACAAAGGAACTGGAGAGGCAGGCTCACGCCAAGATGCAGACCATCGGCGAGCTGATAATGAGTGAGCACCCATAGACGTACTGTGAGGACTTTATATGACGAATCCTGAATGCTCTGTGAAAGTGATTGTCTATCGTGTACGCCACGGCGACGGGGCTATGTTCTACGGCGCACGCTTCGAATATCTAGGCAGCCGTGCCTACCCACGTCGCATCATGGAGCTAACGGAACCGGTGCAGTTCGACGAGCTGTACGACGCAATCAGGCGCAATCCGCCATACTTGGCTCTAAACCTAGAGGGCGCGGCGGAGGCGCTGAAGACTGACGAAGAGTGGACGACGGTCGTGGAGCTGTCGGACGGCACACTGGAAGAGATGTACATGTACGAATGAACGAAGGAGTTCAAGGTGAATACTGGGAAATGCCGTTCTCGTCATCAATAGCCACTCGATAGGAATAGCTTGCAGGTACACGACAAAGGCCGAAGACAGTAAAGAAATACCCGATTTCCCATCGGCTGCACGCGCAACAGCCGCATCGAAAACAACACCACTTTAACACCACTGAGAAGATTCCTTTGCGTACTTTTCAGGGTTTTTGAGGGTGGTGTAGTTTACGTAAGTACATGAAAATAAGGGTTATGGCGCATCTGCAAAACCAGTATTCGAGGGTTCAATTCCCTCTCGGTGCTCCATAAATCAATAATCTAGCTATCGCCTTGCGCTAGTCGGGGACGCGCTGTGGGGGGAACTGTGGGGGATAATTCCCTATCGCGAAGTCCCACTCTCAAATGGTGCCGTCCAAGCTGCAAGAGAGCAGCTGGTGGCGGCGTTTGCCCTGCGGCGTGAGCCGCTGATTTCTTGCCGTGTCGTGCGGGTTCTGGAGTACTCTTTGTCCACCCGCCACAACATTGGAGAAATGGTGAACGAAAAGAGCTTCCAGACCCTGCATATCGAACGTGTGATCTTCCATGACGTCCCGAGAAACCCAAGAGGTCAGAAGAGAAATTTGTCGAGATGTCCGTGATGATGGCCCGCTACCTACATGGGCAGCATACCAGAGCGAGTTCTCCTGGACTGCTGACAGTCATGGACTGTTTGTCCGAGGGTACTGATTGGTAGACGAAAAAATGGACTCGATTGTGCGTCATGGCTTCAAGGGCGAGTAGAATCAGGCGAATCGGTTCTGATAGAACGGAGATTCCAATCCAGGACTCCTCAAAGATGTCTTACCAGAAGCCAGCTCGGCGGATAGTCGTCCCGATCGTGATCCTCATGTTGGTGCTGGGGATGACGTTTGGAATGGTCTGTCATCATCACGCCGATTGCTCTGCCGCCACCTGTCCGTTATGCCATCTGGTGACCGTGCCAATGGCGGCAGGCGTTCACACAGCGTGGGTTCCGGTGCCTATAGGCACTGTTTCAGAAGCCATCTATACGGAACCCGTGGCCCGTTCTGTTCCACGCCTGCCCGCGCGAGCGCCTCCCGCATAGCCTCTGCATGCCTCCGTGCCTTTGCGGCACGTTCAACCAACGTATGTCTGTTGTGAAGGAGGCTGATTGCCTATGCGTTCGCTACGTATGTGCTTGCCTGTATTCCTGGTCTCGGCGCTTTTCCTTGAGGGCGCTGGCGCTCAATCCCCACCTGGTCCGAGCCAGTCACCGCCGCCTCCTCAAACGCTTGCACAAAAGTCAGGTGGGGTGATGATTTCGCTGGATCAGGCAATTCAGATGGCGCTCCAGCATAATCACAGTTTGATGGCCGCGCGAACCGTGATTCAGCAGGACCAGGCGGAAGAAACGACAGCCAATCTCCGCCCGAACCCGGTCCTTCTGGGCGACTCGCAGTTCTTGCCGGTCTTCCAGCCAAGTCAATTCAGCGCCGATTACTTGGATAACACCGCACAGTTCGATCTCGGTTTGAGCTATCTATTTGAGCGCGGCCAGAAGCGGCAACACCGCTTGCAGGCAGCCAAAGATGTGACCGCCGTGACACGATCCCAGGTGACCGACAATGAACGCAGTCTCAGCTTCAACGTGGCTTCTCTATTCATCAATGTCGAACTCGCCGAATCAACTCTGGAGCTGGCAAACCAGGACCTCAAGAGCTTTCAGGACACGGTGAACATCAGTGAGGAGCGTTATAAGGCAGGCGACACGGGCGAGGATGATCTGCTGAAGATGAAGCTGCAGCTGCTTCAGTTCCAGATGGACGCGTCCGCGGCACAACTGTCCAGGGTGCAAGCGCTGTCAGACCTGCGGCAACTGCTCGGATATGAATCGGTAGGCCCAGACTATGACGTAACCGGGTCGTTCGACTATCAGGCAGTGAAAGGCAATCTGGATGACTTTCAAGCAAAAGCCCTGGCAAATAGACCGGACTTGCAGGCGTCCCGGTTGGGAATCAACGCCGCGAATAGCCAGCTTGCTCTGCAAAAATCCATTGGCAAGAGGGATGTTACGGGGCAAGTGAGCTACACGCACCTCGGCTATATCAACGACGTTTCGCTATTCGGGCAAATCCAACTGCCGATCTTTGACCGCAACCAGGGTGAGATTGCCCGCGCCGGCTTTGCCGTCACCCAAGCGCAGGAACTGGAGAGGCTCGCGAGCGGACAGGTTCTGACGGATGTGAGAGACGCGTTTGAGGCTCTGCGCGCCAATGATCAGATCGTCGTCCTCTATCGTTCCGGATACCTGGACGAGGCGCAGCAATCCCTGGATATCAGTGACTATGCATACAAACATGGGGCAGCAAGCCTGCTTGATTTTCTCGACGCGGAGCGCAGCTATCGGGCCACGCAACTCGGCTTCCGCCAGGCGCTGGCATCTTACCTGCTCGCGCTCGAGCAGCTTCGCGAAGCTGTAGGAACCAGGAGCTTACCATGACCATTCAACTCATCATGCCCCGCACCTGCAGGATTCAGAGTGCGATTGCGTTCGCCTTCGTGCTTACGCTCACAGCCTGTCGCTCAAACGATCGTGAGAAGGCGAGCCAGATGACGTCCTTCTCCACAGGCGCCGCTAAGTCCGCGACTCCGGAGCTCTTCAATATTCCGCAGGACCAGATGCAGCACGTGCAGGTAGTCACGATTAAACCAACAACGTTGAAGCGCACGCTTCGGCTTACGGGTGCTGTGGCGTACAACGCGTTCAACACCACGCCGGTGATTACACAAGTCGGCGGTCCTGTAAGCAGGATAGTGGTTGTCCCCGGGCAGCATGTCAAAGCAGGCGAACCAATGCTCGACGTGAGCAGCCCCGATTACTCACAACTCCTGGACTCCTATTTGAAGGCGGCCGATGCCTTCCGCCTGGCGGAGAAATTCTACGTCCGAGCACAGGGCCTGTTTGAACACCATGCCATCGCCGAACGCGATCTTGAGCAGGCTGAATCTGACCGCGCCCAGGCCCAGGCGGATCTGAATGCGGCGGAACAGGGGATGAAAATTCTCGGAATCAAGAATCCCGCGGACCTTGCGAAGGCCCCATCGTCGGCGCTCATTCCCGTACTTGCTCCAATCAGCGGCGAGGTGGTCGAGCGTCTGGTCCAGCCGGGCCAGGTGGTGCAGGCAGGACAAACCCAGGCCTTTACGATTTCAGATTTAAGCACGGTGTGGGTCCTTGCCAATGTGTACCAGGCGGACCTTGCTTATGTTCGCAAAGGAGATGATGTCGTGGTGGAAACGGACGCGTATCCCGACAAATTTCATGGCCGTATCTCTTATGTCTCATCGGCGCTCGATCCCAGCACCAGAACGCTCCAGGCGCGCATCCTGGTGGATAACCCAGGTGAGAAGCTGAAGCGAGATATGTATTGCACGGTCACTGTGACGGCCGGCGAACTCTCCAATGTCGTTGCCGTACCAGACTCATCCGTATTGCGCGATGACAATAACCAGCCGTTTGTCTATGTTGCCACCGGCGCAAACCAATTTGGCAGGCGCGATGTGGATCTGGGCCAAAGCCAGAATGGCCAGACGCAAATCGTAAAGGGCATTTCCGTGGGAGATAGGGTCGTGGGCGACGGCAGCTTGTTTCTACAGTTTGCCAATTCGCTGCAACACTGAGAGGGCGGTTTCCAATGATTCATCGCGTCGTTCAGTTTGCTTTACGGCAACGTGTATTGATCCTGCTGCTGGTGGCAATCATTTGCGTCGGCGGAGTGATCTCGTTTGTGCACATGCCGGTCGATGCCTATCCCGATCTCTCTCCTCCCATGGTGGAGGTCATTACGCAGTGGCCGGGCCACGCAGCCGAAGAGATCGAACGCCTGGTCACCGTGCCCACCGAAGTTGAGATGAACGGCGTCCCGCAGATGTCCGTGATGCGCTCGATCTCTCTCTACGGCCTATCGGATGTCATCATGACATTCAACGATGGCACCGATGACTACTTTGCGCGCGAGGTGGTATTTCAGCGGCTGAGCGAGGTGACCTACCCGCAGGGCGTAGCTCCCACGCTTGCACCACTGGCAAGCCCATCGGGACTTGTGTATCGATATGTTTTGCAGAGCCCCGACCGCACGCCGCAGGAATTGAAGACCTACGAAGACTGGGTGGTCGAACGTCAATACAAGCAGGTGACCGGGGTCGCTGACGATTCCGGCTTCGGCGGCACGGTAATGCAGTATCAAGTACTCCTTGACCCGGCAAAACTGTACGCTTACCACCTCACTGTGCCAACCGTGATGCAACAGTTGTCCGTCAATAATTCCAATGCGGGAGGTGGGTTCTACACCCAGGGCGATCAATTCTATTATGTCCGGGGCCTCGGCCTGGTTCAGGACACCGCGGATATTGGCAACATCGTGGTGGGCTCGCAGAACGGCACCCCAATACGCATCAAAGATATCGGGGAAGTCGTCATAGGAAACGCCCCTCGCCTGGGCGAATTTGGATTTAACACAACGGATGATGCCGTCGAGGGCGTCATCATGATACGACGTGGCGAACAGACACAGAATGTGCTGAAAGGCGTTGAAGAAAAGACTCGCGAACTCAACGAACGCGTTCTGCCGTCCGACATCAAAGTGCTCCCCTACTACGACCGAAGCGATCTTGTGCAACTGACCATCGACACGGTCGAGCATAACTTACTGCTCGGGATGGCCCTCGTTCTTCTGGTCCTGATGGCTTTTCTGGTCAGCATTCGCGCCGCGGTCATCGTGGCGCTCACCATTCCCGTGTCCCTGCTCTTTGCATTCATTTTTTTGCACGCGGAGGGAATACCGGCAAACCTGCTATCCATCGGCGCCATCGATTTTGGAATTCTCATCGACGGAACACTGGTGATGGTAGAGAACATATTCCGCGAGTTAGGTGCGCGCGAAGGACAGGAATATGACCTCTACGAAGTGATACGGAGCGCGGCAAAGGACGTCGATCGTCCAATCTATTACTCCGTCGCGGTCATTATCGCGGGTTATCTGCCGATCTACGCGTTGAGCGGCCCCTCCGGCAGGCTCTTCAAGCCGATGGCGGACACAGTGGCAATCGCACTAGTTGGCGCGCTGATCTTGACCCTCACCTTCGTTCCTGTCATGTGTTCCTACTGGTTCAAAAAGGGTGTTCACGAGCGAGTCAACAAACCATTTGAATGGGTTCGCGCGAGATATGCCGTCCTCCTCGACTGGTGCCTCGATCACCCCAGGGCAACCATGTTCTGGGCCACCGTAATCTTCGCCGCTACGCTCCTGCTGGTGCCGTTCATTGGCGGAGAATTCATGCCTCATCTGGATGAGGGCGCATTATGGATTCGAGCAACCATGCCCTATACAGTTTCCTTCGATACGGCAAGCAAGTTCTCGCCCCAGATTCGCGATATCTTATCGAAGTACCCAATGGTTACCGACGTCGCGTCTGAGCTCGCGCGTCCAGATGACGGTACCGATCCCACGGGGTTCTTCAACGACGAGTTTTACATGGGCCTGAAGCCCTATGGCGATGCCTCCTGGAAGACGGGCGCGATTCATAACAAGGCAGAGCTGACTGAGGACCTGCAGAAGCAATTTGCGGCGTTTCCCGGAGTCATCTTCAATTTCACGCAACCTGCTGAAGATGCAGTCGACGAAGCACTGACGGGCCTGAAAAGCGCGCTTGCCGTGAAGATTTATGGCCCCGACCTGGATACTCTTCAGAGCAAAGCGCTCGATATAAAGCGCATACTCTCGCAGGTGCCTGGATTTACGGAGCTGACGGTTGTTCGCGAACTCGGCCAGCCCAGCCTGTTGATCGATGTCGATCGCGATAAGATCGCTCGTTACGGCATCAATGTCGCCGACGTCGAGGCGGTCGTTCAGGCTGCCGTAGGCGGCCAGGCGGCAACCCAGGTCGTCCAGGGCGAAAAGCTATTCGATCTGGTGGTGCGCATGAAACCCGAATTCCGGGACAATGCAACGCAAATCGGCAACCTGCTGGTCGGCACACCGTCGGGCCAGCAAATTCCATTGAGCGAACTCGCGAACATTCATGAGGCCAGTGGCGCGTCGTTTATCTATCGGGAAAATAATTCAAGGTATATCGGCGTGCAGTACAGCATAGAAGGACGCGACCTTCAGAGTGCTGTGGAAGCCGGCCAGCGATCGATCCAGGACATTGCAAAATCCTTGCCCCCCGGATATCGGCTCACCTGGGGCGGAGAGTATGACGAACTGCTTCAGGCAAAGCACCAATTGGTATTTATTGGTCCACTGGCCGTGATGATCATCTTCATGATTCTGTTTGCGCTTTATGGTAACTTCAAATTCCCGTTGACCATTGCTCTTGGGGTCCTGTTGACCGAGCCTGTCGGCGCCCTGATCGCTCTCAAGCTGACCCACACGCCGTTCAGTGTCTCGTCTGTGCTGGGTCTGCTTGCGCTGATGGGCGTTTCGGTGGAGACTGCCGTGATTCTCGTCTCCTACATCAACAAACTCCGCCTGGAGAACAAAGATATCCGCACGGCAACCCGCGAGGCGTCGCTCCTGCGGCTGCGACCCATCATGATGACCGCCCTGGTTGCTTGCCTTGGACTTCTGCCTGCGGCGCTCTCCACCGGCATCGGTTCTGACACGCAAAAGCCTTTTGCCATCGTAATCGTCGCAGGACTGGTTTCGCGGCTCTTCCTCGGCTTCTTCGTTAACCCAGTGCTATATGAGATGGTAGCCAGAGATGGAGATGTTCTGCAGGTCTGATTCACATCGAAGGCGGCCGGCTTATTGATGGCGGCAGACGTGGACGATACCGCAGGGACATTTGAAGCAGTCGCCTTTTCGGCAACTACGAGTCTCAAGTTCCGGGGGTTGGCCGAGCTAGGTGGCATCAACGCCGACCTGTTTCCTAACCCACAGGTTGGGGAACAGCCGGATCGGTGAGATCCGGCCCTGATTCCGTGGGGTTTAGGCGGCCGGTTTCTGCAGGCCTTTTGTAACGACAGGTATTTGCTCGCCAAGCACCCGATGGATGGTGGTGCGGCTGACCAGGTAGTTCTTCGCCAGCTGTCCCAGGCTGTGACCCTGCTGGCGGTCGCGGCGGATGGCGGCTCGATAGAGGACGAGGGCTTTGCGTCCTATTTGCCGGCCTTCGAGCTAGGCCCGCCGCATCCCGGCGCGCACTCGCTCGACGATCAGGCTGCGCCCAAGGTCGGCGATCGCGCCGATGATGACCACAACCGCCCGGCCCAGAGGTCCGCCGGTATCGATCTGTTCGCGGAAGCATTGCTCTGTTTCATATTTGCCGGCCATCCCGTCGAGGTAGAATCCGTCACATGAGCAATACACAGCAGTCGATCTCCGCGTCCGCAGCGGGAACCATCCAACTTGGGGACCTCACCGTGAACCGCATGGGATATGGGGCGATGAGGATTACCGGCAAAGGTGTGTGGGGACCGCCGGAGAACCACGCCGCCGCACTGGAGACGCTGCGCCGAGCCGTTGAGCTTGGTGTGAATCTGATCGACACGGCTGACTCCTACGGCCCGAATGTCTCGGAAGAGTTGATTGCGGAGGCGCTGGCACCCTATCCGCAGGGCCTCGTGATTGCAACCAAGGGCGGGTGGGAACGCGTCGGCCCTGGACAGTGGACTCACAATGCCTCCCCGAAACACTTGCAGGCGGCTATCGAGGGCAGCCTGAAGAGATTGAGATTAGACCGCATCGATGTCTATCAGCTCCACGTACCGGATCCTGCGGTTTCGTTTGACGCGTCTATCGAGACGCTGGTGCGGCTGCGCGAGCAGGGGAAAATCCGGCATGTGGGCTTGTCCAACGTCACACTGGAACATGTCGAGCGGGCACGGAAGATGGTCCCGATTGTCTCAGTGCAGAATCGCTACAGCTTCGCGGATCGGGAATGGGATTATCTTCTGAATCATTGCGAAACACTTGGGATCGCATTCATGCCATGGGCTCCCCTCGGCCAGAATCGAGAGGCCAACAGCGTGTTGGAGACGGCCGCCCGGCAATTGGGCGTGAGTTCTATTCAGGTGGCGCTGGCGTGGTTGTTGCGGCGGTCTCCTGTTGTCCTGCCGATCCCGGGAACATCGTCCGTCGCTCATCTGCAGGAGAATGTCGCAGCGGCAGCGTTGAAGCTGCCGGATTCAGTGTTCGCTTTGCTTTCTGAGATCACGCCTGCGCCCGCGAGTCTTCGAGGCTGAACTGGCGGCAGCGAGCTACCGCGCCTGCTTTACCATCTCGACCAGGGCCGCACGAGTATCCTGGGGCGTAGCGACCTCGCGGGGAAAGTTGATGCGAGTGCCCTTGACGCCGTCGCTGGTCTTCAATCGAAGAGTAAAGCCGAGCCGATCAACCGAGGTCATGGTCGCCTCGATCGCTTCGATCCCAGCTTGTGACTTCGCCAGCAAGACCATCGCATCGACATGATCGGTGTTCATGTGAGCGAGGATGCCGGGCGCGGTCTCGGCCAACGGGTCTGGGGCGGCGTGCTCGTAATCCCGGGCTTCGACCCAGCCCATCACGCCAAAGCCACCGACGTAGTAGATATCGACGGGTTCGAGCCTGAAGAAGCTGAAGTCTGTGAAATCAACCCAGTAGCGACTGTTCTCGTGGCGGGCGAGGTACCTCTCGCGGACAGAAGCAAGGTCGTCTTCTGGCGCCGGCTCGGCGTTGCCGACGAGTGTCGCTCGGGCTGACCCTAGTGGGTCGCCATCCGCAGCCGCCTGCGTAACGAAAAGGCTGCATCGCGGGTCAGCCTTCAGGTTCTGCGTGTGCATGGCCATATTGCTTATAAGGAAGATGGGCCGGCCTGCAGAGTCAAGCGCGAACGGCATCAGGGAACCGAAGGGGAATCCGGGATGCTTACGGGACAGCGTAGAGAGGGTGGCGACCGGCACGAGCGACATGAGGGTCCGGACGCGCTCAGCGTGGGTTGGCTCAGGCAGTTGCGGCGATGCCGGGCCGGTGGATGCGTGCTGGCGGGTTACTGCTTCAGTCGGCGACATGGGATGTTCTCGATTCGGCGGCTGTTTGTTCCGTTCAGCCGCCCCCGCGTGCCTATGAAGGGCGGGCCGACGCACGGTCTATCAGGATCGCCGAATGGGAAAAGGCTGTAACCCCGCGATCACGGGTGTTACAGCCATCGTTCGGCGCCAAAGTCTATGCGGCCTGAATGTTCGAAGCCTGCATACCCTTGGGTCCCTTAGTCGCTTCGTAGGTCACTTTCTGACCTTCCTGAAGGGACTTGAAGCCGCTCGATGCGATTGCAGAGTAGTGAG
>Ga0182024_10021280_pt1 | contig 11779 bp, 12 predicted proteins | sample P32metaG_FD_120480 | JGI IMG/M metagenome (GOLD analysis project Ga0182024, IMG submission 120480) | Permafrost microbial communities from Stordalen Mire, Sweden - P3-2 metaG (Illumina Assembly) | ecosystem: Environmental > Terrestrial > Soil > Wetlands > Permafrost | place: Sweden: Stordalen... | reverse complement strand
TGTTAGCGGTAGCCAGAAGCTGAGCCATTTTCGCAGAGCCAGTTGAGCCATTCTGCTTTCGGTCGATCGCAGTTTTGGCTCTCTTAGCATGCGGCTTTATGCAGTCGCTGGCACGTGTGATTCAATGCAGCTAATCTGGGATGTGCGTGCCGCTCAGTTGCCGATGACGGCGCTGTCGATCGTCGGCGCAAAGTGGCGGCGGGAAGTTCCACCTTCCCGCCGCCTGACCGCTCGGGAGCAGTCCCTCCCGTGGGCCATTCTCAGTTTCCCTGCGCATTGTTGTCGGGTCAACCGTCCCGATCTCGCCGTTGGCACCCCGGCTGCCACCGCTGTCTGCTCAAAGGTTGTGAAGTCTGGTTCCTGCCGCGCCGGCCCCAGGCTCGTTATTGCAGCCCGGCTTGTCAGGAAGCTGCACGACGCTGGCGCTGCTGGCATTCCTGCCAGCGCTTCAGGGCTACCGCCCACGGCAAGGAGCTCCGTCGAGATCAAGCCCGACGCTATCGAATCCGTCTCCGGCAGCGATCGTCTCTCACCCTGCCGACGCCGCCAGACGATGACGTCGAGCTGACTTCCCCGGTCATCGAGCCGCTGACTTCCCACGGATCCGAGCCACCGCCGATCGTTACAACAACCGGCGAGGGCCAGCGCCCAGCTAAAACATCCGAAAAATCTTGCGGTCTGCCGTGCCACAGACCTGGCTGCTACGTCTTATTCCTCCCCTCGGCGCATTCCCCCGATCAGAAATTCTGTTCCGACTCGTGCCGCCAAGCGTTACGACGAGTTCGACAACGCGAGTTTCGACTCCGGCAACGACGGCGGCGCGGGGTTCTTCCTCGTTACGTCCATCATCGCGGACCACCTCAACATCCTCATCTCACGTCGTCATGTATTGAGGATATCACCCTCTGAAAAGTACGTTTTTCTTGCCCAAGAACCGAGGAGGAAGCGGGATGGCCGGGCTTTCCGGTCTCCCGTTTCCTTACTCGGACTGGGGCTTTGTGACGAGGTTCCCCATGACAGACTCGTACGCGACGGATATCCGTTTCATGGCGGTGGATCAACTGGGTCAGCGGTATCGGCGCTATCGCCCCCCGACCCCGACGCTGAGGCCGCCATGGCGGCGTCCCTCGGTCGCTATGGGCAGCAAACCCCTGTAGTCGTCTGCCTGCGCGAGGAGCGACACGAGGTTCTCGACGGCTTCAAGCGCCTGGCAGCCGCGCAGACACTCGGTCTCTCGACCGTCAGCACACGGCTTGTCGAAGTCGACGAGCGCCTGGCCAAGGCGACGATCCTGGGCCTCAATCAAACCGGCAGGCGGACTCAAGAATGGGAAGAAGCTTGGATTGTGCACGCCTTGGTGCGTGAGGACGGTCTGACGCAGGAGGAAGTCGCCGATCTGCTCTCGCACCACAAGAGCTGGGTCTGCCGCCGACTGGCCCTGGTCGAGAAGCTGGCCGACGCGGCCAGGGATGACCTGCGGTTGGGGCTGTTGTCGGTCACCGCCGCTCGCTCGCTGGTGCGGTTGCCGGCCGGCAACCAACCCGGCCTGCTGACCACGCTCCGCCGCGACAAGCTGACGGCTGCCGAACTCGATGGCGTCGTGAATCTGCTCCAAGCTGCGCCGGGCCAGACTCAGGAAGAGTACCTCCTGGCCCAGCCGCGCGAGGCATTGCGGCAAGCACGGGAGGAGACCGGCTGGGCCTGGGACCCCCGGCTAAGCGGTTCGGGCAACCGCGTGGCGCGGCGTCTCACCTATGTGTTGGAGGACCTGCGTCGCATCGAAACCTGGCTGCGCAGTCAGGGCCGCGCTGGTTTGACGCCCTGCGATCAGTTGGTGCTGATGCCCGCATTCGCCCAGTTGGTGCGTGACGCCTCCAGCGTGGCTGCCTTGGCCCAAGACCTGATCGGCGAGTTGAACACCCATGAACGAGCAAGAGCGCAATGAGATCGTGAGCCGCTGGCGCGCCGGAGCATCGATCCGGCAGATTGCCCGCGAGTTGACACTGGCCCGGAATACGGTGAGCCGAGTGCTGGCACAGATTGGTGCCCAGCGGGTAGGCACGACACCAACCTCCCTCAGACGGCCCAGCCAGCTCAATCCCTACGAGCCAGTCATCCTCGAACTTCTGAGCCGATATCCCGATCTGACTGGCATGCGGCTCTTGGAAGAGCTACGCCAGCGGGGCTTTTCAGGCAGCTACTCCACGGTTCGCCAGCGGCTGCGCGCGCTACGTCCGCGCTCGGGGCCACAGCCGGTTATCCGCTTTGAGACAGCGCCGGGCGTCCAGGCTCAGATGGATTATGCCGTCTATGATCTCGACTTCACTTGCGAAGGCCGGCGCCGCGTCAATCTGTTCAGCTACATCCTGGGGTATTCGCGGCGGCAGTATCTCCGCTTTGTCGAGGCCCAGGACATGGCGACCACCCTCCGCGAGCACGTTCGGGCCTTTGAGCACCTGGGGGGCGTACCCGCTACTTGCTTGTATGACAATATGAAAGTCGTGGTCAGTGGCCACGAGGATGATGTGCCGGTCTACAATCCACGGTTCCTGGCGTTCGCCACCCACTACGGCTTCCGGCCGGTGGCCTGCCGCGTGCGGCGGCCCCAAACCAAGGGAAAGGTGGAACGCCCGTTTTATTACGTTGAAACCAGCTTGTTCAACGGCCGCAGCTTTGAATCGCTCGATCATCTCAATGAGATCACCGAATGGTGGCTGGCCCAGGTCGCCGATGTCCGCGAGCTCCGCTCCGCCGGCAAGACGCCCTTGCAATTGCATCAGGAGGAACTTCCCCACCTGATCGCCCTGCCGGACCACGCTTATGACGTTGCCCCAGTGATCTATCGCACGGTGGACGTCGAGGGCTTGGTCACTTACTGCCAGAACGGCTACTCAGTGCCCTGGCGGTACATCGGCTGCGTGTTGCCGGTGCGGGTGACCGAGACCGAAATGATCGTTTACGGTCCCCAGGTTGAGGAAATCGCCCGGCACGCACTGTTGCCGCGCACGGCCAGAGGGCAGCGGAGCGTGCACAAGGAGCACCGGCCTAGCGAAAACGCACACAGGCGACAGACGCAACTGGAAGAACGGTTTGCCGAGCTGGGCGAAGTGGGCCACTGGTTTCTGGAAGGGCTGCTGCGGGTTCAGCGTTACGGCAAGGATCAGGCGCAGCGGGTGCTGGCGCTATTGGGAACCTACGCCCGATCCGACGTGATCGCTGCGTTGGAGCGAGCGGTGCGATATGGCGCGTACTCCCACGCGGCCGTGGCTCGCATCCTGTTGGTCCAGGCTCGGCCCAAGACCACCCTGGAGGCGCTGGCCGAGGAAGAGCGGCGGCTACCTCCCTGGCTGGGCGAGGATGAGGTGTCCCCCCGGCCGACGTCTGGGTACCAATACCTTTGCGAGTCGGAGGACGACGAGGATGAAGACCCGAACAGTGCCCAGGGCGAAGCCGGCGGCGACGGAGCTGCGCCAGAAGATCCTTGAGGACTTAGAGGCGTTGGGCATTCCCCTGCGGTCCGAGCAACTCGACGCGGTTGTAGGCCGTGCCGAGAGCGAAGGATTGTCGCACCTGGAATTCTTACGGTTGGTGATCGGCGAGCAGGCCAACGGGCGTCGCGACCGCAGGATTGCCCACCGCATTCGCGAGGCCGGCTTTGCCGAAAGTAAAACGCTGGCTGACTTCGATTGGCAGTTTAACGCGGCGGCTATCGATCGAGTGCGAATCGAGGCGTTAGCCGGAGGTGAGTTCATTGGCCGGCATCAAAGCCTGGTTTGGGTAGGTCAAAGCGGCGTCGGCAAAAGTCATCTGATCCAGGCGATTGGCCTGTGTGCCTGCGTGCTGGGTTATCGGGTCCAGTACGAGACCAGCAGCTCGATTTTGCAAGAACTGACGGCTGCGCTAGCGGACCAGACGCTGCCGCGTCAGTTGCGATACTATGCAAAATTCGATCTTTTGATCCTCGACGAGGTTGGTTTCGACAGACTGGAACGGATCGAATCGCCCCAGGCAGCGAGCCTGTTGTACAAGCTGATCAACGTCCGAAGTGGACGGTCGACGGCGTTGGTGACGAACATCGACTTCGACGCGTGGGGCGACTACTGGGGCGATCCACCGCTGGCGATGGCGTTCCTGGACCGAGTTGTGGACGGGGCGATCATCATGAAGATCAACGGCAAGTCGTATCGGGCGTATCGGGCCGAACAAGCATCGGCCAACAAGCGAGCGAAGAAGTGAAACGGCATCGATGACGGAGTCGGGGATCACCAACCGGCTCCAAGTCGACCCACGTCTGACCGATAGGCTGCTATCACCTCCCAAAGCACCTCATCCTCGCTCCACCCGGCAACAATTCCGGTGGCTCAATTCCTGGCTGCGGTCGACAGTCAATCAAGGCATTTGAGCGTCATAACCAATCCTACTAAAAACATGAGAGTACCTAGGTAGACAAAGGGGCCGGCCCAGAACGCGATCCCAATAACCATAAGGCAATATCCAAGTACGGTCGCACTCAGTCTACCAATCCAGGCAACGGTCCAAAACAAGCACCGGAACGGTAATGTGAAGGCGTCCCAGAGCATAAGTGCACTTAAATGTCGACCGCAGCCAGAAAGTGAGCCACTTTCGCAGCCAGAATTGAGCCACCGCGTTTGTTGCCGGATGAAGTGCGGGCGCCGCTGATTGGCGGCAGTTATGCTCGCGTTCGAATGTTAGCCTTCGGCGACAATTGCATCGTCGTCGTTGCTATTCCGCGCGTTGTTTCATTCAAATCGGCCTTCACCCGTGGTCTGAGGCCGATTTGAATGAAACAACGCGCTGCGATCGCGACAGATTGCGCGCAGTGAATTGTTTGGAGCTGGTATCGAAAGTAACTGTCGTCATCAAACAAGGCCGGCAACGCCCGGCCAGCTCGTTGTGGAAAAAGGATCCGGCCGCTCTTCCGCTAAAAGCTCAGTGGATCGACTAGTCGCGTTATAGCGCCAACATAGCATAATCTGATGTTGATCTTTCACATGACAGAACTTGACGTCTCCCAGAGAGCCACTTTGCCATTTCGATTGCTTCGGTTGCAGTCGGCAACTCAAGTCAACGGTTGTTGCCGGCCGGCAACTCGGATCGTCGCACAGCTGATTTGTAGCGCCCCGCAGGGAGTCGTCAACATGATTCCCGAGAAAATACGAGGAAAATCTGGCGACACAGCCACTGACCGCGATCAACCGATCGCAGGGTGGCTCAAGTGGCTCTGCGATAATGGCTCAGTGTTTGGTTGCTGCTAACATTAAATACCTCTGCGCCCATAGCCACGAGTCTGGATCTTGATTGACTCGTTGTTCTAGCGCTAAGCGGCGGTCCATTTGCCGACAAACTCGAGATAGACACGGCTTGTAAGTGCGCACGTGGCTAGGCGAGTAATGTTGCACTAAGTCAAACTGGGCTTGCTTCATTCTTCACCTGGGCTAAATTATCCATATAGCAATGTAAATCGCGCGAGTGTACCGCGAAGTTCTTTCCACTTAATTTACCAAGCAAAGCAAATCCGTAGCTGCTCGTGAATTATCGCAATTGCCTCGGCTTTCGCAAGTCATTAGGCGTGACTGCATAACTGGAGCTTTGCAATCTCAGGGAGAATTTGCAAAAACACGCAAGATGGATCGGATTCCATCAATTTTGGTCTGGCGCACATGGATGGTGGAGCCTCTGCTCATGCCAGGGATTTTCGAATTCACGAAGGTCGTGCACGACGCAATCGCCCATTACGGTAAGATCTTCTCCATTGAGCGTCAGCGCCGGCATTTCGCTGAGTATTTCAACTGCTTGATGGTTGTCGAGCGCAAAATCGTCCTTGGTACCAATGGCGAGTTCGCCACAACTACCGATCAATCCTGCCTCAATCGCTTCCTCACTTGCGCGTATTGGAATGTCCAGGTTCTCAAGGAACGACGCTTGCAAGTTGCAAAGGATCCCTTCACGCTGGCGTACAGCCTTCTGATGAGTCAGTTGCGGCGGGGTTGTGCGTCTGAGTGGACGTTCCATCGGCTGATGACCATCGGCGAAGCCTATCAAGCAATGCTCCGCGAGAGCTTGGGTGCAGCTTTGGCCTGGGCGATTAAGTACGTGGTGAAAAGGAAACGATCGATGTCACATATGATCACCCAACTTGGATTATCCGGAGTTTGCAAACTCCAATGCTTGAGATTAAGTCAACGCAGGGAGGCTGTGAATATGCGCCAGGCTGTACTCGCTGTTTTGCTGATAGGAGCTGCGTTTCTGGGCGGAGCGTTTGTTACCGGTCCTGGGCTCCGATGGGTTCAGGCATGCGTGTTTCAGTCGCTCGGAGCTAACAATGGGCGTGAAATTGCCGCAGTCAATCTAGAATTGACCTCAAACGCCGAGATGACAACTGAGCATTTCGAACCACATAAATTACAATCCAATTTACCCGCAAATTCCGTAAGGCCGGTGCGTACCATAGCACTAGAAGACAAATATAGGCGGACAGATGAGTTTTTAACATCTTCAACGCAGGCCTTCCGGGAAGCGCCGGAACAAAACGGTCTAAACTCAAAACAAGCTGACTCATCAGCTTTACTTTCGGCAACAATGCACTGGTTGGTTACAAAATCGTCCTCCGGTGGATTACTTCTAGCTGGTGCAGAGTTTACATCAGCCATCACTGATCCGATAGCCAATGACTTCCGATCACGACCGTCAAATGACAAGCTTAGCTGGTCAGGTCAACCGGGCTCTATAAGTGTCCTCTTACCCTCCAGTGGATTGTCAAACGAAGTGGATCAGCCATCAGTAATGCACTATTTACCTAGGCCGAAGTCGACGGAAGCCAGTAGTGTTTCTTGGCCACTACTGGAGAGCAAAATGCGAGCAATGGGAGTTACCCGATTCATAGTCGAAGGTGAACTGAATGGTCATATCATATTCACATGTTTAATTCCGCTGGCTGGGCAGCGAGCGATCTCTCAAGGGTTCGAGGCCGACGCAGAGGATGTAAGTCGGGCAGCTCGTGCCGTCTTGTGCCACATCGCGTTGTGGCGAGCTACTCAAGGGGCTTGTGACACCGAGGTGTTCACAAGAGGTAAATAGACCTTTCGCATCCTTCGCGAGTAGGAGAGAACTGGGCAGATTCTAGCGGATTCAGGAAAGAGGGTCGCACATGGGGCTTTTTGTTGCGGGAAACTTATGACCTAAAATGCGTTTAACAACCTTGTTGAGAGAATTTAAGGTAAAAGGATCATTGCAATGAGCCTGCTGTTTAAATGACTAAAAACTGGTGCCGCCGGAGGTTGTTATCGCATCTTGGCGAGTGAAAATGACTAAACGTGTGTGGGATTGTAGCATGTTAAGGCATTTGCCGTCGATATCGCACACCCTATTTTGACTTGGGCCATGCCGTCGTCTGTCGTGCGGATGAACTCACGACTACTGTTGTTCTATGCGACTAAAGACAATGTTAACGCCCAATTCCCCAGTAATTTCAGCAAACCTTACGATTTGCGTCAAAAGATTTCTTTCGATGTCTCACGTATTGACATTCTATACGTTCATGCTTGTTTGACAAATGCGAGGCAGCAAATCCGATGCAAACAAACCATTCGGACACAAATTGTGGATCTCTTTTTTAGCGCAAGAAAAAACTGAATGGAGTCGTATTGTTACTAAGCACCAAGTCCAACACCTTTAGGGTTGATTGTGTGGGTTCGTTGAATATTATCACGCCGAGGTACGTAATTATCATGGCCGACGTGCTATTTTCTATACCGTGGATGTTAGCTTTCATGGCTTCGCAATCTAATCTAGTAGAATCCCCGAAGCCGCTCTTATCTTTACTTGGGCATACTGTCAGACAGGACCAAGGTGCGTGGATCATCGATCTCCACCTTTTCAACGGTCGGGCAAACGGCCTGCTTATTGCTCCAGGAGAATTTAGGCTGAAGCTCGAAGGGTGGGTGTCAAACTCACGAATTACAAGCCATGCCCTACCTCGATGGTCCTCGTTCAGTTTTACACCAAACGTCAATCGGACGGTATATACCGATGTGATCGTCGCAGATGAAGACTCGCGTAGATGCCGCGAGTATTTGACAATGTTGCTATGGGCCAAGGACTGGTTCCGATCTGATTCAGAGTTCCTCGGGAAGAGCGACAACCACCCGAAAATGTCTACCTATCTCTCAAGTCAACGTAGTGACTCTTTATTGCCGTTGAGCCTAGGCCCTGGCGAAAAAATGTACATACGTTTTCGGATTGATCACCAACATACACTCTATGGCGATTATGATCCACTTCTTGGTATTCGCACGGTGGAATTGTCCCTCGGCTCATTCATCGTTCGAGAAGTATTAGCATTAGATCGAGAGCAATATCTAGCCCAGCCTAAATACTCTTGGCCCAATCCGCCTGATGAACGGCGTGATACGCGGTATTTTATTTCGAAACCGGACAGTCTGCATCTCGAAGCCGACGTTTATGGCCATAGAGCGTACCGGTATCAAGAACTGCCTGTGCGCTATGATACTAGGATGAATTTGCAGTTCTGGTATCTGATTGCCGCTGGGACAGAATGCGAATGCTGCGTTCGCGTCGGACAGAATAAAGATACGCCACATGCGTGGCGTCAACTTCACGGGGCAGCTTTTGAGGAACCATTAAAGACAGTCGGCCGTTGGACCAAATTCGAACGAATTGTACAAATTGAGCCGGAAGCAACCAAGTTGATCTTGGAGTTCAAGATTACAGGCGATCCCAATGTCGGTGAAATGTGGATAGACGACGTTAGCCTGGAGCCTTTGAATGGTAGCTCAGGCGGTGGGCCCTAAAGGTAAGAATAGACAGTTCAAAGTGGCGACAATTGTTTCGCCGTAGTCGTTCACGGGTGGGATAGGTGCAATCAAGCGACTCTAGATCGCTTGCGGGTGACTGGCAAGAGAGAGGGCACCGCTTGGCCATGGCGATGAGCGTCGAAACAAGTCGTCAGGTAATCCAAGACGTTCCGGCCCCGTTGTCGACAGGTTGCTACCCCGGTCAACATTCGCTCCACAAATCGGCTTCCGTGCACACTGTCGGTCCCGTCGCTTATCCGCCTCCAGATCACCGCATGGTGCAACGCTCGCTCGACCGCGTTGTTCGTTGGCGCGACTCCTTCGACACTGGCGAAGCTCCACAGACCTTCCTCGACCTTAAGAAGTTCGAAGCATGTCGCCGCCGTCTTCACGCACGGGTACTTGGACCCTTCCAGAAGGGATTGCTTCACCGCTCGCTGCAAGCTGCGCATTCGATTTTGAAACGCACTCCGAGCCAGGGTTCCGTCACGTACTCTGTGCCAGTGGCGGAACAACCGGTTGAGAGTGATCAAGGTAATTGACTCACTGCGGATCAAGGTAATCGATGGGATGTCGTCGAGCTGAGTGTGACCGCGCAAGAAATCAGTGCCATTCTCAATCATCTGGATAGCGCCACAAAAGGGCGTGTCGATCTTGGCGTTTCCTTGGAAGCGCATTTCTAAAACTGTTTAGTTCTCTGTCTTGTTCGCAAGAACCCAGTAGACTGGCAAGCAACCGTCTGATTTGTGTTTTGATAGCGATCGGAGAGAATGTTTGCGCATTCTCCCCGAGCATTCCCTTGGGAGAAAGTACCTCCCGTGGGCGCTCGCCAGGGTACGGGAGAGCATGGCTGTTCGGCCAGAGGGCGCCGACCGCGTTTGCGAACATGCCTGCGCAAGGGGTGCGGTCGCAAGTACCTACCGCGATGTTGGAATCAGCGATTCTGCCAGGAGCCGGAATGTCGGCGACGGGTCCGTCGCTGGCAGGCGGCACGGCGGCAGGCCAAGCATCGCCAGAACGCATTTGCCAAAGCCCGACATGCCCAGGCAGAGAAAGCGCGCCGCCAACGGGTGAAGCTCGCGTCTCAGGCTCCTCAAGAGCCAGAGGTTACGCCGCCGCGTGGTGTCACGCAGCTGAACCTTTTTTCCCCTTCCTGTATGCGATCGGCCGGGGTGCCACGAATCCCCCGTAATCTCGATTCGCAACCCGGCACGCTACTGTTGCCCTGCCTGTCGTCAGGCGGTTGGCAATGTCCATGATCGCGAGCGCAAGTGGCTCCTTCGCGGCACCGAGGATGGCCGTACGAAGCGAGCCCATGAGTACCAAGCTGCTTGCCAGCAACGGTTGCAGCGGCGCGACACGTCTGCCTCAATACCGCTGCGAGCGCCCCCGGAATGATGATTCCGTCAGAGCACGCAGGTCGTAAATTATCGCGTGAGCCCCGGAGACTGATTTAGCTTGGGCATCCTGATCACTTTCAGGAGCCCAAGCATGATCGAAAAACGCATTCTGGTTCCCGCGCGGCTGCGGCGTCCTCCCAAAACAGGTTGGTCCTGGGTGGATCGTCGCGTTGTGCGCGAGCGCATTTCTCTCGCGATGCTGTGCTGTTGTACTTCTTCCTCTCGGCCGTGGCCGACCGTCACGGGCTGTCGTTCTACGGCGACGGCACGCTGGCTGCCCTGCTTCGGATGCCATTGCAGACCTTGGTCCAAGCCCGCGAAGAACTGCTGGCGCAGGATCTGATCGCTCACGAGGTCCGCTTCACCCAAGTGCTCTCCCTGCCGCCGCCGGGCCAGCACCGCCGGTGTAAACCTGGCCAAGGGCTGATGCAACTAGGCGAGTTGCTGCGCCGGGCCGCCGCGCTGCCACATTCCAATGAACGCCGATTTCCGCGGCCCCAAAAATAATCAACTTTTTTGCTTCTGAATCGTGCGATTCTTCGAGTAAGTCAGCGTTTTAGCCCCGATTGGGTTGATTATTTTTGGGGCCGAAGTCGCCTGCGGGGCCAACCACTGCGCAGCACGGCTTTTCGAGGGCGAAGCCCCTTCTTCGTCCGTTTCCGAGCTTTTTTCCAGGGTCTGTCGCGATATGGTGCCCTTCTGGTCCTTCTTTGCCACCTGGCCGTTCGTGTATTCTCTAGGCTCGATGCAGCCCGAAAAATAATCAACTCCAAGGAGCCCGCGTCATGGATGACCGACGTTGCACGCAATTTTTCCTCGAGCCCGACGGGACGTCTCATCGCCAATACGAGGCCCTTCGCGCTTACTTCATCGAGGCCAAGCCGCTCACCGAAGTTGCTGAGCGATTCGGCTACACGATTTCGACCCTGAAGTCGTTGGCCTCTCGTCTTGGCGCCGATCTGCGGCGTGGTAACAAGTCCCCCCTTTTCTCCCTGACGGACGAGGACGACCTTCAGGCTCGGGTGGAGACCGCGACAAACAGGGACCCGAAACCGCGGAGGTCGCCGACCATCGAGAATTGAGTCTCACGTCCGGTCGCACACTCCGCACTCGCGTCGCGGGCATCTTTTTATTCCTGCCGTTGCTGGCCAAGCTCGGCTTCGATTCCCTTGTCACCGACGCCGGGTATCCCGGTTCAAAGATGGTCCCCGCACCCTCCGCTCTGTTGTCGCTATTGGCGTTGAAACTGCTTGATAAGGAGAGACGAAGCCACATCAGCGACTTCAACTTCGATGAGGCTCTTGGTCTCTTCGCGGGGCTCAATATTCTCCCCAAGAAGTCCTTCGCCACCGACTATTCGTATCGTGCCGGCCGTGAGCAGCAGCAAACCTTGCTCTCTGGCTGGGTCCGATCAACGGGCCCGGTTTTGTTCCCCGATGCCTCTGGGTTCTCGCTTGACTTCCACACGATCCCCTATCGAGGTGAGTCTTCTGGCCTGGACCGCCATTACCTACCGCGACGCAGCGGCGCCGGTCCGAGTGTGCT
>Ga0182024_10021279_pt1 | contig 11779 bp, 9 predicted proteins | sample P32metaG_FD_120480 | JGI IMG/M metagenome (GOLD analysis project Ga0182024, IMG submission 120480) | Permafrost microbial communities from Stordalen Mire, Sweden - P3-2 metaG (Illumina Assembly) | ecosystem: Environmental > Terrestrial > Soil > Wetlands > Permafrost | place: Sweden: Stordalen... | reverse complement strand
ACGCTGGTGCGGGTGGCGAATCCGACCGAGCCGAAAAACGTCCAGGACGTGCAATAGATCGCCAGCGACAGCGGATAGATCAGCGCGCTGGCGCGGCCGCGCTGCAGCGGCAACAGCCGATCGCCCCGGCTGGCAACGAAAAACAGGAACCCGATGTAGCCGAAGGCGGCTGCGATCACGCCCCAATCGTGCAGCATCGCTGCTTACTCCCTTGCGATTTCGGCGTGCGCCCTGACTGGCGCAAACGACAGCCGTCGCAAGCAGGGAGTATAGCCGGATTAACCCGGCAAAACACCGGGAACCGGCGCTATTCCGCGGCCCGGGATTTTGCCTGAAGCGGCAGGCCGAGACGCTCCCAGACCTGCAACAGCGCTTCGGCGAGCTGATCGATCAATCCGTCGTCGTGATAGGGCGAAGGCGTGATCCTTAAGCGCTCGGTGCCTCTGGCGACGGTCGGGTAGTTGATCGGCTGGATATAGATATTGTGCGTTTCCAGCAGGATGTCGCAGGCCCGCTTGCAATGTTCGGGATCGCCGACGAACAGCGGCACGATATGGGTTTCGCTCGACATCACCGGCAGTCCTGCGGCGGTCAGGATCGCCTTGACGCGGGCGGCGCGATCCTGATGGCGTTCGCGCTCCCAGGTCGAGGTTTTCAGATGCCGGATCGCCGCGGTCGCCGCCGAGCAGATCGCGGGCGGCAGCGCGGTCGTGAAGATGAAGCCGGGGGCGTAGGAACGCACGGCATCGATGACGTCGGCGGTTCCGGCGATATAGCCGCCGAGGCAGCCGAACGCCTTGGCCAGCGTGCCTTCCAGGATATCGATGCGGTGCATGACGCCGTCGCGTTCGGCGATGCCGCCGCCGCGCGGGCCATACATGCCGACCGCGTGAACCTCGTCGACAAAGGTCATGGCACCATAGCGTTCGGCGAGATCGCAGATCTTCGCCAGCGGCGCGATATCGCCGTCCATCGAATACAGGCTCTCGCAGGCGATCAGTTTCGGCCGGTCCCCTGCGGCGCGCAGCAGCTCTTCGAGATGCGCCATGTCGCTGTGGCGGAACAGCTGGCGCTCGCAGCCGGACTGGCGGATGCCCTCGATCATCGAATTGTGGTTGAGTGCATCCGACAGGATCAGGCAGTTCGGAATCAGCTTGCAGATGGTGGCAATGCCGGTCTGGTTCGAGACATAGCCCGAGGTGAACAACAGTGCGGCTTCTTTGCCGTGCAGGTCGGCCAGTTCCTGCTCGAGCTGCACCAGGGGATGGTGGGTGCCCGCGATGTTGCGGGTGCCGCCGGCACCGGTGCCCACCCGGGTGGCGGTCTCGACCATGGCGCCGACCACTTTTGGATGCTGGCCCATGCCGAGATAGTCGTTGGAGCACCAGATCACGACATTGCGCGGCCCCTTCGGGGAATGCCACACCGCATGGGGAAACCGGCCCGCGATCCGTTCGAGATCGGCGAAGACCCGGTAGCGCCGCTCCTCATGCAGGCGGCTGAGGGCGGTACTGAAGAACTGGCTGTAATCCATCGCAAAACCTGAAGGGAGGCTGAGGTCGAAAGTGGCAGGCCTTTTTAGAGCGTTTCCAGGTTTGATGTCGAGCCGGAATCGGGCTTTCGGATGCCCCCAGGTGGGGAGCCGGGTTGCTTCAGGCGCGGACCAAAACTTGATCCCGGTCAAGGCGCTAAAGGAGTTTTGCTGCCGGTATTTTTGGGTATCAGGTGGTCCTGAAGCCCAGCACGCCATCGGTCTCCTCGGCCGTCAGTCGGCCTTCGACCAGCATGTAATTGACATGGGCGATCAACTCGCCGGCGGCAAATCCCATCTGGTGCACGTCCAGCACGTGCTTGTGGAACACCACCGGCACCAGTTCCTTCGAGGTTTTCGAGATTTCCCGACAGGCGTCGGCGATCAGCCGGCAGCGCTCCTCGTGATGGTCGGCCAATTGCTTGATGCGCGTTTTCAATCCGTAAAACGGCACGCCATGGCCCGGCAACACCAGGACGTCATAGGGCAGCGTGGTGGTCAGGCTCGCCAGCGAGGCGAGATATTCGCCGAGCGAGTTCTGGTCGGGCTCGACCGCCCAGACGCTGACATTGGGCGAAATCTTGCTCAGCACCTGATCGGCGGCCAGGAACAATTTGTCGGCGGCGCAATACAGCATCACCTGATCGAGCGCATGGCCGCCGCCGGTAATGACCTTGAAGCGCCGAGTGCCGATCGAGATTTCCTCGCCATGCGAGATGCGGCGATAGGACGGCGGCAGGATCGAGACCCGCTTCAGATAATCCTGGCCGCGGCCGAGCAATTTGTCGGTCAGGTTCTCGTCCATGCCGTGACGCCGGAAGAACAGGCGCTGCGCGTTTCGCCGCTCCTCGGTGCCGCGGTTCTGGTGATAGACCGACTGCAGATACTCCACCTGCGACATATAAAGCGGACAGTTGAAGCGCTCGACGATCCACCCGGCGAGACCGACGTGATCGGGATGCGAATGGGTGACGATCAGCCGGGTGATTTTCACATGGGCCAGCGGGCCGTCGAACAATGCGGTCCAGGCCGCGATCGATTCCTCGTTGCCGAAGCCGGAATCCACCATCGCCCAGCCGTCGCCGTCGGCGAGCAGATAGATGTTCACATGGTTGAGGCGGAACGGCAGCTTGAGCCGGACCCACAATACCCCGGGCATCACCTCGACCACCTCATTGGGGCCGGGATGACTTTCCCAGGGATATCGCAGCGCCTCGACCGAGGATTGAACCGTGTCTGTTTTTGAATGCATGGTTTGGTGTCGCCAAATGTTCTATCGGCTTAGCCGCACAATCGGCGCGGCGCCAGCCGAAAAAGCGGATGCGGCTTTGGGCAAAACACATGGGTGCTTGATTGGGCCCGTCATTCCGGGATGGTCCGAAGGACCAGACCTCAGATGTGCAATGCACATCGGGGAATCTCGAGATTCCGGGTTCGATGCTAATGCATCGCCCCGGAATGACAACTTCTCTACGCCGCCCGGATGTTGGACAGGAACGCGTCGATTTCCGAACGCAGGATTTCGGCTTCGCGGTTGAGCGCGCCGGACGCGCTCAATACCTCGCTGGCGGCCGATCCGGCCTCGGCCGAGGCGGTAGAGACGCCGACGATGTTGCTGGAAACCTCGGCGGTGCCGCCGGCGGCGTGCTGAATGTTGCGGGCGATCTCGCGCGTCGCCGCACCCTGCTGTTCGACCGCGGCCGCAATCGCGGTGGTCACTTCGTTGATCTCGCCGATGGTCTGGCCGATGTTCCTGATGGCGCCGACCGCGGAGGAGGTCACGGTCTGCATATTGGCGATCTGCGAGCGGATTTCGTCGGTCGCCTTTGCGGTTTGATTGGCGAGGCTCTTCACCTCGGATGCGACCACCGCAAATCCGCGGCCGGCTTCGCCGGCGCGCGCGGCTTCGATGGTGGCGTTGAGCGCCAGCAGGTTGGTTTGCGATGCGATGGTCTGAATCAGATCGACCACGACGCTGATCCGGCCGGCGTTGTCGGCGAGACCTTGCATGGTCGCATCGGTCTGGCCGGCTTCGTCGACGGCCTTGCGGGCGATTTGCGCCGAATTGGTCACCTGGCGGCCGATTTCGGAAATCGACGACGTCAGCTCTTCGGTACCGGACGATACCGTCTGGACGTTGACCGAGGTTTCCTCGGCGGCGGACGCCACCGCGCTCACCAGCGCGCTGGATTGATCGGCGGTCGCCGACATGCTTTGCGCCGTGATCTGCATCGAGTTGGCCGATGTCTGCAGGCCGTCCAGTGCAGCGCGGACGGTTGTTTCGAATTCGACGATCCGGGCCTCCATGCGGGCGGCGCGTTCGGCCTTGGCAATGCGATCCCTGTCCTGATCGCTACTCATCGCACGGGCCTCGATCATGCTCTCGCGGAAAATCTCCAGCGAGTTCGCCATCGACGCGATCTCGTCGCGCTGGCTGCTACGATAAATCTCCGATTCGAGGTCGCCGTCGGACAAGAGCTGCATCGAGCGTTGCAGATTGCCAATCCGCCGCAGAATGTTGCGGCCGACATAGAGCCAGACGAACAGCAGCGATGCGACCAGGGTGAGGCCGCCAAGTGCAAGCATGATCGCGGTCGCCAGCGAAATCTCCTTGCGCGCCTGCCAGGTCGAGGCATCGGTCCTGGTCTGCACGCCAGTCACGAGTTGCTCGACGCTGGCGTCGAGGCCGGCATTGAGTCTGGCGGTCTGTTCGAGAATGACCTGGCCGCGATCGCTGGCGTCCAGTTCCTTCCGGCGAATTTTGAAGACGCCGGATTCGCCTTCGCCCAACGCCAGCAATTTCAGCGTAGCGTTTCTCAGCGCCAGGGTACTGTTGTTTTTGGGCAGCAAATCGAGGTTCGATTTGACGCGTGCTTGCGTGATTTGAAATTCTTTCTCGATTGCTTCGAGCGTGTCGCCGTTGTTGGCCGAGAGCGCCGCGGCCATATTGGACGCCATCAGATTGCTGCTGGCGATGACATTGCCGAGCTGCTCGACCGTCCGCGCGGCCTGTGCTGCGTCGTCCTGGGAAAGGTTGGCGGATCCGAAGATGGCGTTGATTCGTATTTGGGCGTCCATCATCGCCGGACTGGCGGCGGCAACGAAGCTCGCCTGGGCCTTGCGCAAGGAATCGTATTGCTTCTGATGCATGCCAGCCGCCTCGATCCGCTCGTGAGCCACCGCACCGAGGCTTTTGATCGCGTCGTCGATGTTCTTGACGGTTTCGCCGAGCGTTGAAACCACCGCTTTGTCGGCGCCGAGTTCGATGATCTCGCCGAGCTTTTCGAGCGTGACTTCCTGGGTTTCCTTCATTTTCCTGGAGCGTTCGTTGAGCGTCTCCTCGCTTCGGGACGCCAGCAGCGCCGGCCCCTGACTGGCGAGGCTTGCGCTCGCGGCCGCCAATTGCAGGCTGACCGCAAGACGGGGAATGTCCCGCCCGCTCAGATCGATCATGGTGCCGCCGAGATGTCCCAGCACCAAGGCTGCGCCGACGCTGATGGCGATGGCCATGCCGGCGATCACGGCAAAGGCGGCGAACAGACTGCCTCTGACGCCCCATTGCGGACGCAAAAAGCCAAGGCGTCCGGATTTGCCGATGGTGGGTCGTAACGCCATGCTTTCTGCCTCGCGCCCGCTTTCATCCCTGGAATGGATCCAAGGGATGAATCTTCGAGCGGCAGTATCGCGTTACACGGTTAACAAAATCGGGAAAATTTGCAGGATATTTGCGATTTTTGCGCCTCAAAACGAAAAGGCCGGCTTGAGGCCGGCCTTTCCTGGAGTCTCGATCAGGCGAGGATCAATACCGCGCGACCACCGGGCCGCCCCAGTTGAAGCGGTAGTTGACGCTGGCCTTCACGGTTTGGTCGTCGGTGCGGAAGCTGCCGAACGGGACCAGCGGAGCCGGGGTGATGAAGCGGCTGCTGCCGAAGTCGTAATACTGATACTCGACCTTGGCCGACCAGTTCTGGGCGAACATGTATTCGAGACCGGCGCCGACGGTGTAACCATTGCTATGGCCGCTGTCGAACGCGAACCCGACCGGAGCGCCGCCGAGCGTCAGGTTTTCGTTGTTGTCGGAATAGGCATAGCCGCCCTTGACGTAGAGCAGCGCCGGACCCCAGGTGTAGCCGACGCGGCCGGTCAGCGAGCCGAGCGCGCGCTGGTTGTTGGTGTAGACGAACCCGCCGGGCAGCGTCGTGCCGCCGTTGTTGCCAAGCCAGCTGTACTGGCCTTCGATACCGACCACCCAGCTCGGAGCGAACTGATAGTCCGCGCCAACCTGAAGACCGCCGAGCAATCGGCCGTCATTGTTGTTGAGCCCAAGGCCGTCGAAATTATCGTTGCCGCCAAAGGCGCCACCGACGTGACCGCCGATATAGAAGCCGGTCCAGTTGTAGATCGGCGCCGCATAGGCCGGAGCCTTGGTGTAGGTGCGGGCGCCGAGATCGGCTGCAAGTGCTGGCACGGTCGCGCCGAGAGCGACCAGGGCCACAGTAGCGAGTAGAAACTTCTTCATTTGATTTTTTCTCCAACAGATCATTTTCAGATGAGCCGCGTGCCGGCTTTCGTCCATGCGCGCACATAGACAGCTTTTGTGTAAAATACTGTCACCCATCGGTCACACCGAGGGAGAACCCAACCCATTGAGGAACAACAATTTTTCGTGCTTAATGAAGCCTTAATCAAAGCTAAATGAAGCCTTAATTTTCGAGCGATCAAAGTGAGCAATTTCGCACACATGCGGCAGGAGATCAGACGCAAAACCGCAAACGCGCGGCGGCCGATATGAGTTCGGATCGCCTTCGCTACCGCTGCATCTGCATGATGTGATCCATCGGCATCATGTTGTGGTTGAGGTTCGTCATGATCCAGAGCGATCCGCCCATCAGAAGGATGACGATCAGGACACCGAACGCCAGCGCCAGCACGTTGTTGGCGTTGTCGGGGCCCGAGGTGATGTGCAGGAAGAACACCAGATGCACGCCCATCTGAGCGATCGCCAGCACAACGAGCGCCACCGGAATGCTCGGCTGCCATACCAGATCGGTGCCCGCGACATAGAAAGAAGTCGCCGTCAGCAGAATGGCGAGCCCCAGTCCGGCCAGATAACCGACGACCCGCTGCGCGACGCCACCGCCCGCTGCGGCCTCATCGCCCGGCGCGATGTCGGTGCCTGCTTCATCGAACCCGTTGCTCATGTTGCGCTCCCGAGCAAATACACGACGGTGAATACCGCGATCCAGATGATGTCGAGCGCGTGCCAGAACAGCGCAAAGCACAGGATGCGTCGCTGAATGTCCGGTCGAAACCCCTTGGCGAAAACCTGCGCCATCATTGTCAGCAGCCACAGGATGCCGGCCGAGACGTGCAGTCCGTGGCAACCGACCAGCGTGAAGAACGCCGACAGAAACGCGCTGCGCGTCGGCCCTGCGCCGCGGGCAACGAAATCGGCGAATTCGTTGGCTTCGATCGCGAGAAAGCCGAGGCCGAAGGCGCAGGTGACGGCCATGGCCATTTGAAACCAGATCTTGTTGCGCGCGTCGGCGGCGATACTAGCAACGCCGCAGGTGAAGCTCGATGCGAGCAGGAATCCGGTTTCGATCGCGACATTGCGCAGATTGAACAGATCATGCCCTGACGGTCCGCCCGCGTTCTGATCGTGCAGGACGGCGTAGGTCGCAAACAACGCCGCGAACATGATCATGTCGCTGAGAATGAAGATCCAGAAACCGTAGCCGGTGACGATGCGCTTGGGCGGGGGACCGCTCCAGCCGCGGTCGGAGCCGAAACCATCGCCAAGTCCCCGCAACGCGTGGGAATCGCCGTGCACTTCCGAAAAGCCAACTGCGCTCATCGGTCAGCTGCCCTTCCGCTCGGCATCGCGCGACGCTGGGCTTGGTTGCGGCGGTCGATGCGCGCGACTTCGTCGACTGAAATGAGTTCCTCATCTTCATCGCGCCAGGCGAACACCACGAAGGTGGCGTAGGCGCCGATCGCGCCGGCGGCCACCAGCCACCAGATATGCCAGATCAGCGCGAAGCCCATGAAGGTGGCGAAGAACGCGCAGATGAAGCCGGTCGGCGAGTTGCGCGGCATCTCGATGGCTTGATACTCCGGCTTTTTGCCGGAGTGGCTCTGTTCGGCAGCGCGGTTCTTGATCCGCCAATAGGCGTCTTTCCCTGTTACGTCGGGCAGCACAGCGAAGTTAAAGGCCGGCGGCGGCGAGGCGGTGGCCCATTCGAGGGTGCGGCCGTCCCAGGGATCGCCGGTTTGGTCGCGTAGTTGCGCACGGCGGCGGATGCTGACGAAGAGCTGGACGATTTGAAGCACGATGCCGCAGAGGATCAGCCCTGCGCCGCAGGCGGCAACGATCAGCCAGGGATGCCATTCCGGCACGTCGTAGTGCTGCATCCGCCGGGTCATGCCGAGCAGGCCGAGCACATAAAGCGGCATGAAGGCGATATAGAAGCCGATCAGCCAGCACCAGAATGCCGCTTGCCCCAAGCCTTCGTGCAGCCTGAATCCGAACGCCTTGGGAAACCAGTAGGTGTAGCCCGCGAACGCGCCGAACAACACGCCGCCGATGATGACGTTATGGAAGTGCGCCACCAGGAACAGGCTGTTGTGCAGCACGAAGTCGGCGGGCGGCACCGCCAGCAGCACGCCGGTCATGCCGCCGATGATGAACGTCACCATGAAGCCGATCGACCACAATAACGGCGTCTGAAACCGGATCCTGCCGCCATACAGCGTGAACAGCCAGTTGAAGACTTTGACGCCGGTGGGCACGGCGATGATCATGGTCGCAATGCCGAAGATCGCATTGACGTCGGCGCCGGCGCCCATCGTGAAGAAGTGATGCAGCCACACCATGAACGACAGGATGCAGATCGCCATGGTCGCGGCTACCATCGAGCGGTAGCCGAACAGCGGCTTGCCGGAAAATGTCGAGATCACCTCCGAGAAGATGCCGAACGCCGGCAGCACGAGAATGTAGACTTCCGGATGACCCCAGGCCCAGATCAGGTTCATGAACATCATCACATTGCCGCCGGCCTCATTGGTGAAAAAATGAAAGCCGAGATAACGGTCGAGCAGCAGCATCGCCAGCGTCGCGGTCAGGATCGGAAAAGCCGCGACGATCAGAAGATTGGTCGCGAGCGTGGTCCAGCAGAACATCGGCATGCGCAGATAGCTCATGCCTTTGGTGCGTATCTTGAGCACGGTGGTGACGAGATTGATGCCCGCCACCAGCGTGCCGACGCCGGCAATCTCAAGCGCCCACAGATAATAGTCGACGCCGACGCCGGGCGAATAGTTAAGCTCCGACAGCGGTGGATAGGGCAGCCAGCCGGTGCGCGCGAATTCGCCGATGATCAGCGAGATGTTGACCAGCAACGCTCCCGTGCAGGTCAGCCAGAAGCCGACCGAGTTGAGGGTCGGAAAGGCGACATCGCGGACGCCGAGCTGCAGCGGCACCACGAAATTCATCAGCCCGATCATGAACGGCATCGCGACAAAGAAGATCATGATGGTGCCGTGCGCCGAGAACACCTGGTTGTAGTGTTCAGGTGACAGGAACCCGGGACCCTGGAACGCGAGCGACTGCTGCAGCCGCATCATGATGGCGTCGATGAAACCCCGCAGCAGCATCACCATGGCGAGCAGCGTGTACATCACGCCGATGCGCTTGTGGTCGACACTGGTGATCCACTCCCGCCATAAATATGGCAGGTGCCCCTTGATCACGACCCAGCCAAGGACGGCGAGGATGGAGAGCGCCACCACGCCGGAGGCAATCATCGGGATCGGTTGATCGAGCGGAATAACTTCCCAACTGAGCTTACCGAGCATCGGCCACTCCTGTCGGCGGCGAAGCTCCTTTCACGCCCGACTGCGCACCTGCAGAAGGCGGCAGTTTTTGCGTGGCGATCGATTGAAAGATGTCCGGATCGGCTACGCGGTAGATCGCCGGCTCGTTGTTCATCGAAGGCTTGGCGATCTCCTGATAGCTGCGTTCGTCGAGCGGCTTCGCGGCGCTTGATGCGTCCTGCGTCCATTTCGAGAATTGCTCCGATGGCACAGCGTGGACATCGAAATGCATGTCCGAGAACCCGTCGCCGCTGAAATGCGCCGAGAGGCCTTGAAACGTCCCTGATTTATCTGCCCTCAGATTGAGCCGGGTGATCATGCCGTTCATCGTGTAGATCATGCTTCCGAATTGGGGGATGAAGAACGCGTTCATCACGCTGGCCGAGGTCAACTCGAACTGCAGCGGCACGCCAACGGGAACGGTGAGCGCATTGATGCTTGCAACTTTCTGGTCGGGATAGATGAACAGCCATTTCCAGTCGAGCGAGACCGCCTGAATCCTCAGAGGCTTCTGCGATCCCGCGATCGCCCTCGCGGGATCAAGCTGGTGGGCGCCGATCCATGCCACGCCGCCGAGAAGGATGACGGTCAGGGCCGGGACCGCCCACACCACGAGTTCGATGGCGCCGGAATAGGTCCAGTCCGGCTGATAGCGTGCCTTCGCGTTGGAAGATCGAAACCAGAAGGCAAAGGCAAAGATCGCGACGATGGTCGGCAGCACGATTGCCAGCATGATCGCCACGGAGTCGATCAGGATGGTTTTTTCGGCGGCTCCGATCGGACCCTGCGGATCAAGGATATTCATCGCCGAACCATATCATGGAACCGGTGGTAACGCTGCCGCAGCCGGGACGTTCCCTGGCCACGTGCAGCCTTATTCGGTAACGCACCATCGGGGATATCGGATAAGGTAGCCGCGCATGGACGATCAAGCGACAGCGTCGACGGTTTTGGGCAGCGCCATCGTCGAGTGGCTGGCCGACGAGGCGCTGCAGGACTCCGAGCCGGCAGCACTTTACGGTGAACTGTGCCTGCGGTTGCGCGCCGTGGGGATACCGATATTGCGCGGCCAGGTGGCCTTTCGCGTGCTGCATCCGCTCTACGATGCCAGTACCGTGAACTGGACTATCGAGAACGGCGTGGTGGTCGAACACTTTCGCCCCGACCAGAGCGGCCAGGATCAGTTCTTGCGCAGTCCCACCGGCTATACCCTGACCCATCGCCTGCCGGTGCTGCGGCGCCGGCTCACCGGCGAGACCGCGCTGCTCGACTTTGAGGTGCTTGAGGAGTTTCGCGCATTGGGCGGCACCGACTATCTGGTATTCCTGATCGCTTTCGACAGCTTCGGACAGAACGGCGTCCTCTGCTCCTGGCTCGGCGATCGGGCCGGCGGCTTCACCGATGATGAGATTGCCCAGCTCCAGAGCATCACTCGCCAACTGAGCATCGCGCTGAAGTCGAAGATCGAGCGCAGCGTCGCGCAAAATATCGCCCATGCCTATCTTGGCAAGCGCGCCGGCCAGGCCGTGCTCAATGGTTTGATCCGGCGCGGCGACGGCGAAAAGATCACCGCGGCACTGTGGTACAGCGATCTTCGCCACTCGACCGAACTTGCCGACCGGCTCTCGGCCGAAGATTTCCTCAAGCTGCTTGGGCGCTATTTCGAAATGACGGCGGCCGCGGTGCTTGACCATGGCGGCGAGGTCGTCTCGCTGATCGGGGATGCGGTGCTGGGCCTGTTCCGCGTCGAGGGTTCAACCGAACAGGCTTGTGGCCGCGCGCTCGCCGCAGCCCATGAAGCACGCCGGCGTCTTGGCGCCGCACGGCCGGCAGCGACCGATCCGGTTCTCGACTTCGGCATCTCGCTTCATCTCGGCCAGGTGATCTACGGCAATGTCGGAGTGCCCGAGCGCCTGCAGTTCACGGTGGTCGGGTCCGCGGTCAACGAGGTCGTCCGGGTGCAGGACCTGACCAAGCAACTCGGTTGCGCATTGCTGGCCACCGCTGCCTTCGCCGGCGCCACGGCGGGGCCCTGGCGACCGCTCGGAGAGCACCTCTTGCGCGGGTTCGAGACGCCGATGCCGATCCTGACCATGACGTAGCGGAAGGGTCTGAAATATTCCTCCCCTCCTCCCGCGAAGCGGCGGGGAGGGGTCGGGGGTGGGGGGTCTATCGGCAGGAATCGCTGCTTCGGTGAACGCCGCGCTACCCCCCACCCCCGACCCCTCCCCGCCACGCGCGATGCGCATGGGGGGAGGGGAGCTCAAGAGCATCGCCAACGGGTCGCGCGAATGCGCGTCCGATGACAGACTCCGCGATGCGTCTCGAAGGATGAAGTCATTGAGGTGGGAATCGCACTAGGCTGAATCTGGT
>Ga0182024_10021278_pt1 | contig 11780 bp, 7 predicted proteins | sample P32metaG_FD_120480 | JGI IMG/M metagenome (GOLD analysis project Ga0182024, IMG submission 120480) | Permafrost microbial communities from Stordalen Mire, Sweden - P3-2 metaG (Illumina Assembly) | ecosystem: Environmental > Terrestrial > Soil > Wetlands > Permafrost | place: Sweden: Stordalen... | reverse complement strand
TTTCATCCGCTGAAGGTAAAGCTGAAGCCCTCGGGAAGACTGAGCGTGCAGGCGCGGCACGGATACTTTGCTCCGAAGGACCAGGAAGGCGAACTGCCGATTGCGAAGAAGGAAATCGACAGCGCTGTTTATTCGCGGGAAGAGATTCATGAGCTGCCGGTAGAGTTGCACACCGAGTTCTCGAGGTCCAGCGAGACGGAGGCGAAGCTGAAAATGTTGGCCAGCGTGGGGTTAAAGGAGTCGCTGAACGGGAGCGCTTTGACGTTGGTGCTGGCGCTGTTCGACAACAACGGCAATGTTGTGGGCGGCTGGCAAAAGACGATGCAGGTACATATGACCGATGAGGCTGCAGATCGGGCGAAGCAGGCTCCCACGATCAAGGTCACTTCCAGCTTTGACGTGAAACCGGGGAGTTATCTGATGCGGCTGGTAGTACGCGATGCCGAAGGCCATCTGATAGCCACCGGGAACAGCGCGGTCCAAATTCCGTAAGGTAGAGTGAGGATTGAGAATGCATAGCAATCGCAGTTCGCTGCTGCTCTTGTTTGCGTATCCCGTCGCGTTCGCAAGCGCTCAGACGGCTGCGAAGCCGGCGGGTGCCGACAGCTCAGCTTCCACGCAACACGCGATCGAGCTGGTGGAACAGGGGCGATGCAAGGAAGCGCTGCCGATGCTGGAGCATTTGATGCCGCACCTGGCGGACAAACAGCTTCGGTATCATGCGGCGATGGCGGAGGCACGCTGCGCAATGGCTCTGGATCGTGAGCCCACCGCGATTACAGCGCTATTGCAACTCAAACGCGAATTTCCAGACGACCCCGAGGTCTTGTACATTACCGTGCATTACTTTTCCGAATTGGCCAGCCGGACGTCACAGCAGTTGGCCGCGAAAGCGCCCGCATCGTCCCAAGCCCGAATGCTCGAAGCCGAAGCTTTTGAATCGCGCGGCGCTTGGGACGAAGCTGCCGGTATCTACAAGGCCATTCTCGAGCAGAATCCCAGCGCACCTCGCATACACTACCGGCTGGGTCAGGTTTTGCTTTCGAAGGCCGGAGAGATTGGGCCGGTGGACGACGCGCGCGCGGAGTTTCAAAGGGAGCTCCAAGTTGATCCGCGCAACGCCTCGGCCGAGTTTATTCTTGGCGAGCTGGCCAGGCGGGCAGGCCAGTGGGATGAAGCGGCCCAACATTTCTCGCGCGCCTCGACTCTTGACGTTGGATTCTCGGAGGCGTATCTCGCTTTGGGAATTTCGCTGACCTCCGCCAGGAAATTCGCCGAAGCGGTTCGTCCACTCGAGACCTACGTGCGCATGCAGCCCGAAGATCCCTCCGGGCACTATCAGCTCGCGATCGCATACGAACGCACCGGCAACAAAGAGGGAGCCGCGCGACAGATTACGCTTCGAGATCAGGCTGCCGCCGCGCAGGGGCAGAAAGCTACGGGACCCGATGGGCGCCCGGTTCGTTGATGAGGGATTCGATCGCGCGGCGCCGTTTTCTGCAGCTATTGTGCAGCTCGGCGACCGGCTTGGCTGCTCCCGCTACGGACGTAGCTCCATTTTTCGAGGAGATCCCGCCCGCCGCCAGCGGCATTCAGTGGAAGCATGTCGCCGGGCTCTCTTCGAAGATGTATGTTCCGGAGACCATCGGCCCGGGCTGCGCGTTTCTCGACTACGACAACGATGGATGGATGGACATCTATCTGGTCAACAGCGGCCCTTGCGATTTTTACTCGCCATCCACGCCGCTGAGCAACGCCCTCTACCGCAACAATCGCGACGGCACCTTCACGGATGTAACCGAAAAAGCCGGCGTGCGCGGCAACGCATACGGGATGGGCGCCGCTGTTGGCGACTTTAACGGCGACGGTTTCGCGGACCTGTATGTCACTCAGTACCCGCGCAGCATCCTTTATCGCAACAATGGCGATGGCACCTTTACGGACGTGACCGAGAAAGCGGGAGTCGCGGCGCCCGGCTGGAGCAGCAGCGCCGTCTGGTTCGATTATGACAACGACGGCCGGCTGGATCTCTTCGTCTGCCGCTTCGGCGATTTCGATAAATCGAAGATGGTGTACTGCGGCAATCGCGATACCGGCGCGCATTACTATTGCAGTCCCAGCGTCGTCAAACCCTTTACCTGTTGGTTGTTTCACAACAATGGCGACGGCACTTTCACGGATGTCAGCAAGGAGTCCGGGATCGCCGGAAAGCTGACGCGGGCGTGGGGCGTGGTTGCCGCGGACATCAACAATGACGGATGGATAGATCTTTTCGTAAGCAACGACGGCTTGGCTAATTGTCTGTTCGCCAATCGCGGAAGGGGCAAGTTCGAAGAAATCGCCCTGATCGCGGGCGTAGCCTACAACTCGTTTGGCGCGGCCCGTTCCGGAATGGGCGTGGACGCGGCCGACTACAACGAGGACGGAAACGTCGATCTGTTCGTCGCCAATATCGATCACGAGTCGTATTCGCTGTATCGCAACAACGGGGATGAGAGCTTCGACGACATGGCGATTCCATCCGGTATCGCTGCGGCAACCCGATTCCTGAGCGGCTGGGGTTTGAAGTTTTTCGATTTCGACAACGATGGAAATCTGGATCTCATCCTGTGCAACGGACATCCCGATACGATGGTGAAGCTGTACACGCCAACCGTCGACTACCGGATGCCGATGGTGCTATTTCAGAACACGGGCGCAGCATGGAAGAACGTCAGCGCGCAGGCTGGGCCTGTGTTTCATAAAGGACTCGCGGGCCGCGGGCTCGCTTTGGGCGATTTCGACAACGACGGGGCAGTGGATGTTCTGGTGGCTGTGAACGATGGCGCGCCGATACTGTTGCGGAACAATGTGGGACGGCGGAATCACTGGCTGGGAGTGCGACTGATTGGACGCAAGGCGAATGTGGATGCCATCGGGGCCATTGTCAGCTATCAGGCCGGAGCATTAAAGCGCCGCCGCGTGAGGGTTGGCGGAGGTAGCTTTCTATCGTCTCACGATCCGCGCATGGTGCTGGGAATCGGGCAAGCCGCGAAGATCGATTGGTTGGAAGTGCGATGGCCACAGCCGGGCGGGGGCGTGGAGCGGTTTCATGATCTGCCGCTGGATCGCTATGTTACGATCACCGAAGGTCAGGGCACCTGGAAGTAGCGCATGATTGGTCTTCGAATTGGTCTGGCATTGCTCGTAGCCGGCGGTTTGTTCTGCCAACAGACGGACCAGCAGGCGGAGAGCGATCTGCGCATTGGGATCGCTTTGACGAAAGAAGGCCGGTTCCAGCAGGCCGTCCCTTACTTCCTGTCGGCGCGCGGGCGGGTTGCGGAGACATTCGCGGTTGAATTCAACCTGGCGCTCTGTTATGTCGGAACGCGTGACTTTAAGCAAGCCGTTCAAATTCTGACCCAACTCAAAAGCTCCGCCGAAGTGAATAATCTACTTTCGCAAGCGTTGATCGGCGATGGCCAACAAGATGCGGCACTGAAGGCTTTTCAGGACGCGGCCGAGCTAACGCCGAAGAACGAAAAGCTCTATCTCCTGGTTTCGGAAGCCTGCATGGATGAGGGTTTCCACGAGCTTGGCATTCACGTGCTTGAAGTTGGATTGCGAAATCTGCCGGAATCCGCACGGCTGCATTTCGAGCGAGGATTTTTCCGATCCCAGATGGACGAGCGCAATCTTGCCGATCAGGATTTCGAGCTCGCGCAAAAGCTATCGCCCGGTTCCGACATCGCGTATATCGCGGCAGCTCAGCAGGCGTTCTTGTCCGGAGACGTGCAGAAGGTAATTCGAACGGCGCGCGAAGGGATCTCTCGAGGCCATACTCACTACCTTCTGTTGACGATGCTAGGAGAAGCGCTGCTGCGCGCAGGGGCGACACCAGCCAATGCGGATGAATTCCGCGAAGCGCAGGAGGCGCTTGAAAAGGCTGTGGCCGCACGTCCCGGTTATTCGAGCGCGCACATCGCGCTGGGCAGGATTTATCTGGCTCGCGAGCGCACGGAGGAAGCTGTCGCTCAACTCGAATCCGCGAAGCAGCTTGACCCGCGCAATCGGGCGGTTTACTCCGCTCTCGCTATTGCGTATCGGCGCGCTGGGCAGGCGGAACAATCTCGCGAGTCGATCGCCATCCTGGCGGAGTTGAATCGGCAGGAGGCTGCGAGAATCGGCTCCGCAAGTGGGGGACATGCGGGATACGCGGGCGGTCGGGATAAGCCGCCCCGGTAGTCTTAAAACAGGCGTCGGCATGAGTGCCGACGCGGCACGCACGAGTGCGTGCGCCACGATGATCACCGGTTGGGCACGCGCGGGAATGAGTACTGGATAATTCCGGCACCCTCTTTGATCGCGAGGATCTGATCGCAGCCAATATCGCTCAGTCTGGTTACGATTCCACTAGGCCACCGAATCTCGATCAGATCGATCTTGGTACGATTCCCGAGGCCGAAATGGAGCCGCGGGTCCTGGGCCGACTGGTAGCTCATGCCCCCTTTCTTTTGCTCATAAAGTGTCAGATCGCCAGCGGAAACCTTCACGCGGGAGCCCACTGCATCGCGATTCGAACGCGTGCCGATCAAAAGAAGCTGCAGCCAGTGGCTGGCATTGCCGCCATCGTTGCGCAGGAGTTGGGGCGGTCCGCCGTTATTGCTTACCAGAATGTCGAGGTCGCCGTCGTTGTCAAAATCGCCGACGGCCGCGCCCCGGCTGACCGAAGGCGTCTGGAAGTCCGGCCCCAGTTGATCGCTGACGTTTTGGAACACGCCGCTACCCACGTTGCGGAACATCAACTTCGGCTCGGCGTAACCGGTGCCCGGGCGATAGCGATCGATGTTGTCCAGCACATGGCCGGCCGCCATGAAGATGTCCCGCCGCCCGTCGTTGTCGTAGTCCAGAAACCGCGCGCCAAACACACTGGTGTGAAAGGTCGCGTAGGATAGCTTCGCGCTGAAAGTGGCATCCTCGAACAAGCCGTGTCCGAGGTTGCGGTAGAATCGCGCCATTTGAAGATCGAGATGCCCGACGATCAGGTCCATGCATCCATTGCCCGAGGCGTCGGCCGCGTCCGTTCCCATACCCGATTCGGCAACGCCATCCTCGCTCACGGCCACGCCGGCTTCGTAGGCCACTTCCGTGAAAGTGCCGTCGCGGTTGTTATGGAATAGCGAGTTCGCCAGAGCATCGTTGGCAATGAAAATATCCTGCCAGCCGTCGTCGTCGTAATCGAACGTGACTACGGCTAGGCCGTTGGACGGTTTCGCCGCGAGCCCCGACGCTTTGCTGACGTCGGAGAAAGTGCCGTCGCCATTATTGTGGAAGAGCACCGGCGCTTGGCCGTGGTAATCGTCCGGGTGGCAGTAGCTACGCATCCCCGCACCTTGGCTGCCGCAATAATAGTTGCGTTCAGGGGACCAATCCACGTAGTTGGCAACTACCAGGTCGAGAAAGCCATCGTTATCGTAGTCGAACCAAGCCGCGCTCGACGCCCAGTGGCCCGTGTTCGCGACTCCGGCGTGAGCCGTCACATCGGTAAAAGTGCCATCGCCATTGTTGTGGTAGAGAATGGATCTTCCGTATCCGAGAACCAGCAGATCCGGGAGTCCATCATTGTCATAATCTCCCACCGCGACTCCCATGCCGAACAGCCCCTCGGCGCCAACGCCAGCCTTCGCAGTTACGTCCGTGAACGTGCCATCTCCGTTATTCCGGTAGAGTGCGCTTCGTAATGGCTGCGCTGGTTTGAAGACTTGTGTCGCGGCGCTATTCACCAAGTAGAGGTCAAGCAGACCGTTCTGATCGTAGTCGATCCAGGCGCACCCTGAGCCCATGGTTTCAATCAGGTATTTCTGATTGCTGGCAGCATTCTCGTGACGGAAAGTTATGCCGGCGGATTTGGTGATATCCACGAAACGGACCGAGCTGCGCGGAGTGGCGAACAAGGCGGCGGACGCGCCCGCCAGAAAACCTCGTCGCGTGATGAGGGAGCCCAACTTCACGAACACCAGCTTACATCAGCGAAAGAGAGCCACGCGTGTAATCGCTTACAGCGCAGTACAGACGTGTCATAATGTTCAAAGTCTTCCCATGAGAATCTCTCGACGGAACTGGATGCAAGCGGCCGGAGCGGCAGTTTTTGCGCACGGGCAAGCTGACGCGGAAGAAAAACGATTACAGATCGCAGGCCGCGAAGTGGAGATCCAACTCGCGCCTGTGAGTGCATACACCTTCCGCCTATCTGTCGTGCCAATCCAGGATGGGAAGGCTGCCGAACTTTCCTCAGATGGGTCACTAGTGGAGCGATCCTGGGCTGCTCCCGCGGCCAAACTCCGCGAGGCGTTTCGAAAGCAAACCGTGAAGCTGGGCGCGCTGCGCGTCAAAGTGACGCTTGACCCATTAACGTTCGCCGTCGAAACATATTCCGGGGAGTTGGTACAACAGCTCAAGATCGATAACGAAAGCGGCTCCGTCACTTTCGCTACCCTCAGCGTGCCAATTCTGGGGTTGGGCGAGGGCGGACCGCAATTCGACCGGCGCGGATCAACCGATCGGATGCGTAGCGGACAGGGCGGCTATCAGTTGCGAACGCATGGCGGCCGAGTCCCGATTCCTTGGCTGATCGGAACTTCCGGCTGGGCGATGTTTTTCCATCAGCCTTTCGGCACGTTCGATTTCACCGGCGCTGAAAGCAGCTTCCATCCCGCGTCGCCCGCTGCAGCGCTGCCGCTCGACATTTTTGTTGTTGCCTCGCGGGACCCGCAAACTATCATGTCCGAATACGCCGGATTGACGGGTCATCCCGAATTGCCACCGCTGTGGAGTCTTGGCTATCAGCAATCGCATCGCACACTGGCCGGGCCCGAGCAGCTCCTTGAGGAAGCCCGCACGTTTCGTGAAAAAAAGCTGCCCTGCGACGCCATGATCTATTTGGGTACGGGATTCTGTCCTTCCGGCTGGAATACCAACAACGGAGAGTTTCAGTTCAACCAAAAGGTCTTCCCGGATCCAAAGGCGATCTTCGAGCAACTGCATCAGGAGCATTTCAAGGTGGCGCTGCACGTGGTGATTAAAGCGCGGGCGATGCATGGCACGGTGCATGATGCCTGCGATCCGAAACAGCCGGTCGAGGAGCAGCCAAGCTGTTATTGGGCTGAGCACCGCGACATTTTTTCGCTCGGTGTGGATGGCTGGTGGCCCGACGAGGGCGACCCGTTGAACATTGCTTCGCGCTTGGTGCGGAACCGAATGTACTGGGAGGGGCCGCAGCTCGATCGTCCCAACGAACGGCCCTATGCGCTGCACCGCAACGGCTACGCGGGCATGCAGCGCTACGCTTCGTTCCTTTGGTCGGGCGACGTGTACTCCACGTGGGAGACGCTGCGCACTCACATTCCGATCGCCGTCAATACGGGGCTAACCGGCATTCCTTATTGGGGCACCGATATCGGCGGTTTCGTCCCCACCAAGGAATTCACGGCGGAACTTTATGTCCGGTGGTTCCAGTTCGGGGCATTTTGTCCGTTGTTCCGATCGCATGGCCGCAACTGGACGCTGCGACTTCCCTGGGGTTGGAACACCGGTGATTCGGGCCCCCTGGAAATCAACAACTACAATGGCGCCGCGCTGCCGGATGCGAGTGAGTTGCACAACGCTCAAGTGGAGCCGATCTGCCGCAAATACCTGGATCTGCGATATCGCATGCTGCCCTATTTATACAGCGCGGTGCGGGAGTGTACGGTGTCGGGGCTGCCGGTAATGCGCGGATTGTGGCTGCATTATCCCGACGATCCTGCCGCGGTTGCGCGCGCGGACGAGTATTTGTGGGGCCGCGATATCCTGGTGGCGCCGGTGACCGAGCAAGGGACGGCTTCGCGGCGTATCTACCTTCCCCGCGGAGTTTGGTACGATTTCTGGACCAATGAACGGCAGGATGGCGGCCGCGAAATCCCTCGCGACGTGGATTTGGAGACCATGCCGCTCTACGTGCGCGCCGGAGCTATCCTGCCGCTTGGTCCGGTGAAACAGTACACTGGCGAGCAGGTGAACGAGCCGCTCACGTTCTCAATCTATCCGGGCGCCGATGGTTCGTTCCTGCTATATGAGGACGATGGCAGTTCGTTTAACTATCGCAAGGGTGAATGGATGGGAATCGAGATGAATTGGAGCGATCGCCAACGCTTGCTGCGCCTCACTTTGGCCAAAGGCTCTCGCATGCTACCACCATCGCGCCGTGATCTCGTCGTGAAGTTGGGCGACGCCACGCGCCGCGTCGTTTTCGATGGACATCCCGTGGAGGTTCGATTCTGATGCATCGCATTCTTCTCGTTCTCATTGCCGGTGGGCTGATGGCGCAAACGCCGCCGGCTCGAATCAAGATCGATATCGACCGCACTATTGGCGAAGTTGATCCGCTGCTGTTCGGAAATTTCGCCGAGCACCTGGGCCGCATGATTTACGGCGGCATCTATGAAGAGGGCAGTCCGCTCTCAGACAAAGACGGCTATCGGACCGATGTGATGGATGCGGTGAAGAAGCTGGGCGTGTCCATTCTTCGATATCCCGGCGGCAATTTCTCATCCGGCTACAACTGGACGGATGGAATCGGTCCCAAGGACCAGCGGCCGGTGCGCGTCGAGCTGGCCTGGAACGCTCTGGAGAGCAATCGCTTCGGGACCGACGAGTTTCTTCGCTATGCAGAACGCATCGGCGCGGAGCCTTACATCTGCATCAACGGCGGCCTGGGCACCGTCGACGATGCGCGGCACTGGGTGGAGTACACCAACGAGTCGCGCCATACTTACTGGGCCGACCAGCGCCGCAAGAACGGGCGTGACGAACCGTACAAGGTGAAATATTGGGGGCTCGGTAACGAGATCGATGGTCCGTGGCAACTGGGACACAAGAACGCTGAGGATTATGCCAAGTTCGCGCTCGAAGCGGCGAAGGCCATGCGACTAGTGGATGATTCCATCAAGCTGGTGGCCAGTGGATCGAGTAATTACGGCGCGGACTGGATCGGATGGAATCGCACCGTGCTGAACGCTTTGCGTAACGAAATCGACTATATCGCGCTGCACACCTACATCAACAACCGCGACAACGATCTGGAGAAGTTCCTGGGCTGGTCGCAGAGAATCGACTATTACATCGAAACCACCGCAGGCGCCATTCAGGCCACGCAATCCGGACCGAATCCCCGGCCGATTTACATCGCCTACGACGAATGGAATGTCTGGTATCGCGCCGGGAACAACGAACATCTTGAGGAGACTTACAATTTCGAGGACGCTTTGGCCATGGGGATGTTTTTCAACTCGTTCTTCCGCCATGCGGACGTGGTGAAGATGGCGAACCTGGCGCAATTGGTGAACGTGATCGCGCCCATCATGACCAACAAGCAGGGTTTGTTCTTGCAACCGATTTATTTTCCAATCCTCGAGTACGGCAAACAGCGCGGCAACGTGGCGCTGAACGCGTGGGTGGCATCGCCAAAATACACTTTGAATCGCCGCGAGCTTCCCTATCTCGATGTTTCGACGACGTACAATTCGAAAGATCACGCCGTGTACGTGAACGTTTTAAATCGCAGCAAGTCGCAGGACATTGCTACGCGTATCGAAAACCAGGAGGGAATACTGACGCCGGATGTCGCGGTCTGGCAGATGAACTATCCGGATTTGAAGGCGACGCACACATTCGGCGACGACAAAAAGGTCGTGCCTAAGACGAGCACGCTGACGGCGTCGTTATCGAAGAACAGCCTCGTTTACACGTTCCCGGCACACTCGTTGACGATCCTGCGCCTGCGGTTGGAATAGAAAGGCACCGACTCCCTTACGGTCGCGGTTCGGAAACACCCTCGACATACACCGCGGTTCTTTGGCCCTACGGCTGGCCGTACGTCGCTTTCGGCCCGTGCTTCCGGAAATGGTGCCTGTCGCGCAGCGCTTCAGAGATCGGTTGCGCGGCGGGATTGATGGCGAGAGTCTGCCAGGCCATCGCCGCGAGTTCCTCGACAATCACAGCCGCATGCGCGGCATCGGCCACTGATTTTCCCCAGCAGAACGGTGCGTGTCCGGCCACCAACACGGCCGGGCAACCCAGCGGACCGTGCCCCTCCATCGCGCGCACGATCGCGAGACCGGTGTTGGCTTCGTATCCGGATTCGATTTCGTCGGGAGTAAGCGGCGCCGTCACCGGAATGGGACCGTGGAAATAGTCGGCGTGCGTGGTGCCGAAGCACGGAATCTCACGGCAGGCTTGCGCCCACGCGGTAGCGTGACGGGAATGAGTGTGCGCGACGCCGCCAATGGATGGGAAGGCCCGATACAGCGCCAGATGCGTTTCAAGATCCGTGGAAGGCCGCAGAGTGCCCTCCACCACGCGACCTTCCAGGTCCGCGATCACCATGTCGGCCGCCGTAATTTTCTCATAAGGAACGCCGCTGGGCTTGATGACCACGAGACCATCCGGGCGCGAAATTCCGCTGGCGTTTCCGAACGTGTAGATCACCAAGCCGCGGCGAACCAGTTCGAGATTCGCTTCGAGAACTTCAGCCCGCAGCGCTTCCAGCACTCTGGCCTCCTCGTGCACTGGCTGTGATCCGGCGGAGTTCCGGCAAACTATTGTCGCTCTGCCCAAGAGTGAAATACAGCTTTCGAAAGAGCGGGTACAACTCGCGGTACACCGCGGCAGCCGATTCCTCCGGAGCGACGATCTCGTAGCCGGGGCACAGCGCATCCTGCGCTTCCTCGATACTGGCGAAAGCGCCCGCGGCGAGAAACGCGAAGATGGCCGAACCGAGACTGGTCGCGTCTCCACTCGGAACCAGGATGGGCTTTTGCATCACGTTGGCGTACACCTTGTTCAGCACGGGATTCTTCTGCGGAATACCGCCGCCATTTATGATGCGGCGCACCGGCACACCGTGCTCCTCCATGCGCTCCAGGATCACGCGAGTATGAAAGGCTGTGCCCTCGATGGCCGCGAACAGTTCGTCCTGGGCCGTGTTCGTCAGCCGCCAGCCGAGCGTGACGCCGCTTAGCTCCGGGTTCACCAGCACGGTACGGTCGCCGTTGTCCCAAGTGAGGCGCAGCAGGCCGGTTTCGCCGGCGCGATAATTTTCTAAACCTCGTGACAGTTCCGCGACGGTGGTTCCTGCGCGCCGCGCGATGGCATCGAAGATATCGCCGGTGGCCGAGAGGCCGGCTTCGATGCCAGTGAATTTGGGATGCACCGATCCCGGCACTACGCCACAGACGCCGGGAATCAGCGCCGGTTTCTCGCCGATCGCCATGATGCATGTGGAAGTGCCGACCACGTTTACGACATCGCCAAGCCGCACGCCGGCACCGATGGCATCCCAATGCGCGTCGAAAGCACCGACTGGAATCGGGATGCCCGCGCGAAGCCCAAGTTTTTCCGCCCACGCCGGCGCCAGATGGCCTGCGATCTGCTCCGACGTTGCATAGCGGCCGTCCAGCTTGGCGCGAACTCCGGCCAACAATGGATCGAGAGAAGTCAGGAAGTCCTCCGGAGGAAAACCGCCGAGCGACTGGTTCCACATCCACTTGTGGCCCATGGCGCAAATACTGCGCGACACTTGCCGCGGATCGCTGATTCCGCACAGAACGGCCGCGACCATGTCGCAATGTTCCAGAGCAGTCGCAAAGCGGTCGCGTTTTTGCGGATTGCCCCGCAGCCAGTGCAGCAGTTTCGCGAAACCCCATTCGGAGGAATAGATGCCGCCGCACCAGTTGATTGCGTCCAGCTTCCGTTCGCGCGCGAGG
>Ga0182024_10021277_pt1 | contig 11780 bp, 12 predicted proteins | sample P32metaG_FD_120480 | JGI IMG/M metagenome (GOLD analysis project Ga0182024, IMG submission 120480) | Permafrost microbial communities from Stordalen Mire, Sweden - P3-2 metaG (Illumina Assembly) | ecosystem: Environmental > Terrestrial > Soil > Wetlands > Permafrost | place: Sweden: Stordalen... | reverse complement strand
TTGAGAGCAATTCGGGTATGCAAAATCATCACCCGAAAAAGATCTCGCGTCCTGAGCCAACTGTGTGCGATTTATTTTTCGCACTTTTGGCTAAACGGACTTTTTCCGCAGCCTGTGAAGCCCGCGCTACTAAAGCACCGAGACGTGCGCGGAAGCAATTCGCCAGCCCTCTGGAAAGCGCACCCAAACCTGGCTCTGCCGGCCTGAAATTATTTTTGCGTTCACGGTGCGCTCGAATTCCAGCGTGACGCTTGCGAAATCTCTGCCGAACGTGACGATGTCCAAACGCCGCACCGTCCGCGCAAGATTTGCAGGAGAGCGGCCTTTGCGAAACGCCTCGATCTCCTCAATGGCGTACAAATTTTCCGTGACTCCGAAGCGCATGGCGTGCGGCGAGGCCCAGAACATTCGCGTCAGCGTCTCCGCATCGTTGGCCATGAGCGCGGCTTCGTATTTCGGATAGAGCGCCTTTAACTCTGCAAGAATCTCTGGGTCGTTGATTTGCATGTTCGTTCGCTTTTGTAGCGCCCGCCTTCAGGCGGACATCTGCCTCAATCCAACCTGCCCGCCTGAAGGCGGGCGCTACACTTTCAGAAAAGTTTCCTGGCGGGAAGGATTTGCTTGGAGATCGCCGCTGAAACCGTGAACATCGGCTCGTTGACAACCTGGCTGAAGCGCAGATTCATGGCCACGCTGCACAGCAAATAGGCGTGAACCGGATCGAGGCCCCAGCGTTCGGCCAGCAAATCGATCATGCGCGAAGTGGCCGCGCGAGCCGCGGCCGCCGCGTCGTTCGACGATTCCACCACGATCCATTCTCCGCCTGCGGACTCATGCTTGCGCCCAGCGGGAGTTTCCACTAGTGGCCCCGGAAGCGCGCGCTGCTTGTGCACCTGAAAACGCACGGTCACGTCCGCCGGGCACTCGATTCCGTTGATGCAAACTTCTCCGTCGCCTTGCGCGCCGTGGGCGTCGCCCGCAGAAAAAAGCGCGCCACGATTGAGCACCGGCAAATATAAAGTAGCACCGGTGCACAGCTCGCGCACATCCATGTTGCCGCCGAAAATTCCGGGAGGCCGCGTGCGAAATTCGCCGTCTTCCGCGGGTGCCACGCCCATCACGCCGCAAAACGGCCGCAAGGGCACAACGGCCGGCGGAATCGATTTACTGAATTCGCCTTCCATCTTCCACACGAAGAAAAATGGTTCCGAAAAACGCTGCTTCAGAAAACCGAGGCCCGGCACCACACTGGTCCAGCCCCAGCCTTTATGCGCCACTTCCAACACATCCACCTGCAGAATGTCGCCCGGCTCGGCTCCATCGACATGGATCGGACCAGTGAGCGCGTGAATGCGGCTGCGGTCGATCTTCAAATATTCCGCGAGCGTCATGGCCGGATGAACTTGCGCGCCGCTGGAATCGACGCACTCCATGTGAACCGTGTCTCCGGAAGCGACGCGAAGGCGCGGCTTCAGCGCGCGATTCCAGAGAGAGTGAGTGGGTTCCGCATTCAGAGAATGTTCCGCCATGGGCCTGCCTATACCTCCACCGTCATTTGCAATTCGACAAGCGCGTTGCGCGGCAATGCCGGGACGCCGATCGCTGCGCGCACATGGCGCCCGGCGTCACCGAAAATTTCCACAAAAAGGTCGGACGCGCCATTGATAACCTTGGGTGAATCCGGAAAACCGGCGACGGCGTTCACATATCCATTCACGGTAACAATTTTTTTAATTTTGTCGAGCGAGCCAAGATGGTCCGCCAGTACCGCCAATTGAATCAGCGCACAATCGCGCGCCGCAGCGTAGCCCTCTTCAATGGTACGCCCTGCTCCTACAGTTCCAGCGATTACCTCGCCTGCATGAATTGAAATGACGCCGGCCAGATACACCATCTGCCCGACCGTCCTCGCCGGAAGATAGTTGCCGCCCGGCTGAGGCAACGCGGGAAGAACAATGCCCAGCTGCTTCAGCCTTCCCTCGGTCCTTCCAGCTACCATCTGTGCCAGTGACCTCCATCGAAAAATATCGCGCCAGTTTAGCATAGACTTCCACTCCATGGATTTCCCGGCACCGGGTTCGCCCTCCATCGTTCCGACGGGAACGTCCGGTTCTCTCTTCTGGTTACTTGCACGGTAATTTTATTGCTTTGAAACAAGTTGAAAGGGTACGATGCGCGGATTGGAAATCCTTCAGGCAATATGATTACCTGAATCGGCAAAACGGCGCCTGAAAAGGGAGACAAATCAGATGAAATCAATGAGTTGGTTACTCCTGATATTGTTGGCGGCAGCGCCCGTCTGGGCAAAACCGAGGGTGGACGTGCGCATCAGGGTGAACGAAGGAGTCGGGAAGGATCGCAAAGACTCGCTCTCCAGAACTGGGTCCTCGTACGACGGCTCACTAACCACCGGCCAGGATTATTTTCTGAACGTGACGGTTTTGTCCGACAATGCGGATGCAGTCGCCAAGAATAATGGACAATGGTGCATTAAGGGCGACACCCTGCTTGGAGCTATCGACTATAAAGGAACGCTTGACGGAAATAGCCTGGAGATTGAGGTGCCGCAAAAGAACGGAAAAATCAAAAAGATAACCTTCGGAATTTACGATCGCAAATGGCATAAGCTATCGGATTTATAGCCCCTGACGAACCGTTGCCTGCTCCGCAGGATTTTTCACTTGCCTCTCTGCGACGGTACGCTAGGATGTGACATGCGTCTCTCGCTGAAAAGCCTAATGGCATTCGCGGCAATCCTTTTCGTCGCGGCTGGCGTGCAATCTTCCCCTGCATTCCACGAAAAAAGGCAAAATCCCTCGGACCTTGAACTGAGCGGAACGCTTGCAGGCCTGCCGCCGGATTCGACGCGCTACATCACGCACGACGAGCTGATGGCCATGCCGCTGGTGAGCTTCACCGCATCCGGCGACACCAACTTCACGGGGCCAACCAAGATCACAGGGGTAAGGCTTGAAGACCTGGCGCGCGCGCTGGGCGCGTCTCCCGCGTCAGACATGGTCGTGGCCATCTGCGATGATGAGTACCGCGCCAACTATCCGCAGGCTTACCTCGCGGCCCATCATCCCGTGCTGGTTCTGGAAGTGGACGGCAAGCCGCCCGCCGGATGGCCAAAGGATTCCCAGGAACACAAGTTCGATATGGGGCCGTACATGATTTCCAATCCGAAGTTCACGCCCAGCTTCAAGATTCTCTCGCATGAAGATGAACCGCAGATTCCGTGGGGAGTGGTGCGCATCGAATTTCGCGACGAGAAAGTTGTTTTTGGCGCGATCGCTCCGCGCGGGCCTCACGCGCAGGATCGCGATGTGCAGGACGGTTTCCGGATCGCGCAGCAGAATTGCTATCGCTGCCACAACTCGGGCCGCGAAGGAGGTCAAAAATCAGGGCAATCCTGGCAATCTCTTGCCGTGATTGCCGGAGCCGCGCCACAGGATTTTGCCGCCTACGTTCACGATCCTCGCGCGTCCAATGCGAAAGCACAGATGCCCGCCAATCCGCAATACGATGACGCAACCCTGTCAGCCCTGACCGCTTACTTCAGCACATTCTCCGGACCGGGGAAACCATGACCCTTCGCACCATCAAAACATTGCTGGTATTCGGCGTGGCCATTTTCTATTCCCTGGTGGTATTCAACAACATCACGGATTACGGATCCAACTACGAATTTGTGCACCACGTGATGATGATGGACTCCACGTTTCCCGGAAATCACGGAATGTGGCGCGCCATCAACTCGCCGATGTTGCACACTGCTTTTTATTTGTCCATCATCACGTGGGAAACGATCACCATGCTCTTGTGCTGGTGGGGCGGGATCCGCATGGCCGGGGCGCTGCGAGGAACTGCCGCGGGGTTCCATCTGTCCAAACGCATTGCCATTTCGGCGCTGACACTGAGCTTGCTGATGTGGCTGGTCGCGTTTCTATCCGTCGGCGCGGAATGGTTCCTGATGTGGCAATCGAAATCGTGGAACGGCCAGGAAGCAGCCTTCCGCATGTTTACGGTTGTGGGCGTGACTCTATTGATCGTGTCGCAGCCTGACGCCGAAGGGCAACCCTAGCCGTTTTGCGCGCAGTTCAAGCCATCTTCTTCTTGATCATCTTCTTGGCCATGAACAGGAGCAATCTGCGGTCCTCTTCACCGGCCTTGCCGAGCAGCTGGCGAAATTTTGCCAGCGTCCGCGCATCCTTGCCGGAATCACCCCATACCATGGTGCTTCCCGCACGCCGCTTTGGGAGGTTGGCTGCCTTGGGCGGCTCGTCGCCGTCGTAAAAAAGCTGGTAGAGAGGAACCTCCAGAGCGCGCGCGAATTTTTCCAGCGTTTCAACGGCTGGCACAGTGTGTCCGTTTTCAACGCGCGAAATATAGCAGCGCAGAAGACCCGTGCGCTTTTCAATTTCACCCTGGGAGAATTTTTTCTGCTCCCGCAGAACTCGCAAACGGTCGCCGATGATCATAATCGAAGGTTCCTCCAGAGTCAGGATGTTTGCATATTAGTAACAAATTGGCTAACGAACACGACTGGGTTGAGAGAGCATACAACAGAAGATTAATTTACGGCAATCATTTCGTGAGGAAAACGCAATAACATAGTTGGTCACAAGCGATGCCACGACCGCCTGGAAATTACGCCGGCGTGGGATCTATGCTTTCAGCGCGCTCAGCACGCGCTGCGGCGTGAACGGAACCTGGCGCATGCGCGCGCCGGTGGCGTCAAAAATGGCGTTGGCAATCGCCGCAGTGATCGGAACGATGGAAGGTTCACCGCCGCCCAGCGGCTGCATTTCCGGCCGGTTGATCAGCACAATCTCCACATCCGGAACCTGCTGGAAACGGATCACCGGATAGCTGTTCCAATCCAGATTTTTTTGCCCTGTGGCGTCGAATTGAACTTCTTCCAGCAGCGCGCGGCTTACTCCCTGCAAGATATTTCCCTCGATCTGGTTTTTCAGCCCGTCGGGATTGACGATCAGGCCGCAGTCGTGCGCCAGCGTAATTTTCTTCACGGTCACGTCGCCGGTAGACTTGTCCACTTCGACTTCGGCAACGGCCGCAGTCATGGTATTGGCGCGGTTGGCCACGGCCACGCCTCGTCCCGCAGCAATGTTGCCGGTGGAAGCGGGCGCGGGTGAGGGGCGATCGGTCCAGCCGGCTTTCTTGACGGTGGCCATCAGAACTTCGGGGATCCGTTTGTCGCTGGTGAGGTAGCGCAGCCGGAATTGCACCGGATCGACATGCAGGTCCGATGCAATTTCGTCGATGGTGGATTCACTGGCGAAAACGCGCGCCAAATCTCCCGGCGCGCGAAGATTGCTGGTACGCAGAGGCCACTGGCCCTGCTGCACCCAGGGGATGCTGGCAGCTAAAACTTTCTGATTTTCAAACGAGTAAATTTGGCCGCCGCCGCTGGCGCCGTTCAGGAATCCCGGCCCTGTCGGCTTCATACCAATCTGGCTGGAGGCCAGCAGCGGATTCGCTTCCGATTCGCTCCACGGAAGGCTTCGGTCCATGTAATCCCATGCAATCACTTTGCCCTGCGCATCCACTCCCGCGCGCACCGTCGAATACTGCGCGGGTCCTTTGGGGTCCCAGGCATGTTCGTCCTCGCGCATCCATTGCACGCGAACCGGTTTTCCTACGGCGCGGGACATCAGCGCCGCGTCCTCGGCCACGTCATCGCTTTCCAGGCGCCCGTAACTGCCCGACCCTTCACGGTAGAGCAGGTGAATATTTTTGGGAGGAATCTTGAGCATCAGCGCAATGGCATCGCGTGTGCGGAACGGTCCCTGCGTCCCGGTCCAAATGGTGGCTTTGTCTCCGCGCACATCCGCCACAGCGCAGGGCGGGCCGAACATGCCATGCAACTGGAACGGAAAGTAGTACGTGGATTCATATTTCTTTTGCGCCTGGGAGAAGGCAACGTCCAAATTTCCCCGGTTGGTCGGGACAGTATCCTTGAAACTCTTGGTATTTTTCAAATAGTCAAACACTTCAGCTGAGCCGGAGGGCATTTTCAATGTCGGTTCGGCCCAGGTTACTTTGAGCGCACGTGCCGCCTGGATCGCGGCCCACTCCGTCTGCGCAACAACTCCCACGAAATTCCCTTCCCGCACAACTTTGACCATGCCGGGAATATTCTTGACCGAGCTTTCGTCCACGCTCAGGGGCGCCGAAAGTGAAGTCGCCGGCCGCACCACGCGTCCATGAAGCATTCCGGGAACAGTGACGTCCTGCGAGTACACGAATTCTCCCGTGAATTTTCCCGGCAGGTCCACACGGGGTATCGATTTTCCGACCACCTTGTAATCTTTGGGGTCCTTGGCGGGAACTTCCGGCGCAACTTTCATGTCCCAGCCAACGCCGGCAGCGACAATTTTTATGTTGAAACGCTTGCCGCCCAGAAGATCACCGTAGGCGATTTTTTTCGCGGGGCTGCCAATCACGCTGACCACTCCGTCCGTAACGGTAAGCTTGTCCACAGGCGAGTCGAGGCGCGCGGAGGCAAGTTTCAGCAATTCCTGCCGTGCCGCCGCCGAAGCTTGCCGCAATTGCACGCCGCCGCGCTCGACAGTTCGGGCGGCTGCCGTGACTCCCTGATCGACCGCTGTGTCGGTGTCGCCGGAGTCCATGTAAACCTTGTTGAAGGACACATCAAGTTCCTCGGCCACAATCTGCGCGAGGGCAGTCACGACGCCCGTGCCGAGTTCCACTTTGCCCGTGAAAACAGTAACGGTTCCATCTTTGGAAATGGCCAGCCACGAATCGAGCACCGTGGGGTCCATCCCGTCGACGGAAAGTCCGTCACCCTGGGCAAGCACTCTGGTGACGTTTCCGAAGAAGCTGAAGCCCACGACGAGGACGCCAGTGCTCTTGAGAAGATCTCTGCGGGAGATGGATTTGGTTTCCATGTTCGGCTCTCCTTGAATAGGCTGATTAGGCTTTCACGCTTGAATTTGAAACGCGCTGAATGGCGCGAATGACCCGCAGGTGAGTGCCGCAGCGGCAAATGTAGCTGTTCAAAGATTTCTTGATATCGGAAACCGTCGGGTGCGGATTTTTGTCCAGCAGGGCCTTGGCGCCCATAACCATGCCGTTCATGCAGAAGCCGCACTGCGCCGCCTGCTCTTCGACAAACGCCGCCTGAATGGCGTGGGGACGAGCGACGCTGCCCAAACCTTCCAGCGTTGTGACGCTCTTGTTTTCCGCGGCAGAAACCGGAAGCATGCAGGAGCGCACGGTGTTGCTGTCCACCATTACGGTGCACGCGCCGCATTGCCCCAGGCCGCAGCCGAACCGCGGACCATGCAGCTCCAGGTTTCCGCGCAGGACGTACAGGAGAGGTGTGTCGGGATCTGTTTCAACGACTCTCGATTTGCCATTCACTTTCAGCGAGATTCGCGCCATGGTGGTATCCCTTTCTGGACGGCCCGACAAAAATCGACCGGGCCTTCATTGGCCATTCACGAGTTGTATGGTCAGCCGAACCGGTTTCTGACTAAATATACACCCACACGCACAGGGAAGGAAATGCCAAGTCTGAACTTGCAAACTCATATAGATTCATATCGAAACGTATTGCTGCATTTGGAGGCTTTGAGCGGCAAACTACAGTCCCAAATCGAATAGGAAACATGGTGATGATGGCGGCGGGCGGAAACCGGACACGACCCTCGCAAAGGGTTTCCGACTAATCGTATTCGTTGGCTGCGTCATACACGTAGCGAATGACAATGGGCGCACCTGATTTCCCATTTTCAATGTGCCAGGTTTCGTAAAATTGCCGGCCATCCGGAGAAAGCTCGATCGTGCGGCTCATTTTCTTGCCTTGCGGACCTTTTTCGTCGGTGACCAGTTGCGCGCCATTCCATTTGGCCGGTACTTCCTGCACAGCGTCGCTTTTCGATTTCTGAACTTTCCGGCCATCGGTGAAGAACACCGTCTTGTTGCCCTGATCGTTGGTCGAATCCACTTCGGCGTCTGTCAGAGCCACGCTTTCAGACAAATCGGGGCGAACGGTCTGAAGGATTCGTTCGCTGAGATCGGTGTCCCCGCCGCCCATCCCGCGCCCACCGCCGCCGTACGGTCCGTTGCCGCCTCCACCGCCGCCTGGATAGGGATAACCGACTCCCACGCGCGGGCCGCCGCCATTAGGCCCGCCATTGCCGCCGGGGCCGCCTCCGGACCCGGCTCTGGTTTGCCGCGCTTCGTCCAACTTCCTTCTTGCATCGTCGCTCTCATCGGCATTCAGCCTCCAATACCCGGCCAGCGTTTTACGAGGCGCAATCTCCGGCTTCTTCTTTGCCGGGGGCGCAGGGGGTGGCGGCGGCAGTGGGTGCGAAGGAGGCAAGGGTCCGGCGGGCGCTTGTGCATATAGGCGCCCCGGATAGACGGAGCATAGTCCGCAAAGAATTACGGCGCAAGCCGAGGTTCCAAATCTTGAAAACATCATTTTATTGTGCAACCTCCACTCAGCAGCTACCCAGCCGCCCACCCTGATAGATGACAATACTTTTACATCGAGTTGCTTCCGTACAGCCCTCTGGAAGTATACTCTCAGGCTTGGGTTGAGACTATGGAATCGGTATTGATCATCGAAGACAGCCGTGCGATGCAACGAACGCTCAAGCGTTTGTTCGAAGCGGATTCTCTGGGAGTTCGCATTGCTTCGGATGGAGAGGAGGGCCTGGAAAGCTTCCGCCAGGAGCCTCCCAACGTTGTGGTGCTGGACTTGAAGCTGCCGGGCCTGTCCGGCAAGGAACTTTGCCGGTCATTCAAGGCGGAAATGCCTTCCGTGCCCATCGTGGTCCTGAGCGCCAACGCCGACGTCGACGACAAAGTGGTGCTGCTGGAATTGGGAGCGGACGACTACGTTACCAAGCCCTTTAGCCCCAAGGAACTCCTGGCGCGCGTACGCCGCGCCATGCGCCGCAACGTGCGGCAACTGCAGGCAGCGGCCGTAACGGAAACGGCATTCCCTCACGATGTGCTGAGTTTTGGCGATGTGGAAATCGACTTCACCAGCATGGAAGCGAAACGTTCGGGCAAGCTCATCAGCATGACGGCGCAGGAATTCAAATTGTTGAGATTTCTTTCGCGCTCCATCGATCGCGTAATTTCGCGAGAGGAATTGCTCAACGAAGTCTGGGGATATCAGAACTATCCGTCCACTCGCACGGTGGACAACCATGTCCTGCGGCTGCGTCAGAAGCTGGAGCCCGAGCCCGCGCATCCCCGCTTTTTTGTGACCGTGCACAGCGCGGGCTATAAATTCGTGCTCGGCAATGCCGCCGCGACCAGGAAGAACTAAAACGTTTCACGGAGAGTGAGATGGCACGCCTGCGATTGCAATCGCAACTTCTACTTTCCACGCTGCTGATTATCTGCGCCTTGACGGGCGCCATCCTGCTCATTATTCGGCAAACGGTTCGCACGCAAATTGCGGACCAGGTTAAGTTCAGCACCGAAGCCTCCTTCCAGGAATTCGGAACGCTTCAAAAGCAATTGCAAATGCAATTGTCACGCACGGCAGCGCTGCTGGCCGAGATTCCCACCTTGAAGGCGCTAATGACCACTCGCGACATGCCCACCATTCAGGACGGGTCCGTTCCCTTCTGGAGGCTCGCGGGAAGCGACCTGTTCCTGCTGGCCGACCCGCAGGGTCAAGTGGTCGCGCTGGACGTCACCCAAAAAGGTCTTGATCGAGGTACCGCGCAAAGTTATGTGAAAACTTCCCTGCAGGACGGACAGGAGTCCGCCTGGTGGTATTCGGGGGGACGGCTCTATTGGATTTTTCTGCGCCCGATCCTTGCGGGAACTGGAGACAATGCAAAAGTTCTCGGGCATGTGGCCATTGGATACGAAACCAACTCGCGAATTGCCGAGCAGCTTGGGTTCGTTGCCGAAAGCAAAATCGTCCTCCTGGCGGACAAGCGCATTATCGCCTCCACGTTTTCTCCGGAAGATGAGAACGTGATCCAGGGACGGATTCTGTCCAAGCAAGTTCTCTCCGACGCGAGTACCGCCGAGGTCACTCTTGGGAATGACACCTATCAGGTGGCCAGGGTGACGTTGCAGGCCAATCCGCCTTCGCCCGTGGAGTGCTACGTATTCATTTCACTGACGCGGCCCATTTCTTTTCTCCGCCAACTGAACCGCACGATTGCGATCGTTGGCCTTACCGCAATCCTGCTCGCGTCTCTGTTGCTGCGCTTTGTCTCCGGCACGATTACGCATCCGCTGGACAACCTGGTGGCGGGCGTGCGCGCCCTTGCCGCCGGTGATTACACCTACAAGATCACGCCGCGTGGAAGCAGCGAAGCCGTGGAACTCGCCGAGTCCTTCTCCAAAATGCGCGGCGAATTGCTGGCCTTTCAAAGGAAGCAGATCGAGATCGAGAGGGTCGCGGCCGTGGGGCGCGCCGCCAATTCCATCTCTCACGATCTGCGCCACCATCTGGCTGCGCTGGTGGCCAATGCCGAATTTCTGTACGAAGCGGAAAAACTCAAGCTCAACCGCAACGAAATCTACCGCGAAATTCAAACCGCTTCGGAGCAGATGACCGAACTGCTCGACTCGCTGCGTGATTTGGCCCGCGAGCAGCGCAATATTTCCCCTCAGGGCGCTTCCATCGAACAATGCGCGCGCCGCGCCATTGAAGCCGCGCGGGCGCGCCCCGAATTGCGCAACCGGGAAATATTCATCCACGCAAAGGGAGACATGGCCGGAGTCTTCGATCCCAAAAAAATGGAGCGGGCCTTCCTCAACCTCACGCTGAACGCCTGCGAGGCCGTCCCAAACCGCGATGGAAAAATCGTCTTCGATATCGCCTCCACGCCGGATGCATTTGAAATCCGCATCTCCGATAATGGGCCGGGAATTCCCGCCACCATCCGAAATAATCTGTTCGATCCATTTGTCAGCGCTGGAAAACCAAACGGCACGGGGCTGGGTCTTGCTATCGTGAGCAAAATCATTGCCGACCATGCGGGATCCATCTCCGTGGAGAGTACCTCGGCCAGCGGGACAACATTCTTCGTAAAATTGCCCAGAGTTCAGCTATCCGTTATTGAAATTCCGGAAAAAGTTGCCACGTAATGTTTTTCAATGTGATTTGAGAAGGAATATTGAAGAAGTTTGCCTGGGCGTGTCCACAGCCCCCGCCGGGAAGAGTATAGAAACCGCTTTTGGCTTTCTTCTGTGCAGTGAAGAATGCCGGCGGCTTCAAAAACTCTTTTGCACGCCCAGACTGGCCACAGATTATCTTGGCGGGACGTCGAAAGTGTCCGCAACATGTCCCGCAATTGTCAAAATTTTGTAACAGGTTTTGCATCACAATTCAGCAACATTCCTGCGGTTGAATTGGTGGCGCCGGCGTCCCGCCGGCGGTTTTCCCGACCGCCAGCTTCTGCGTTGTAATGTGAAAGGCTCTTCGATTTTTGGGTTATGATGCCGCCGCCACACGCGCGTGAATTTCACGAAAAGAAGGAGCAGTAATGGAAATCAAGAAAGTCGGCGTGCTCGGATGCGGCTTGATGGGTTCCGGTATCGCGCAAGTTTCCGCCACGGCCGGATTCGATGTGACTGTCCTGGAGGTCGATCAAAAATATATTGAGAAAGGGTTTTCGGCGATCCGCAAATCGCTCGACAAACTGGCCTCGAAAGGCGCCGTGGCTGAATCCACGGACGCAATTTTCGAACGGCTGAAGGGCACAACGCGAAAGGAAGACCTCGCCGATTGCGATTTCATCGTGGAAGCC
>Ga0182024_10021276_pt1 | contig 11780 bp, 7 predicted proteins | sample P32metaG_FD_120480 | JGI IMG/M metagenome (GOLD analysis project Ga0182024, IMG submission 120480) | Permafrost microbial communities from Stordalen Mire, Sweden - P3-2 metaG (Illumina Assembly) | ecosystem: Environmental > Terrestrial > Soil > Wetlands > Permafrost | place: Sweden: Stordalen... | reverse complement strand
GTTTTGACGGCTATTGCTATTGCGCCAACTGCGCGCAGGCTTTCGGCGGCAAGCTGCCGCTGGATCCCGCTTTGGAGCCCGCCGCCTGGCGCGCGTTCCTGCGCTGGCGGCGCGAGGCCATCAGCGGCCAAATGGCGGGCTACTACGATGTGATGCGGGGGGCGAACCCGCAGTCCTTCTTCATGGCCGAGATGTGGGGCGAGGAGAGACCGGATTCGGCGCTCTCGGCCGGCTATCATCTGCCCTCGCTGGTGCGGCACGATTCCTTCAGCCAGCTTCTGTTCACGTCGGGCGAGCTGCGGACCGCGAGTGATTCGCGGCTGTGGGTCGGCCTCACGGCGGATCACGCCATCGGGACGGGCGGACGAGCGCTGATCAATATCAAGATGGAGATGCGCGATCTGCGGCTGAGCCAGACCTTCATGCCGCCGGACGAGTTCACCCGTTGCGCCTATCAGGCGCTCGCCCATGGGGCGGGCCTCAAGCTCGTGACGCTGGCCATTCCCGAGCGCGTGCTCGATGCGCGCACACTGCCGCGGGCGCGCGAGGTCTTTGCCTTCATGAAGCGGCAGCAGGAGGTCTTCGATTCCCTGCAGCCGCTGGCGTCGACCGCTTTGGTGTGGCCCGAAGCGGCGCTGCTCGAGGGATCGGCCATGTCCGGCAAGAGCGCCGAAGCGCTGCGGTCGGAAGCGCTCGGCCTCTATACCGGATTGAAGCAGCGTCATGTCCCGCTTGGCATCATCCACGACGAGCTGATCTCGCTCGAGCGGTTGCGCGGCCTCGAGACAATCGTGCTGACGACCGCAGCTTGGTTGACGGACGCCCAGGCACAAGCCCTGGCGACCTGGGTGCGCGAGGGCGGACGGCTCATCCTGTTCGACAGTCCGGCAGCCGATCCCGCGGGATTTCGCGCATTGCCGGGCGCGCTGACCGGATTGCTTGGCGGCACCTGGACGCAGACCAACAAGCGTGCGCGCTACACCGCATTGGTGGCGCCGGCGCCGCCGGCGAGCCTGCAGGGCCTTGGGCCGTTGCCGCTGACGGCGCCGTACCGTGAGGTCAAGGCGGATGCGCAAGCGCAAGTCTGGTATCGGGCCGCGCATTCCGACGATGCCGCCGCGCCCGAGGACATCGAGGATCTCCGGGTGGCGGATGACCCGATCATCCTGTTGGCTCCGGCGCAGAACGGCTCCGTGTTCTATGTCTCCACGGGCTTCGGGCAGATGATCGAGAAGCTCGGGCACGGCGATTACGTCACCGTGCTGGACGCGATGCTGCGGCACGGCGCCGGCAAGCCGCCCATGCTCACCACCACCGCACCCGGCACGGTGGACGTAACGCTGGCGCGCTGGAAGCGCGGCCGCGTGGTCCAGATGGTGAACAATACCGGGCCGGCGCCGCTCGATGAGATCATCCCGCTCGGACCGATCGAAACCGAAATCGACTGGGAGGGGCCCGCCAGCGTGGAGCTGGTCGTGCCAGGCGCCCCCGGCCAGAGCTTGCCGGCCGGACGCGCCGGCGGACGGCTGCGTTTCACGATCGCGCGCCTCGATGCCTACGCGCAAGTCGTGATCAGCGGATGACCTTGACGACTCATTCCTTGGCGGCGGCGCCGTTCTTGTAGAGGCTGTCGATGTAGCCGCTCTGGTCGAGCGCAGCGACGAAGCTCGGGTCGGTGAAGTCCTCGGGCCTGCGGCTCGTCATCTCGCGCCAAGTGTAGACCGTCTGCATGACCTTGAGCCCTTCGAGCGACGGATACGGCTTGCTCGGCAGCTGGGTCGCCTCGGCATAGACCGCCTCGAGCTTCTCCGGATCGCTGATGCCATACCATTTGGTCATCGAGGCGAACGCCGCCCGCTTGTCGGTCTTCATGAGCGCGATGGCCTCGACGGTGGCCTTCATGAAGCGGGCCGCGGTGTCGCGGTTCTTCGGCAGCCACTCGCTGAGCGCGTTCACGCCCGAGCCCGGCATTGCGAAATTGTATGGGCGAAGATCGACGAGGTCGCGCAACCCCAGCCTCTTGGCCTCCGTGAGCGCGATGTCGGTACCCGCAAAGGCGTCGACCAAACCCTTGACGATGCTCTGGGGCCCGTTGCCGTTCGAGAGCATCGAGACGTCGCGATCGGGGTTCAAGCCCAAGGTCCGCAGGAACAGGACCATCGAGAGGTGGTCGAGCGCGCCCAGATTGCCATAGCCGATGCGCTTGCCCTTGAGGTCTTCCGGCTTGGCGATGTCGGTGCGGCTGATGATATGGAACCGCGACACGTCGTCGGTGGTGGCGAGAATGACCCGGTGCGGCGCGGTCGCGACCGAGGTCATGCGCACCATGGTCGGGCTGCCGCCCCCGATATTGATCTCGCCGACGACGCTCTTGATGTTCTCGGGCGGAACGATCACGCCCGATCCGCGCACGGCCTGGGCCGCTCCGGGCGTGATGAACTGGCTGACCTTGAGGCCGTTGCGCTCGTAGATGCCGTTATCGGCCGCCATGATGAAAGGCAGCTTGGTGAGCGATACGTCGCCCAGCTCGACGGTGACGGGAGTGAGCGTGCCGGCGGTTCTGTCCTGGGCGCGCCCCGCGCCCGCCCATGCCACCGCGCAGGCCGCGAGCACGAGAAACCCATATCGATTGAGAGCGCTGGTCGGCAAAGCTTTGGTCATGATGAACCTCCTGGTCGCGGATGCGGCGCGGGCGACGCGTTCGCACCGCCGGGGCCGATCACCATGGTAAACAGATAGTGGACAATCCCGGGCATCAATTGCAAGCCTCCCGTTCCGGGCGCCAACGTTGCGGGCGGCGCGCGCCGGTCGCGAACGGCAAACAACGTTCCTTAAGAAGCAGTAAACCTTTCACCTAGACGATGCGGGGCCATTCTCATCCGAAACAAGGAGTCCGGCATGGATACCTCGCTCCCGGTTCTGGTGGTCGATGACTCCCGCACGATGACGGCAATCATTGCCAAGCTCGTGGGCGAGGTCGGATTCGCAAATATCGACCAGGTCAATGACGGCTTGTCCGCGCTCGAACGGCTGCGCGAGAAGAGATATCATCTGGTTCTGTCCGACTGGGACATGCGCCCCATGAACGGGACCGAGCTCATTGCGAAAATTCGCCAGGACCCGGCGAATTCGCGCACTCCCGTCATCATGATCACGGCCAAATGCGACGCCGACGTTTCATGGCTGTCCGGCGCGGACGGATATCTCATGAAGCCCTTCAATGCGAGCGACCTGGGCGAGAAGATCGCAGAAGTCCTGTCGCAACGCCTCGCCGACTCCCCGCCCGCGGGCTGACCCTGGCGGCCGCGCTAGGGGCAACCGTCTCTCAGGCAAAAGCATTGGCGATCGGCGATGTTCTGATAAGGCCGCGTGTCGGCGCTGCAATGGAGCGGTATGCCGGTATAGCAAACGAAACGAGACCCGCACCGCTTCATGAAGCCGGCTTGCAGGCCTCCGTCCGAGGGGAAGGTCCTGATGACCTTGCCGACATGTTTCGGGCTCTGCTGCGCCAGAGCGGGGTCCGCAATGGCCAAGGCGGCAAGCAAGCCACTCGCGCGAAAGAGAAAAAGCGTCGTTTCCTCCTGCGAACGCCCCGCTGCCCGATGGACCGGCTCCCGGGTTGTCGCGTCTTCGGACCGAGACCCGGATTCTGATTCCTGAAAGCGCTCCGACCGGTCACTTGAAGTATCGCAAATCCGGCGGCTTCTGGCCCTTCTTGGCCGGCATCAGCAGGCCATCCGCACCGAGATAGTAGTTGTCGTTCTGGATGCGGATGTGCGGGTTGTTCTCCGTGCAGACCGCCTCTTGCCAAATCGGCCGGGGATTGGGATCGCGGGCATATCGCTTGATGACCGTCCAGGGTCGGGTCAGCGCATCGTCGAACGTGGTGATCTCGTCCAGCAACAGGTTCGGATCGTTCTTGTCCAGGTAGAGCCTTTCCTTGACGATGGTCTTGTTGTCGCTGTGCAGCGGCAAGCCGCTGGTATCGTAGGCGCGCGGGCCCTTCATGTCGCGGGTCTCGATCTCGAGCGTGTCGTAGCGGCCGGCGCCTTCGGTATCGATCCATCGGCCGATCGAATAGCCGGCGAAGCTCGGCTCGATCTCGCTCGGCCAGTCGCGACCATCGGTATAGATCCGGCGATTGTCGTGGATGTGGCTGAGCAGAACGAAGGTGGTCGCCGGCGTGATCACGATCTCCATCGGCTCGAATACATTCATGCTCCGCGGCATGCCGGGCGGCAGGCACATCCAGGAGGGCTCGGTACCCATGCCGCCGGCCTTCTGGTCGGCGACGTTCCAGTCGAAGATCGCCTGGTATTCGGGAGTGAGCGGCGCCTTGTCGCCCGCTCGCACCCACACCGGCCGCTCGCCGTCCGGCCTTTGCCACTTGCCCTTCCAGTCCGGATACTGCGACTCATCGAACGCTCGCACCGGCGCGGTCAGCATGCCCAAGCCCACCGCCAGCGTCATCATCGCGATCCAACCGCGGTAACGCATGATCGTCCTCCTGCCGTTTGCCGAATTCCACCCTGAAGCCGCTTTCACTTGTTTGTCCCGTTGAAGTAGCGCAGGTCCGGCGGCTTTTGGCCTTTCTTCACCGGCATGAGGTAACCGTCCGCGCTCAGCATATAGGTGTCGCCGCCGATCCCGACATGCGGGTTGTTCTCGACGCACACGTCTTCACGCCATTGGGTCGGCTCCGGATTGCGGTTGTAGATCTTCATCACCGTCCATGGGCGGGTCAATGCGTGATCCTCAACCGTGATCTCGTCATGCAGGCTGTTGGGATCCTTCTTGTCGAGATAAATCCGCTCCTTGATGACGCTCTGATTGTCGGGATGCAGCATCAGGCCGGTATTGTCGTAGACCCGCGGCCCATTGAAGTCGCGGGTCTCGACCTCGAGCGTGTCGAAGCGGCCGCTGCCGGTCGTATCGAGCCATTTCCCGATCGAATAACCGGTAAAGGCGGGCTCGGCGTCCTCCGGGAAGCTGCGCCCATCGGTAAAGATTCTGCGAAACGAGTCGTTGCCGTCGTCGATCAGCATGTAGGTGATCTCCGGCCGCACGATGATCTGGATCGACGCGTAGCCGTTCATCATGGCCGGCATGCCCCAGGCCAGGCACCTGTAGACCGTGTGATCGCCCTGCCCGCCCGCGGCCTGGTCGGCGAGACTCGCCTCGTAAAGCTTCTGATATTCCGGCGTGAGCGGTGCCTGCTGCGGCAGGCCGCGCGGCTTGCTGTTGTCGAACCGCGGCGCCGCGCCGCCGGTACGATCCCAAGCGCCGCTGAGGTCCGGATACTTGGCGTCGTCGAACGCCTGAACCAGCCCGGTAGTGGCCACCAGCACCGCGGCGACCGTCAGCGCGCCGACCGAATTGCGAAATTGCATGAGTGTCCTCCCTGATTCGGATCGGATGCTTCCTCGCGCGCGTCGGATGCGCGCCGGAACCCGCTTGTCCGCGGATCACGCCGGCGGCGGGAAAGGTTCGCCGCCGACCGGTTCGCTTGTTATCACGGTTGCGGAAATAGTATCCGGCATGACGCCCTGTGGCAACGCACGTTGCCAACGAGCCGACCGGCGCGCAGGCGCCGGTGACGCCAGCGCTGGCCGCGGCCGGTCCCGCCCCGGAGATTCAATAGGCATTCCGGTACGTGGCCGGGGAAATCACGGTCCGGATCAGAATCTGCAGATCGAGCCAGACCGACCAATTGTCGATGTAGTGGAGGTCGTGCTCGACCCGCCGGCGCATCTTGTCGTCGGTGTCGGTCTCGCCGCGCAGCCCGTGGATCTGCGCCCAACCGGTGATGCCGGGCTTGACGTTATGGCGGCGGGCATAGGTGGAGATGCGCCGCTCGAACTCGTGATCGTGCGACAGCGCATGCGGGCGCGGCCCGACCAGCGACATGTCGCCCTTGATGACGTTGAGCAGCTGGGGCACCTCATCCAAGCTCCATCGGCGCAACCAGCGTCCGATGCGGGTGACGCGCGGATCGTTCTTCCTGGCCTGGCGAACGACCGGTCCGTCTTCGCAGGTCCGCATCGACCGGAACTTGATGATCTGGAACGGATTCTGGTTGAAGCCCAAGCGGCGCTGCAGGAAGAATACCGGGCCCGGACTGTCCAGCTTGATCAGGACGGCGACCATGACCAGCAAGGGCGTGAGCAGAAGCAGCGCCACGGATGCAAACAGCAGATCCAATGCCCGCTTCTCCAGCAATTCCAGGCGCGACAGCGGCATGCGCCGCAGCTGCAGGCTCGAGATCGGACCGATTTTCAGGAGCTGGACCTGCTCGAAGCGATCCAGAATGTGCTCCGGCCCGAGATGCAGCTCGACCGGCAGCTGGCGCAGCGTCTCGGCGCAGCGGTCGATGGTGTCGGTGTCGTGCCAGGGCATCACCAGGAGGATGGCTTCCGGCTGCAGCACCCTGGCGCCGGCGATCACCTGCTCGAGATCGCGAGCGAGCGCCGCGTTGCGCACCTCAAGCCGGGCTTGCGCTTCGAGCGGCGTCAGAAAATGGCAGCCCACGATGTTGATGCCGAATTTCCGCGGACCATAGCGGGTGACGAAATCCTCGATATGCCGGCCCGCGCCGACGAGAAAAATACGTTGGGCGGAGATCAGTCCGGTTCGGCTGCCGAACACGGTCATCTGCACATAGGCGTAGCGGAGCGCCAGCAGCACGCAGATGGTCAGGGCGTAGAATATGAGAATCCAGCCGCGCGAATAGACCACCGTGATCTGCGCCAGGAAACCCAGCGCCAGCAGGCAGACGAAGGTCACGTTCCAGAGCTGGATCGAGCGGCGCAGATGCGGCTTGAAGGTAAAGAAGTTCGGCAGGCTGTATTCGCCGCGAAACACATTCGGGATCACGAAGATGACCGCGGAGATGAGCCCGACCTTGAGATGGCTGAGGGAGTCACCGGTGTCGTGGTAGACGATCAATTGATAGGAAAGTCCGGTGAGCCACGACATGGCAACGATCACCGCAAAATCGACCAGCAGGAACGCGCCCATCAGGGTGGTCCGCGTAACGCTCGTCAACCACCGCAGAAACCGGCTTGTGTCAATCCGGGACGTGAGGGCGTGAGATTGGTGAAAATTCATGGCCCGCCTTCGATCGAACGCTCGTTGTTGCTCGATCCGACCCCCGCACTGTGCGAGATCGGGACAAGCGATCGCCCAACGATCACTCGCAGCGAGAAGCGTGCCAGCCGGTGCGCCGGCGCCGACGCTCGGGTCATCGCCCGCGAAGAGCGCCGGGCTTCGAGGAGGGCATGCCGCCAATGAACGGGGTGTCTCTCCCCGCTCATCTCATGGAAGAGCGTGTGAGGATTCACCCACCCGCTCGTCCCCGCCCCCGCTTTCGCGAGGGTAAACTCCCGCGGGGACCCAGGCTTTGCCCCATTCAATGTCCATGGAATCTGGCAAAGTCTGGATTCCCGCGTCCGCGGGAATGAGCGGGAGGAGACGCCTCATGTCCAGGTGGGAGTTCTGCAAATGGCACAGGACTACCGATGCCCCGACGTCGCGGGGCATGACGCCGCGGACGAGATGTCCGTTAAACGACGCTGCGCTGCGCGAGGTGCCGCACCGATTTTCCGGTCGCGGCCACGTCCAGGGCGGCGACAAAGCGAATTGCCGCCGGCACCTTGTAATTCGCCAAGGCCTGGCGACAGGCCGCCAGGATCTCGCGCTTGACCGACTCGGTCCGCTCGTCGGCGCCGGCGGCGGCCATCCCGGTTCGCAGCACGACGTCCGCGACCACGATGGCGCCGGTGATCAGGTTCCTTCGCGATCTGACCAATGATGCGCGCACCTCCGGATGGCGATTGATCACCGCCTCGACCTCCTCGGGATGGACCTTGAGCCCGCCGACATTGATCACGCCGCCTCGCCGGCCGACGAAATAGCAGCGCTCGTCGCGCCGTTCGACGAGATCGCCGGTATCGACGAATCCATCCGCGTCCTTGAGCGCCGGTGCATCCACCCCGACATAGCACGATGCCGCTCGCGACGACCGGATGCGGAGCGATCCATCCAGCACCTTGATGTCCACCTCGCCGCTCCCGCCGATCATGCTCGCCGGGAACCCCTCGAGTCCGTCATCGACCTCGAACCCGACGCCCGCTTCGGTCGACGCATAGGCATGGACGAGATCGGCATGCGGATAGCGCGCGTGCAGGCTGCTCAAGATCGCCTGGTCCGCGATCTCTCCCGACAAGCGAATGTAGCGCGGCGAAATCGCGCTCGACGACGAATAGGCAAGGGCGTTGCGCCACTGCGAGGGAGTCCCGGACATATGCGTTACCCCGAGCGATCCGGCGCGATCGAGATAGCGGCCCATCGCTTCACCGGCATCCGAGAGCACGAGGGAGCCGCCGCCAAGCAGGCTGCGAAGCAATATCTGCAGGCCGCCGAAACGGCGGATGTCGTAGAAGGTGCCCCACACGAGCGGGGTCGCCGGCTTGGCGCTCCGCTTGATTGCGCCGGTCAGGCTTTCGAGGCTGTGCTGCACCATCTTCGGCGCGCCACTCGTTCCCGAGGTCAGCATGAGCCATTCGGTTTGCTGGTCGCGGGCGGTTGTCGCTGCGGCCGGTCGGATCGGCAGTCCGCCGACCACGCGCAAGACCGCGCCGCAGTCCGCCAATCCGGGCGCATCGTCATCGGATACGATGGCATCGACGCCCGCGCAGTCGATCACATGGGAACGATGTTCCGCGGACAGGCCCGGCGGGCACAGGATCAGCCGGCGCGCAAGCCCATCGAGCTCGACAAGCGCCAATGCGGTCGCGAGCTGATGCTCCATGGCGAGCAGGATCGAGCGCCCATGGAGCGCCGCAAGAGCGCCGCCGAGACTCGTGCCGGAGGCGAGCGCATCAAGAGGAGCGCTCCCGCGCGCCGCCCAGAGATGGCGGCCGGACGGCGCATCATCACGAAGCGCGTCCCACAGCGGCTGCGCGCGCGTCGCTCCGCCCGCAAGCCCTCCGGGCTGCCTCGTGATCGTCAATCTGCTCGTCATCGGCCGGGTGCTGCTCCTCGTGCCGCCATCATCGCATACGTCCGCTGCCGCGGTTCACGGCCTCGCCGATTAAGATTAACAATCGGCATTCCAGCCAAATCATCGCAGTGTCGTGGACGCGGACCACGGCGCGTTGATATGCTTTCCTTGGTCCTGGCTTGAGCAGGGACCGTTGGAGGCTCACTGCTTGGAACGATCCCGGCTCAAAGCCCGGACAAGCGATGCCGGAACCGGAAGGCGCAAACATCCGGTTTCCAAGAGCTGCAGGCGCGCGCCGCGCGCTTCAACAAGCTACGCGCTTCATGCTGCGCGCTTCACAGAGTGACCGATGTTCCAGAATCCGCGAGGCTTTTCTCCGAACGCGACGGCAGCTCAGGAAGCGCCGTCGCTCCGATCCGCCGTTCCGCCGCTGTTCCCGCGGCTGGGGTTCGACTGGACGTTCCTTGGACGTCAATGGCGCTGGATCGTTGTCGGCGTCGCCGTCTCGCTGTGCTTGTATCTGGCCGCGGAGTTGACATTGACGCCGCGCTATCGCGCCAGCAGCGAAATCCTGATCGGGGCGGCCGACCTTCGCGGCGTCGACAAATCGGTCATCGCCCCCGCCCAGAGCTCGGATGCCAGCGTGACCGAGGTCGAAAGCGAGACCAGGGTCTTGACCTCCGACAAGGTGCTGCGTCGCGTGGTCGACACCGAACATCTGGTCGCCGATCCGGAATTCGGTTCCGGGGGCGGTTCCAAGCTCGCAACCGTCATATCCCTGCTCAAGACGGCGGTCGGGCTCAAGCCGAAGCCCGCGCCGGCCGGCGACGCCGCCACCGGGGCGCTGCGCCAATTGCAGCGCGACGTCACGGCGAAGCGGACCGAGCGCACCTATGTGGTCGATCTGACGGTCGAGACCGCCGCCGGCGAAAAATCGGCGCGACTCGCCAATGCGGTCGTGCAGGCCTATTTCGCCGAGCAGTCCGCGGCTCATACCGAGGCGGCGCGGCGGGTGACCGAATCGTTGACCTCGCGGCTGACCGAGCTGCGCGAGCGCGTGCGGCAAGCGGAGGAAGCGGTCGAACGCTACAAGGCGGAGCAAGGCATCGTCGGCGCGAGCGGACGCCTGGTCGATGAGCAGCAGCTCACCGACTTGAACAATCAGTTGACCGCCGCAAAAGCCCGCACGGCCGAGGCGCGGGCCCGCGACGAGCAGGTTCGCCGGCTGCAGGGTCGTGGCGCCGACCCCGGCTCGACCACCGAGGCGGTGCAGTCGAGCACCGTCGGCGTGCTGCGCGAGCAATACGCCGCCGTCGTGCAACGCGAGGCCAATCTCACCGCCGCGCTTGGGCCGCAGCATCCCTATGTGGTCGAGGCCCGTGCCGAGGTCCGCAATGCGCAGCGGCTGATCAACGAAGAGGTCGGTCGCGTTGCCGATGCAGCCCACAGCGAGTATGAGCGCACGCGCGCCAACGAAGAGGCATTGAGCCGTAATCTCGACGCGCTCAAGCAAAGAGCATTGGCCACCGGCATGGCTCAGGTCAAATTGCGCGAGCTGGAACGGGAGGTCGATGCCGGCAGGGCGGTCTACGAATCTTTCCTGGTGCGCGCGCGCGAGACCCGCGAGCAGGAACGGCTCGACACCGCCAACGTACGGGTCTTGTCGGAGGCGCAGCCGCCGCTCGACCGCAGCTGGCCGCCGCGCCGGATGATCATGCTGTTGGCGGCGCTGGCGGCCGGGCTTTTGGGCGGGACGGGGCTGGCCTATGCGGCCGAGCAGCTCGGCCGCGATGAACGACCCGCCGCGGAAGCTCCCGCCACGATCGCCCGCGCGGCTTGAACGACCGCTTTCAATATTCCGTCGAGCATGTGACGTCGGCGATGGAGCAGTCGCAGTCCTTCGGACCATCGCTCAGGATTATTCTTCGCGCTTTATAACGGCTGCATTGTCTTTGCGCCCACTTGGTGAGCGTGTCATCGCCTTCGTTGCGGACAAACCCCGCATCGTTTGGACACAGCGCTTTGTCATGGCCGACGCAGAGCCGGTAAACCAGCAGCTCCGGCCTGCTCGCGCCATGCCAATAGGCAAGGATGGCCCAGGCTCCTCCCGCAACCACGATGATTGCGACGGCGATGAACGACAATATTGTGCGGCGACTCCGCGCGGCGACCCACGATGCCCATCGCCTGGGGTTCGAAAGCGTTGGTTTGGTATCATTCACGGTCTGGTCTCCCATGCAACGTTCTGAAGGCGGGGGTTGCCAAGCGCCGCGGCTGAGCTTGCGCCCTCCAAAGGTCGGCGCTCAGCGCCCTGGACTCAAGGCCGGGGCTGGCTTTTCCGGCGGCCGGTCGCGGGCAATGCTCGCTATCGGACAGACGAGCCCCTATATTGTGTCTACCACTGCGACGCAATCGGGCGTCAGTGGCTGAGAGACGCTACCGCGCTCCCGCCTCAACGGCAGGAGCGCGCCATGGATAAGCCGGTCTCCCATTCGTCCAACAAAGTCTTGGCCAACCAAGGCTTGGGCAACCAGGTCTCGGGCAACCAGGTCTCGGGCAACCAGGTCTCGGGCAACCAGGTCTCGGGCAACCAGGTCTCAGGCAACCAGGTCTCAGGCAACCAAGTCTTGGCGTCGCTGGCGGCGGCCGACCTCGACTGGCTCCGGCCGCATCTGCGACCGATCGAGCTTCCCCAGGAAATGGTTCTGTTCGAGGCCGGCGATGCCATCAACCGCGTCATCTTTCCGCATGGGGGAATTGTTTCCCTGGTCGTGGAGCT
>Ga0182024_10021275_pt1 | contig 11781 bp, 9 predicted proteins | sample P32metaG_FD_120480 | JGI IMG/M metagenome (GOLD analysis project Ga0182024, IMG submission 120480) | Permafrost microbial communities from Stordalen Mire, Sweden - P3-2 metaG (Illumina Assembly) | ecosystem: Environmental > Terrestrial > Soil > Wetlands > Permafrost | place: Sweden: Stordalen... | reverse complement strand
TGCCACTGCAAAGCTTGGGTAGTCTCCTCAACCGACGCAAAGCGACTGCGACTGCAATGGCACATCCATTTCGCGGTCGGCGCTGGCCACCTGAAGTCAAATGACGCCTCTTGTGCCTAGTGGGACAACGACCTTGCCAAAGTGGAAACTCACAACGGAACGGCTTCGCGAGCGCTGAAACTCCGCGCTCGGACGGTATTTCGAGAGCGCTCGTGCTTGACCGCAACGTCCAGCTCACTAGGTTGCACGCATGCACACATGGACTGTTACGTCAGCCGTTCTTCTCTTAGGTTGTATCGTCTCCGGCTGCGGCTCCAGTGGAATGGGGACCGTAGGGGACGGTGGTGGAGCTAATACCAATTGCACCGGCGCCGAGGTTCCGCTGACGGTCAAAAACTTCGAGAGTTGGTGTACCTTCAAGGTCAACGGCGCCTCCACTTCTAGCGGTGCCGAGGAGACCGTCTGCGTCGCACCAAGCACCGTCGATCTTACGGCCGCGGCCAATAGCGGGTTCGTGCTCGGGAGTGACCCGTGGCACGATACGACCACGCAGAGTGGCGGCTCCGCCACCGTCACGGTCGGCTCGGCATCGATGTGTGTCTGGGTCTGCTGCCCAGGCGTGGGAGGCTCACCGGCTTGCCCCACGACGGATCAGTGCCCATAGGTGGCTGTCGGCACTCCCGGCGGGAACGAGACCTTCGTGGCAACTCGTGCCTTGTGGAGCTAGACGGCGGAGGTCAACCCGGGCAGGTTGACGAGCATGCGAATCCTGTCGGTGGCTGCGATCGCTATCGCGCTCGTCCTCCCGTCATCAGCGGCCTCCGCTCAGGAGGAGGAGCCGACGAAGTGGGAGCAACTCTTCTTCCCCTTCCCGATCGTCGGCGCGCCGCCTCAGCTTGAACAGCAGGTGCAGGTCTTCAACAGCTACTTCCGTGGCCATAAGGGTAGCGGCGACGCGCCATCGGTCGAATTGGCATACATTGCGTCGCCGCACGTCGGCATCGTCGCAACCGTGCCTTTTCAGATTGGATTTGGCGGGCAGACGACGGGCTTCGAGGACGCGCAGATTCTTGTTCAATGGTTAGCGGCGGGCTCGCTCAAGTTCGATGACATGCTTTCGGTCGGAATGATGGCGACATTCCCGATCGGGCGTGGCGACCTCAGCAGCGGGGACTATTACGTCGGCCCGTTTGCGTACGGTGCCCAGCGCTTCTTTCGCCGTCTGATTTTCGAGGGGAACGTCACGACGTTGCTTCCCGTGGTGCATGGGGCCTCGACGCGACAGATTCTCGGGACAGGTCTTGTGTCCGTGATGCTCACTCCGCAACACTTCGCGTTCCCCGTCTACACACAGGTCGAGGCGAACAGCACCACGTACCTCGACGGTTCGTCCGCGCTACCTCCGGGTGCGACAGCGAGCCCTGCCGAAACTGTCTTCATCGCCCCAGAGGTCTTCCTCGGGCCCTTCAAGACTCCGATCAACGACGGCACCCGCATCGCAGTGGGAGTGTCGTTCAACGTCCTCGGCGATGCGGTTCATGCGCAGACCTACACCATCACCGCCGCTTTCGACATCCCGAACCCTTACGGCTATTGAGCCATCCTTGCGACCGCCCCGAGCACAGCGCCACCTCAAGCTTCGCGAGTGCCTCTGGCCGGGTTGTCCCGGAGCCAGGCGGATCGTCGCACCGTTTGTGGTTCATGTAGCCCTAGTTTGCGACGGGCCCTTCGACTTCGCGTGCAATCCAACCTATGGGTTATAGCCATGCCCCGCGCCATCTGGAACGGTTCGATCAGCTTTGGTCTCGTCACCATACCCGTGAAGCTCGTCACGGCAGTAAAGGAGAGTGAAGGAATTCACTTTCACTTCCTTCATAAGAAGGACAAGGGGCGGATTAAGAACACCCGAACGTGCGAGGTCGATGGCAAGGAGGTGCCGTGGGACCAGGTCGTGCGCGGGTATGAGTATGAGAAGGGGGAGTACGTCCTCGTCACGGACGAGGAGCTGAAGAAAATGCGCCCTGAGGCGACGCAGACCGTCGAGATCCGCGAGTTCGTGGATCTCGAGCAGGTCGACCCGATGCTGTTCGACAAGCCGTACTACCTCAAGCCAGAAAAGCAGGGGCGCCACGCCTATGCGCTCCTCCGCGAAGCGCTGCGGAAAAGCGGCAAGGTCGGCATCGCCGAGGTGGTCCTGCGCTCGCGCGAGTACCTCGCAGCCGTCAAGCCGAGCGGCGACGCGCTGGTCCTCGAGTTGATGCACTTCGAAGACGAGATCGTGGACCCTTCGACGCTCGACCTTCCTGCTGCAAGCGCGAAAACGAAGGAGGGGGAGATGAAAGCCGCGATGATGCTCATCGACGCAATGGCCAAGTCGTTCATCCCCGGGGAGTTCCATGACACCTATCGCGAGGAGTTGAAGAAACTACTCGACGCGCGGGCTCGGGGAGAAGCTCCCGCCAAGGCGAGCACCCGTCCTCCGCAACGAACCAACGTCGTGGACCTGGTGAGCGTGCTCGAGCGAAGCCTCGCGGCCAGCAAGAAGAGCGCGGCAAAGGAACCGAAGCCCCGAGCCGCCGCGGACGCGGCGCGAGGCCACACCCGGTCAAGCGCACGTTCGCGCCGGACGAGCTCGCGATGAATGACCGAGAGTAGCAGGTATCTGTTCCGTCAAGCGCTTGATGGGGGAATTTTGAGGGTTCACCGCGACCCCTTCCTTTCCCCTTCTCGTCGGTACCGCGCGAGAAGGCACGAACGCCGCACGTCTCGGTGCCATGGGGAGCCGCCTACTTTGCAATCCGGAGCATCGCTCCGATCGTCGCTCGTGAGCCTCCCTGCGTAGGGAAAGTGGGACCGTCCGTCCGCATCCGCCCGTCGGCATCCCAGAGCCACGAGTGAAGGACTCCCTCCACGGCCAAGAGGTTGCCTATGGTCGTCGTCCGGTCCGGTGATGTAACCGTCCAGAGATACGCTCAAGTCGACGACGATCGATCCCGGGGCGGCGCTCACGTCTCCCTCCAAGGTGCTGACCGAGAGCGTTCAAACCTGGGCATGCTCTTTCGGAACATCGTGGCCTCTGTCGGCTACTGCTACTTGCCGTCGTCCGTGAGCGGCCACACTTCGACCGCTCCGCCGGCGACCGCGCAGGGCGTCTTCGAGACGAGGTCAATGACCTCACCTAGATCCTTTGCGTCGATGAACGAGAACCCGGCGAGTGGCGCTTTGCCTATCGCGAAGGGCCCCGCTCTGGTTACCACCTTGCCGTTTGCAGAGTGGACGGTCGTAGCCGGGTGCACCGTGGCCATGAGGCCTCCTCTCTTGCGAATGAGTTCATCCTGTTCGAAGAGTTTCTCCTGATCGCTCTTGGACAAGAGCTCAAAGTCCTTACCGTCGCCGTAGGCCAGGCATAGATACCTCATGGTGTCTCCTCAGGTTTGAACGCGAACGCGTAGGGTCAATCAAGACGCGGCGATGGCGGCGTCCCGCCGAGCTCGTCGACGGCAGAGGTGCTCTGGTGCTCTGCCTGCAAGTTTGGGTCTCGGGAGATGGACCGGGGGGACGCGCGGCGTCGTCAGCCCCTGCGCGCCAAACCTCCGCGAATTCCGAAGTAGCCTCCGTCGCCGTGCCCCGATCCGCAAATCGCCACAAGGGCGGAGAGCAAAGGCACGATGGTTCGTGACGAATGCGCCTGGCTCGCGAGTTGCCTTGCACCGACCAATGGAGAATGGCGGGGTGTTTCCGTTCCGCATCGCGGTTGCCCAGACGGACGTCGATGACCTCAAAGAGAGAATCGCGCGCACCCGGTGGCCGGAGGAGTCTCCCGGGACAGGATGGTCTCGTGGGGTGCCCACGGACTACCTGAAGGAGCTGGCCGAGTATTGGCGAACCAAATACGACTGGCGTGACCATGAAGCCAAGCTCAACGCGTTCCCCCAGTTCACGACGAGCATCGACGGACAGACCATCCACTTCTTGCACATTCGGTCGCCCGAGTCCGATGCCAAGCCGCTCATGCTCATCCATGGTTGGCCCGGTTCCGTTCTCGAGTTTGTGGACCTCATCGGAGTTCTGAGCGATCCGCGCGCGCACGGTGGCGATGCGGCCGATGCCTTCCATCTCGTGATCCCATCGATTCCTGGGCACGGCTTTTCTCGACCGCTCACTGACTCGGGATGGTCGAGCAGGCACATCGCCAAGGCGTTCATGGAGCTGATGGGCCGACTCGGATATGAACGTTATGGCGTCCAAGGCGGCGACGCGGGAGCGTTTATTGCGCCGTGGATGGGTCGGATGGATCCTTCGCGTCTCGTCGGCGTACACGTGAACGCGCTCGTTCAGATTCCATCCGTGATGCAGATTGTGGTCGGTCTCGTGGTCTTCTCGAAGGCAGAGCGTGTACGGCTCGAGCGCTTCAAGCACTTCCGCGACGAGCAGATGGGCTACCTGCAGATCCAGGCAACCCGGCCCAAGACGCTTGCCTACGGGCTTACCGATTCCCCCGTCGGGCAGCTCGCTTGGATTGTTGAGAAGTTCAAAGAATGGACCGATCCCGCGGCCGCCCTACCGGAGGACGCGATCGACCGGGATCACATCCTCACAAACATCAGCCTCTATTGGTTCACCGGCACGGCGGGATCGTCGGCCAACTTGTATTACGAGACCCTCCACGACCCCTCCGCAAAGAAGCGAACACCGCGCAACATGGTACCGACGGGCGTAGCGCTTTCGTTGCTCGAGGATGTCACCATTCGTCGCTGGGCCGAGCGTGAGAACAACATCGTTCATTGGTCGGAGTTCGAGCGCGGCGGCCACTTCGCAGCTCTGGAAGTCCCCGAACTCCTCGTCGCAGACATGCGAAAGTTCTTTCGCTTGGTTTGGGCAAGTGCCGCGACATCGTGAGGACGTCGGAGCTTGAGCACCCGACAGGAGCGCCGCGGGAGTCACCTACACGCGTGGAGGCGGATTGGCTAGGGCGTCCGCATTTCTGCGTGTTTGATCGAAGCTACATAAGGAGGAGCACGATGACGATGGCCACTGATGTACGTGCCGTAGCGATCACCGGAGCCTCGACGGGCATCGGACGAGCCAGGGCGCTTCACCTGGCGCGCCGCGGATGGCAGGTGTTCGCCGGCGTACGCAAGGAGCGGGACGCCGAATCGTTGCGCTCTGAGAGTGTGCCGTCCCTTCGACCGTTGATGATCGACGTAACAGATAGGGCTTCCATCGAGCGCGCGGAGGCGGAGGTGCGCGCAGTGCTTGACGGGCGAGGCCTGGATGGGCTCGTAAACAACGCGGGTGTGGGAGTCGCCGTACCGGTGGAGTACGTGCGGCTCGACGGGCCCGCGCAAACTTCGAGGTCAAGACCCTGGGCGACATGGATCGAACCATCGCCGACCTGCCTGCCGAGGGGTCTACACGTTACGGCGCCATGCTGCGAGCGTTTGCGGAGCGCGCGTATCGGCGCGAGAAGGCCGGCACTTCCCCCGACGCGGTCGGAAGGACGGTGGAGTACGCACTGATGGACGTCCGTCCGCGTGCCCGGTACCTCGTGGGAAAGGACTCGACCCTCCTCGCCACGCTCGCGAGGTTCACGCCGACGCGGCTTCTCGATGCCGTGCGATTAACAATCTCTTCGGTCTGCCCCGAGCCTTCGGCGCAGCGGGCGCCTCCTAGCTCGCGACCACACGTTGAGGGAACCTGCCATGACCGCTCCTGTCCAGAACGCATCAAGTACCGCCTCGGCAAGACCGTCGAGCGCCAAGGAAAACGAACATCGGAATGCGGTTGCGGCTGTGATCGAGACCCACCGCCTCGGCTTCCTCCACCTTGACCCAGTAGAGCTCGCATCCATCTGGGACCGCGAGCATGAACCCTTGGTCTATGTGGCACAGGAGAAAGAAGATCCCATCCACGGCTGGGCCGCTATCCAGCGCTACCTCGCGGCCCTTCCCGAACATCTGGAGGAAGTGTTGGCGAAGGATCTCGATGACGTGCAGATTGACGTGATCGGCGACACGGCGCTCGCATTCTTTACCTCCCGCTCCAGCGTCAAACTAAAAGGGCGTCCCACGAAGTACGACCCGATCGGCCACGTCAGCATGATCTTTCGGCGAACTTCGGAGGGCTGGCGCGCGATCCACTTTCACGAGTCGGCTCGCTCCGCGCAGGCCGCGCAGGCCGCGCAGGCCGCCCAGGGCATGCAGGCCAAGCCATGACGCGGTTGATCGTGACGCAACATGACGTCCATCCCGGTGCTGCCATTCGGAACGACAAGCGTCAAGTCGCTGCTGGCGAGGCTAGGCGAAGGATTGCGGCCGGTATAGACGATCACCTCCACGAAACGAGGTGCCACCCATCCGCGGGCATTGCGACGAGCGTGACCGGCGTGTTCGGAGCGGGTTGATGCCGGATTCCCGAACGACGGACCTTGGCATGAGTTGGAAGTGGAGAGGAGCGGGGTCGCTCTCCTCTTCATCGTTCCGTGCGTGCCTCCTCTCAAACGGCGGGCGCGCCATATTCGGCGAGCCGCGCGGGCATGCGCTCAGGAAGCGCGTGCACAGGGGAGGTCTGCCGTTTGAACGCTCGTTCGCTCGCGGCTGCCGATGCATCGCACCCACTCGGCGTTCAGCTGCTCGTCGTCGTAGCCGACGTATACGGGGCGCCTCATCTCGCGCTCCGAGGCGCTCCCGACGCACTCGCTCCCTCTTCCGCGGGATGGGTCGGGCACCCCGTGAAGTGCGTGATGACGGTGTCACTCTTGGTGACTTGCGCCTTCGCCTTCGCACCGCGTCGCTGGGAGTGCATGGAGCATCGCCAGGAATGGGCGGGCCATCGCGAGGAACGGGCACAGCATCGGGAGGAGAGGTCAGTCCATCGCGAGGAACGGGTGGTGCGTGCCGACCTTCGCGCAGGGCATCCCGTCGTTCGATCCGGGCATCGCTGCCCACGCGTCGGGGAGCGGTATGCACTATGGACGGCGTCTCTCCGTTCGCGTCGGGCATGGCTCCGAAGGGGTCGGGCATCTCTCCCCGTTCGTAGGGATGGTGTCCGAAGACCTCGAGCACCCCGAGACAGACGCCGCGATGCGCTTCGAGCTCCGAGCGCTTCGCTCGCTCCTCCTCGAGCACGCCCACGTCTTCGTCGGGATGCCCGACGCAATCGGAGCGATGCGGTGTACGCGTACGACCGATGCACTACGAAGGACGAAGGCTCTCCCGCGCGTTCGTCGGGCATCGCTCCGCGTGGCGAGAGCGACGGTACGCACGCGTAAAGAAGCTCTGCCCGTGGCTCGCGATGCACCGCCCCTTCCTCAGGACGTCCCGCCCACGCCTCGCGATGCATCGCCCCTTCCTTGTGATGCTCCGCCCATTCGTAGCGATGCACCGGCCATTGCTCGCGATGCTGCGCGCGTTCCGCTGGACGTCCCGCCTATGCCTCGCGACGTCCCGCCCCTTCCTCGTGATGCTCCACCCATTCGTGGCGATGCACTGCCCATCTTAGAAGAGTTCCCAGGTGTCTTCATCGATGAGCTCGACGCCGACGGGCTGGCTCGCGAGTGCCCAGGCCGCGACCCCGTCAGATCCAGCCGCGCCGCAGAAGCACCGACTTGACGCCTTGCGTGAGCAGTACGTAGCACACGAGCGTGAGGACCAAGAGGGGCCAGTAGAGGAGCGGGAGCCTCGAGAAGCCAAGGTACGGGCCCAAGGGGGAGAACGGTATCCCAACGCCGATGGCCATGACGGCCAGGGTCGTCGCCGTCAGAAGCAGAGAGGCCCGGCTCTGAACGAAGGGGATCTTGTTGGTCCGGATGATGTGGATGATGAGTGTCTGCGTGAGCAGACTCTCGACGAACCATCCAGTCTGAAAGAGGCTCTCGCTGTGTGCGGCGGCCGCGTGCGTGGAGACGTCCATGCATCGAAACACGTAGAGCATGATGAAATACGTCGTATAATCGAAGATCGACGAACACGGCCCGATGAAAAGGATGAAGCGCGTCAGCTCCCGGATGTCCCAGACACGCGGACTCTGGAGCCGCTCGGGATCCACGCTGTCGGTCGGGATAGCGGTCTGGCTGATATCGTAGAGTAGATTGTTGGCCAGAATCTGCACGGGCGACATCGGCAGGAAGGGGACGAAAACGCTGGCGCCGAGCACGCTAAACATATTCCCGAAATTGCTCGAGGCCCCCATGCGCACATACTTGATGATGTTGGAGAAGACTTTGCGCCCTTCGATGACGCCCTCGTCCAGGACGAGCAGTGACTTCTCGAGCAGGATCATGTCGGCGGACTCTTTGGCGATGTCCACGGCGTTATCCACGCTGATGCCGACGTCGGCGGTGTGGAGAGCGGGCGCGTCGTTGATGCCATCTCCCATGAAGCCGACAGTGTGCTTGCGCGATTGAAGCATCCGGATGATGCGCTCCTTGTGCGCCGGGGACACGCGGGCAAAGAGCGTGGTCTTCTCGGCTGCGTCGGCGAGCTCGGGATCGGTCATCTTCTCGACCGCGTCGCCCAAGAGGACGAAATCCGTCGACAGACCGACGTCCTTGCAAACCTTGCGAGAGCAGAGCTCGTTGTCGCCCGTGATGACTTTGACCGAAACGCCGTGACTCTGAAGGGCCTTGATAGCCGCGGCGGCGGTCTCCTTCGGTGGGTCGAGAAACGCGATGTAGCCTTCGAGAATCATGTCGCACTCGTCGGCCTTGCCGTAGAGTGTGTCATTTGCCGGGGCGGCGATGCGCGGCTCGCTGTCCTTGGTGGCGAGCGCCAATACGCGGAAGCCGTCGGCGCTCAGGCGTTCGTATTCTTTCTTCAAGTCCTCGATGTGGGGGTGGTCCATCGGGAACAGCTCGCCGCTCTGTCGAAAGCGAACGCATTTGTCGAAAATGGCCTCCGGCGCCCCTTTGGAAACGATGCGGTCCTTGCCGTCCGGCGTGCGAAGGACGACCGACATGATCCGTCGCGCGAAGTCGAATGGGATCTCGTCGACCTTCGCGAAATCGGGGACGCGAGCGTGTCCGTGGGCCTGCTCGTGCGCGAGCACGGCGCGGTCGAGAATATTCTTGAGGCCCGTCTGAAAATGGCTGTTGATGTAGGCGAGGCCAAGCACGCCGTCGTCTTCGTGCAGCCTGACGTCGCAGTACCGCTCGAGGACGATCTTGTCCATCGTGAGCGTGCCCGTCTTGTCCGTACAGAGCACGTCCATCCCGCCGAGGTTCTGGATGGAGTTGATCCGCTTGACGATGACCTTCTTCTTGCCCATCGCCACCGCGCCTTTCGATAGGCACACGGTCACGATCATGGGCAGCATCTCCGGCGTGAGACCCACGGCCACCGCGAGAGCGAAGAAGAAGGCTTCTTTCCAGTCGCCCTTCGTCAGGCCATTGATGACGAAGACGAGCGGAACCATCACGGCCATGAAGCGAAGCATGAGCCACGTCAAGCGTGAAATGCCGCGATCGAAAGCCGTTTGGACCCCTTGCTCCTGAAGCGACTGCGCCATACCGCCGAGATACGTGTCCTTGCCGGTCGAAACGACCACCGCCGTGGCCGCGCCGCTCTCGACACTCGTCCCCAGGAACGCAATATTCGTCCGCTCCAGCGGCGGTAGCGTCGCGATCCCCTTATCTGTTACGAACTTTTCGACCGGAAAGCTCTCGCCGGTCAGCGAGCCTTGCGTTACGAACAGATCCTTCGCCTGAACGATCCGAACGTCGCCCGGGATCATGTCGCCCGCCGCCAGATGAACCACGTCACCCGGAACGAGGTGCGCGACAGGGACCTCTTGTGCGGCGCCGCGTCGGAGCACGGTAGCGTTCACCGAGATCATGGCCTTGAGCTTCGCCGCTGCGCTGGTCGCCTTGGCCTCCTGGAACAGCTTCAGTCCTACGCTTAGAGCGATCATGCAGGCCATCATGGCCGCGGACCGCGCGTCACCGGTCGCGAGCGAGACGGTCGTGAGGACGCCCAGCAAGATGACGAGCGGGTTGAGTACCGCATGCAACAGGAGGGTGCCAACACCGGGCCGTTGATCCCTCGCCAACACGTTCAGGCCGTGTTCGGTCAGACGACTGGCGGCCTCTTCGGGGGTCAAGCCTTCAACGCGAGTGGCGAGCCGCACGTAGACGGCATCGGGGCCCATACCTGCAGATTCGAGAAGCAGGGGGGATATACGGATAGACGCCTTCTCATGGCGCGCGGCAAAAGGTCTCTTGGGGAGGACCGCGGATGGGAGTTTGAACATGCTCAGCCGAAGTCGCCCTGAATATAGTCTTGCGTGAACTTCTCCTTCGGATTCTCGAATATCTGAAGCGTGTCCCCGAATTCGACGAGATAGCCAGTGCGCTCGTTGTCGCCCGCGTCTACGTAAAGAAAGGCAGTCTTGTCCGCCACGCGCTTCGCCTGCTGGAGGTTGTGAGTCACGATCGCGATCGTGTATTTGGCCTTGAGCTCGCGCATGAGGTCCTCAATCTTGCGCGTGGCTACCGGATCGATTGCGGAGCAGGGCTCGTCCATGAGCAGCACTTCCGGCTCGGTAGCGATCGAACGTGCGATGCACAAGCGCTGCTGTTGACCCCCAGACAAAGCAAGCGCGCTCGAGTGAAGCTTGTCTTTCACCTCGTCCCAGAGTGCCGCAGCGCGCAGCGCCTGCTCGACCTTCTCGTCGTGATTTCCCTTGTAGCCATTCAGCCTGAGCCCGTATGCCACGTTGCGATACACGGTCATTGCAAAGGGGTTCGGCTTCTGAAACACCATGCCGATGCTACGTCGAACGGCCACCGGATCGATCGATTTGCCATAAATGTCCGTGCCGAGATATGAAATATGACCTTCGAAGCGAAAACCCCGCTTTAGGTCGTTCATGCGATTCAGAGAGCGGAGGACCGTGCTCTTTCCGCAGCCCGAGGGCCCGATGAACGCCGTGACGGTCCCCTTTTCGATGCTCAATCCAATGTCTCGAACTGCCTTGAATTCGCCGTAGTAGAGGCCATGGATGGCGAGATCGAAGACCTTCGCGTCGGGACCGCCTTCGCGGTGGCTACCCTCCACGTCGTTCGTAGTCTTGTCGGGGGCTCCGCTGGAAACTACAGCGCTTTCCGGGCCTTGCTCAATCATCTTGACGCTCCTGTCAACTTGGTCGCTTGCCGTGACAAGACCTGGCCACCCACGGTCAAGACCAATACGATGAAAACCAGCACCAACGAGGCCGCCCAGGCGAAGTCCTTTTGATTCTCGAACGGTGACTTCGAAAAGTTGAAGATCAGGACGGCGAGAGACGCCGTAGGCTCCATGAGATGCCGGCTGAGCCAGTAGTCGCTGAACGTCATCGTAAAGAGCAGCGGCGCGGTCTCGCCGGCGCCCCGTGCGACCGCCAACAGCACGCCGGTCAGTATTCCCGGTAGCGCCGTTGGGAGTAGGATCTGCCAGATGACCTGTGTCTGCGTTGCGCCCATCCCGGTGGCCGCCTCACTCATCTCGGATCCCACCGCGCGGACCGCCTCTTCCGTCGTCAACATGATGATCGGAAACATGAGTAACGCCAACGCGATCCCCCCGGCGAAAGGAGAGAAGCGGCCGGTCAGCAGCACCACCGTCGTGTACGCGAACACGCCAGCCAGGATGGACGGCAGGCCGGTCAGTAGCTTCGCGCACAGCCGAACGACAGCGGCGTTGCGGCCGTCGGGATTGATCTCGGCAAGATAGACGCCACCAAGAACGCCCATGGGGACGCTGATCACGGTTGCAATGAGCACGACCAGCAAAGAGCCGACGATGGCGT
>Ga0182024_10021274_pt1 | contig 11781 bp, 13 predicted proteins | sample P32metaG_FD_120480 | JGI IMG/M metagenome (GOLD analysis project Ga0182024, IMG submission 120480) | Permafrost microbial communities from Stordalen Mire, Sweden - P3-2 metaG (Illumina Assembly) | ecosystem: Environmental > Terrestrial > Soil > Wetlands > Permafrost | place: Sweden: Stordalen... | reverse complement strand
GTACGGGCGGGGGACAGCATCGTGGTCATGGAGGCCATGAAGATGGAGAACGAGCTGCGCGCCAAGTCGGACGGCCGCGTACGGGCGGTGACGGTGGCGCCCGGGACGGCCGTGGAGAAGGGAATGGTCCTCGTCGAGCTCGAATGACCGCCGGATGGTGGGTGCGTTTCACGCTGCCGGTACGTACCGCGTTGAATTGACACCACCTAAGTCATTTGCTAGCTTACAAGTCTGTTGTCGAATGCCTCCCGGGAGCTTGCGCCGTACGGAGTCCGAGCGGCGCCCCCGATCACGCACCACCAGTAGAGATGCGAACATTTTCCGCGACGCCCGCAGACATCGCGCACCAGTGGTACATCGTCGACGCCGAAGGAATGGTGCTCGGCCGTTTGGCCACCGAGATTGCGCGCGTGATTCGCGGCAAGCATAAAGCGACGTTCACGCCGCACATGGACACGGGCGACAACGTCATCGTCATCAACGCCGCCAAAGTCCGGTTGACCGGACGGAAGGCGGAGCAGAAGCGGTACTTCCATCACACGGGCTACATGGGGCACGAGCGGTTCACGCCTGTGGCCAGCGTGCTGGCGAAGCACCCCGAGCGGGTGATCGAGAAGGCCGTGTATGGGATGCTGCCGAAGACCGGGCTGGGGCGGCAGGTGCTGCGCCTCAAGTTGCGAGTGTTCGCCGGCGCGACGCACCCACATATCGCCCAGCAGCCCAAACCGCTCGTGATCAATGCCAAGGCGGGCGGCGGACGGTCGCCTGATCCGGCCGGCGCGGCGGAGGCTGCACATGGCCGTTAATCCGCTGACCAAGCACACGATCGGCCGGCGCAAGGAAGCGGTCTGCCGGTTGTATCTCAGCCCGGGGTCGGGGAAATGGAACGTCAACGGGCGTACGCTCGGCGACTACTTCCCGCGGCCGGCACTGGTGGCGGCGATCCAGCAGCCGTTCACGGTGACCGATTCGCTCGGGCAGTTCGACGTGCGGGCCAAGGTCGAGGGTGGGGGACTGTCTGGCCAGGCGGGGGCACTTCGGTTGGCAGTTGCGCGCGCGCTGCTTCTGATCGATGAGGCGCACCGGCGCAAGCTGCGCGATCTCGGATTGTTGACGCGTGACGCGCGCAAGGTCGAGCGCAAGAAGCCCGGCCGGCCCAAGGCGCGGAAGCGCTTCCAGTTCAGCAAGCGGTAGAGAAGCGGTTCGGATGGTGGCGCAGAATCTGCGCCTGACCCGGCGGAGTGGTGCTGGTGCCGGGTGGCAGGATGCAGTAATCAGGACGCAGTCGCAGGATGCAGTAGCACGGTAGAGGAGTTGGTAGTTCATCTCGCACGCGTCCCGAGTGGCGGCGGGTGCCGTAGTCTCCTGGTGGAGACGCGGTCGCAGGCCACGGCGACGGGCGCGGTCGTTTAACCCGCAACGGTCTCACGTATCGCATGGCACAACCCAGTCTCGACGATTTGCTGAAAGCCGGTGTCCATTTCGGACACCAAACGCGCCGGTGGAATCCGAAGATGCGCCGTTTCATCTTCGCCGAGCGCAACGGGATCCACATCATCGATCTGCAGAAGACGCTTCGGCAGATCGAGCTCGCGCAAAAGCTCGCGCGCGAAGTCATCCTCCGTGGCGACAACGTGCTGTTCGTCTGCACGAAGCGGCAGTTGAGCGCCATCGTGAAGGAGGAGGCGGAACGCGCCAGTGCGCTCTACGTGACCGAGCGGTGGCTGGGCGGACTCCTGACCAACTTCCAGACCGTCAAGAAGCAGATCCGCCGGCTCAAGGATCTCGAGGCGGGCAGCGAGACCGGCGGCGACTTCGAGAACTACACGAAGAAGGAGCAGCTCCTCATGGGCCGCCAGCGGGACAAGCTGGCGCGCAATCTGACGGGCATCAAGAACATGGGCCGCCTGCCGGGCCTCATGTTCGTGATCGACTCGAAGAAGGAGCGCATCGCGGTCAGCGAGGGCAACAAGCTCGGCATCCCGATCATCGCGATCGTCGACACGAACGCCGATCCCGATCTGATCACGGTCCCGGTCGCCGGCAACGATGACGCGATCCGGTCGGTCGAGTTGATCACGCGAGCGGTCGCGGACGCGATTATCGAGACGCGGCGCGAAGCGCCCATCCGGCAAGAAGTCGAGGAGACGGAGACCAGCACCTACAGCTCCGACCGCGGGATGGAGCCGGCTGCGGGCGACGACGAGCGCCGGCGCAAGCGCCGGCCGCGCCGGCGGCGGGCGAAGCCCGAAGCGATCGCGGCCCGGCTCAAGACGGGCGGTGAGGGTGAGGCGGGAGCGAGCCCGGACGAAGTGGTCGCTGATGAGGGAGAACCGGAGGCGTAGCCAGGCCAGTCTGCCGGCGCCCCGCGTGTGCGCGGGACGGATAGATTACGTCTCGACGCCGCCGGTGGCTCTCCCGGCGGCGTTTCCAAAGGATTGAGTGGCGTGGCGGAGCGGTTCGGAGAATGCGCAGGGCGGCTTCACATCGATGAGTGGTGACTATGACGACGACAAAAACAACGGCCGTGACGGCCAAGGAAGTCCAGGAGCTTCGGCAGCGGACCGGCGCCGGGATGATGGATAGCAAGCGGGCGCTCGAGGAGGCCAACGGCGACATGGAGCGCGCGGTCGACCTGCTCCGGAAGCGTGGTGCGGCGAAGGCGGAAAAGCGTATGGGCAAGGAAGCCCGCGAGGGGATGATCGGCCATTATCTGCACCACGACGGCAAGCTCGCGGTGCTGGTCGAGGTCAATTGCGAGACGGATTTCGTGGCGCGCAACCCCGAGTTCCATACGCTCGTGCGTCACCTGGCCGAGCACATCGCGGCCGCGGCGCCGTCGGCGATCGACAAGGACGGGGTGCCAGCCGACCGGGTGGAGCGCGAGCAGCGGTTGTTCGAGGAGCAGGTGCGGGAGAGCGGGAAGCCCGCACACCTCATCGACAAGATCGTGAGCGGTAAGCTCGAGTCGTTCTACAAGGACGTGGCGTTGGTCCATCAGCGCTGGGTTCGTGACGACAAGATCATCGTCGGCGACCTGATCACGGAGTTCTCGGCCAAGGTTGGCGAGCGCATCGTCGTACGCCGCTTCACCCGGTACCGGGTGGGCGAGGAGTAGGCGCGCTCGTGACCGATGGCGCCGCGACGGGTGCGGCATCCCCCCTCAAGTACCCGCGGGTGCTTCTCAAGCTGTCCGGAGAAGCGCTCGCGGGACCGAAGGGATTCGGATTCGATTTCGACGTCATCGAGGGATTCGCCCGCGAGATCAACGACGCGGTCGACCTGGGTGCGGAAATCGGGCTGGTGATCGGCGGCGGCAACATCGTTCGTGGTGCTCAGCTTCACGACATGGGGATGGACCGCGTGAGCGCCGACTACATGGGGATGCTCGGCACCGTGATCAACGCACTCGCGCTGCAGGACGTGCTGGAGCGGCGCGGCCTCGAAACGCGCGTCATGACAGCGATTCGCATGGAGGAACTCGCGGAGCCGTTCATCCGGCGCCGCGCCTTGCGTCACATGGAGCAGAAGCGGACGGTGATCTTTGCCGCCGGGACGGGCAATCCCTATTTCACGACCGATACTGCGGCCGTCCTGCGCGCGATTCAGATGAAGGCCGATGTCATCATCAAGGCCACGAACGTGGACGGCGTGTATTCGGCCGATCCGAAGCTCGATCCGACCGCGATCCGCTACGACGAAGTGAGTTATCGGGATGTGATGCGCGACGAACTGGGCGTGATGGACCAGACCGCGATCACATTGTGCAAGGAAAACGAGCTGCCATTGGTCGTCCTCAATATCCACTCGCCGGGGGCCGTCCCCCGGGTCATCCGCGGCGAACGCGTCGGCACGCTTGTCCGGTGAGCGCTCGCTCCCGCGGGCGGTCCTGGACAGCGCTCGCGGCGTCCTAGTCTCCGGAGCTCCGCATGAGTCCTAGCCCGACCACGACCATCCCGCAGATCGTCAAGGACTGCCGGGCCGCAATGGAGAAATCGCTGGACAGCGCCCGGCGCGAGCTGTCCTCGATCCGGAGCGGCAAGGCGACGCCGGCGTTGCTCGACACGATCCGGGTCGACGCCTACGGGCAGATGATGCCCGTGAATCAGGTCGCCTCGATCTCCGCTCCCGAGCCACGGCTACTCATCGTGACGCCGTGGGACAAGGGACTGGCCAAGGCCATCGAAAAGGCGATTCGAGAATCGGATCTGGGACTCGATCCCGCGGTGCAGGGCGCCCTGATCCGTGTGCCGCTGCCGTCGCTCAACGAGCAGCGCCGCCGGGATCTCGTCAAGATCGTGCACAAGCTGGCCGAAGAGGGCCGAGTGGGTATACGGCACGCCAGGACGGAGTCGCGCGACCGGCTCAAGAAGATGGACAAGGTGTCGGAGGACGACGTCAAGCACGGCGAGAAGGAGCTGCAGAAACTGCACGACGACTTCGTGCACAAGATCGACGAGACGCTCAAGGCCAAGGAAGCCGAGATCATGGAAGTGTGATGACTGCGCCGGCCGAAGCGACCGCAGACGAGCTGCTCGGGCGCATCCGCGTCCAGGGCGGCGTCCCACGGCACGTGGCCATCATCATGGATGGCAACGGGCGGTGGGCGCGTGAGCGTTTCATGCCCCGTCCGTACGGTCATCGGTCGGGGATGAAAGCGGTGCGCGACGTGGTGGAAGGCGCCGTCGAGTCCGGCCTCGAAGTGCTCTCGCTGTTTGCGTTCTCGCAGGAGAACTGGCAGCGGCCGCCCGTCGAGATCACGGCGCTCATGTCGCTGCTCGAGGAATACATCGCGCGGGAAGTCGACGAGCTGCGCGATCGCGGAGTGCGGGTCCGGATCATCGGCGACCTGGACCGCCTGACCCCGGCCGCGGCGAGCGCGGTGAGCCGGGTGGTTGCCGAGACCGAGCACAACGATCGCCTGCGGCTCAACCTGTTCATCTCGTATGGCGGCCGGGCGGAGCTCGTCCGCGCGGCGCAGCTCCTCGCGCGGGACGCGCGGGAAGGCCGCCTCGTGCCCGAAGAGATTACCGAGGCCGACTTCCAGAGCCGGCTGTACACGGCGGATTGTCCGGATCCTGATCTGCTGATCCGCACGTCGGGGGAGCAGCGCATCTCCAATTTCCTGCTCTGGCAGATGGCCTACACCGAGCTGTTCATCTCGCCCGTGCTCTGGCCCGATTTCGGACGGCGCGAGCTGTACGAAGCGATCCTGGACTACCTGAACCGGGAACGCCGTTTCGGCCGCGTCTCTGCCTAGCCGCATGCCGGAGCTGGCCCAGCGCATCGCGTTCGGCGTGGTGGCGGCGCCACTGACCATCTGGATCATCGTGATCGGCGGCGCACCCCTCGTGGGGTTGCTGGCGCTGACGGGAGCGGTCGGCGCGTGGGAGTTGTTCCGGATGGCGCGGGCCGGGGGGACGCGGCCGATCGAGGCGGTCGGGATCCCGCTGGCGGGCGCCATCCCGATCGTACTGGCCGCGGAGCCCCGAGGTGTCTTCACCATCGGCCCGGGTTTCGCAGCGCTCGTGCTGATGCTGGTGCTGGCGCTCGCGATCTGGCTTCGCCGGGACGATGGCCACGCCCTGCCGGCTGTCGCGACGACCATATTCGGCGCGTCGTACACCGGTGGGCTCCTCAGCTTTGCGTTTGCGATTCGTTACTATCGCTATGTCGCGGATGACCGCGGTGGTATCGCACTGCTTCTTCTTCCCTTGCTGCTCACGTGGGCCAACGATATCGGAGCGTATGCCGTGGGGCGGGCGTTCGGGCGGCGCAAGCTGATGCCGGCCGTGAGTCCGGGGAAGACCGTGGCCGGGGCGATCGGCGGGGTCGTCGTGACTGTCGCCGCGTGCTGGCTCTACGCCGGATACGTGCTGCGCCCGTGGGCGGACTTGGGATTGCGTCCGGCCGGCATCCTGATCTTCGGCGTGGCAGTCAGCGTCGCGGCGCAGATCGGCGATCTCGCCGAGTCGCTACTCAAGCGTGAGGCCGGCGTGAAGAACAGCTCTCGGCTCTTCCCGGGGCATGGCGGTGTACTGGACCGCGTGGACAGCTTGTTGTTCGTGCTGCCCGTCGCCTACATGCTATTCGGCATACCGGGATTCCTGGTGATGTCCCCCACGAGCGCGGCCCGATGACCCGCCCGGCATCGGTGCGTCCGGGAGCGGGATCGCACGCGGCGGACACGGTGCGCGGTGTCGCGATACTCGGATCGACCGGCTCGATCGGCACGACCGCGCTGCGGGTTCTCGACCGCCAGCGCGGGTCGTTCCGCGTCGATGCGCTGACCGCGTATGGGAACGCGATGCTGCTCGAAGAACAGGCGCGGCGATTCGGCCCCGCGTACGTGGGACTCGTGCAGGACGGCGGCTCGCACCCCGAAGCGTGGCAGGTTGGGCCCGAGTGTCTCGTGGGCGCGGCGACGCTGGCGAGCGTGGACATCGTCGTCAACGCCGTCGTCGGCGCAGCCGGACTCGATGCCACCCTGGCGGCGCTGCGAGCGGGGAAGCGGGTCGCACTGGCGAACAAGGAGACCCTGGTCACGGCGGGCGAGCTGGTGACAGCCGCTGCGAAAACCGGCGGTGGCGAGATCGTGCCGGTCGACAGCGAGCACTCGGCGATCCTGCAATGTCTGGGGCGGCGGCCGGCGAGCGATGTCCGGCGACTGATCCTGACGGCGTCGGGCGGCCCGTTTCGCGGGTGGACCCGCGAGCAGCTCGATCGGGCGACCGTTGCCGACGCGCTGCGCCATCCGACGTGGCGCATGGGGCGCAAGATCACGGTCGACAGCGCGACCCTCGCCAACAAGGCGCTCGAGGTCATCGAGGCGCACTACCTGTTCGGTGTGCCGTACGATCGGATCGAAGTGGTCGTCCATCCACAGAGCATCGTGCATTCGTTCGTGGAGTTCATCGATGGAAGCGTGCTGGCGCAGGTGGGGATGCCGAGCATGGAGTTGCCGGTCCTGTATGCGCTGACGTATCCCGAACGGCTTCCGGACGATGGGGTACCACCGTTCGACCCTGTCGTGGCGTCGCCACTGACCTTCGAGCGGGTCCGGGTTGATGCATTCCCGGCGTTGGCGTTGGGGATGGCGGCGGGACGAGCCGGTGGGGCTGCGCCGGCGATATTTAACGCAGCCAACGAGCAGGCAGTGGCGTTGTTTCTCGAGGGATTGATGACATTTGCCGGGATCGCGCACGCGATAGAATCCGCACTCAAGTCGCTGGCAGGTCTCCCGTCGGGCGACCAGCCGGCGCTGCTGGCGGCTGACGCCGCAGCGCGGGCGCACGTCCGCCAGCGTGCGGGCGGCGCGGTGGCGGCGGGCGTGGTCCATGGGGGAGCAGGGTGCTGACGGTTCTTCGTGACCATCTATCGTGGCTGGCGCCGATCCTGGTGTTCGGCCTCCTCATATTCGTGCACGAGTTCGGGCACTTCATCGCTGCGAAGGCGACTGGCGTCTACGCGCCACGGTTTTCGATCGGATTCGGGCCCGCGCTGTGGGCTCGCCGCTGGGGTGAGACCGAGTATCAGCTTGCCGTGTTCCCGCTCGGCGGATACGTGCGCATGGCGTCTCGTGACGACGAGCCGGCAGCGATCCTCGAGGGCGGTTCGGAAGAGTCGCCGGGGGCTCAGGCCGCGCACCAGGATCCCAACGCGATGATGCCGTTCGGACCGCTGCCGATTCCGCCCAACCGGTGGTTCGAGTCGAAGCCACTGTGGGCGCGGCTCGTGATCATGCTGGCCGGCGTCACGATGAACGCCGTGCTCGCCTACGTGATCCTGGCCGGCGTCAACCTGTATTACGGGCGCCCGGTACCATCGGACTCGCCCGTCTTCGACTACGTCCTGCCACAGAGCGCCGGTGCGGCGGGGGGACTGGTGGGCGGGGACAGTGTGGTGGCTGTCGGCGGGCAGGCGATCACGTCCTGGAAGGACCTGGTCGCGCACGTCTCGCCGTACCCGAACGTGCCCATTTCGATCACCGTGATGTCGCACGGCACGGCGCGGACCGTCACCGTGACGCCGCGCGCCACGCCCGACACGAATCTCGAATCGGGTGCGATCCGGACCGTCGGGAAGATCGGGGCCGCCCCGCGTCTGGACGGCCACCGGCATCCGATGCCGGTACCGCAAGCATTGTCGGTGGCGTGGCACCAGACGGGTATCATGGCGGGACTGATCTTCGGGTCGGTGCACGATCTGGCAACGAGGAAGGCGTCGCTCAGCAGCCTGTCGGGGCCGGTGGGCATCGCGAAAATGTCCGTCGAGACCGCCCGCAACGGTCTCGAGGGGCTCTGGACTCTGATCGCCTTCCTGAGCGTCAATCTCGCGATCCTCAACCTGTTGCCGATCCCGATCCTCGACGGTGGCCAGATCGTCGTCAACGTGATCGAAGCACTCAAAGGCCGTCCGTTCAGCATGCGGACGCGTGAATACATCCTGCGGGTCGGGCTCGTCGCGATCGGGGCGCTCTTCCTGCTCGTGATGTTCAACGACCGGTGCCAGGTCTTCAGCGGGCTCTGCTGACCGCGGTTGCGGTCGCGGCATGTGCCCTCTGGCCATCGGCGGCTCGTGCGCAACGAGCCTACGTGCGATTCGACGTCGTGTCGGTCGCCGATACGACGTTCACCTTCGCGACCGTCGGCGCCCGGTGGGTGTCGCCGGGTCAGGTGGGCCTGGCGGTCGATCCGGCGCACGGTGACGCGCTGATTGCGCGGATCCGCATCGCGCGTGTCGACAGTGGCACGGCGACGGCGGTCGTCACGAGCCAGACCGGCCGGCTCACGACCGCGCATGTCGTCCTCCTCTCCCAGCCCAAGCGTGCGTTCTACGCGCAGCCCTGGTTCTGGGGCGCGGCGGTCGCGGGCGGTGTGATCGGTTATCTCGTGCACGGGCACTGAGACGGGCCATCTCTGCCGGGAACCGCACGACAAGTACATCGGCGCTGCGAACGCACTACGCCGCCGCGACTGCGCCGTGTGCTACGTGCCGCAAACCAGCTTGACGTGGACGGGCGTGGCGGCGCGGTTCAGCGGGACTCGCAGCGTGTCGCGGTATGACGCGCAGTAGCGGGCCGAGATCTCGATGGCGTAATCGCCGACGGGGAGCGTCAGCGGACCGGCGGCTGGCATGGTGCCGCGGATCACGTGCCCATCATCGAGCGCCTGCAGCGTGTAGCTGGCGCCCGCGGGTTCCGCGTCGAGGGTCACCGTGCCGGATCCGCGCGAGGCCGGTGCCGACGCGACGGTGGACGCGGTGGACTTCGAGAGCGGGGCCTTGCTCGAGCGCGCGCGGGACGTGCGGGCGGCTGGCCCGGCGTGGTGCACCGAGGCTGACTCCCCTCCGTCGGCCGGCTGGGCTGGTTTTCCTCCAGATCCGGGATTCAGACTGGCCGCCGCGCCAGAGGCCGCGGAGGTGTCGAGGGGCGCGGACGCGATGGGACCGGCCGGTGGTGCGCCCGGGGTGGGCAGGCCGTCCGCGGCTGCGCCACCGGGGTCTTGCGGAGCGAAACCGTAGTGGGCGAGGCGCACGCCACCCCATACGAGGGCGGCCAGGAGACCCACGGCCGTCGCGCCGGCCGCGATCCGGCGCTGGGGTGTCGCACGGATCGCGCGCCAGAGGTTCGGGACGGTGGGGGGTTCCGAGGACCCGATCGACGGCGTGCTGCGCATGGCGATCGTCTCGTTGCGCTCGAAGCTGAGAGCGCCGAGGGCCTGGCAGAGCGACTCGCCGGTCTGGAACCGGGCGGCGGGGTCTTTTTCGAGACACCGCATGATCACGCGGTCGATATCGCGTGAGAGCAGCGGGTTGTGGACGCGGGGCTTCGCGGGCTTGTCCTCGACATGCTGGCGGGCGATCTCGTACCAGTCGTCGCCGATGAACGGGAGGACCCCAGTGGCGGCGCGGTAGAGCGTGACGCCGAGCGAGTAGATGTCGGCGCGGCCGTCGAGGGCCATCCCACGGGCCTGTTCCGGCGAGAAATACTGGGGCGTGCCGACCACCATGTTGGTGCCGGTCTGCTGCACGTAGTTCGAGACCGCGCGGGCGATCCCGAAATCGGCCACGATCGCGTTGCCGTGGTCGTCGAACAGGATGTTGTCGATCTTGATGTCGCGGTGGACGACGCCCTCCCGGTGGGCGAAGCCGATGGCGCTGGCGACATCGATGCCCATGCGAATGAGCACCGGTTCGGGGAGCTTGGTCACGACCTCCAGCCGGTCCGGGAGTCCCTGGGGGAGGAAGTCCATGGCGAAGTACACGGCGTCGCCGTCTTTGCCGACCGCGAAGATCTTGATGATGTTCGGGTGGCGGAGGCGCGCGGCGGTCGCGGCTTCGCGGCGGAACCGCTGCTCGAACTGCTCGTCGCCAGCGTACTGGGGCTTGAGAACCTTGAGCGCGACCGGGATCTCGAGCTCGGGGTCGTACGCCTTGTAGACCCACGCGAAGCCACCGGTGCCGATGATCGCATCGATGCGGAACTTGCCCAGCGTGCGCCCTAGAAACCGTTCAGGCACGACTGGCGACCGGCGAGCGGGTGGGAGGGGGTGGAGAGCGCGGGAAAGCCGGGCTGAGGGGCAGTGGAAACGGCCGAAGGCTCGGGGCCCACGCCGCCACGTACTGAATCTCGCGTGCAGAAGCGAGCCGTGACATCCTTTACAGCAGTCTGCAACTCCAGTAAACTTCTAGGCTTATTGAACTTTGGCGAGGAGCGCGCGACCGCGCGCCGGGAATATATCATATGGCGTTTGAAAAAGCACCGACGATACGGCAGTTCCACGAGCACGAGACGGACACGGGATCGAGCCGCGTCCAGGTTGCGGTTCTGACCGCTCGGATCAATTATCTCACCGACCACTTCCGGACGCATCCCAAGGATCACCACAGCCGGCAGGGATTGCTCAAGATGGTCGGGCGGCGGCGGCGCCTGCTCAATTATATGAAGCGCACCGACGTCGATGGATACCGGTCGCTCATCGACACATTGGGGCTGCGGTATTAGCGATCGAGCAGTCAACTGGGCGTGGCGGGCGGCTGGGTCAAGGCCGCTAGTGACGCCACTTCTTTTTTTCGGACAATCATGCCACGTGTAGAGCGTACGTTCGCCGGACGGCGTCTGGTCATCGAGACCGGCCGGATGGCGAAGCAGGCGGCCGGTTCCGCGGTCGTCACCTTTGGCGAGACCATGGTCCTCGCCGCCGTCACCGTCAGCGACAATATCAGTTCGCTTCCATTCTTCCCTCTGACGGTCGAATACAAGGAACGGACATACGCCGCGGGCAAGATCCCCGGCGGCTTCATCAAGCGGGAAGGGCGGCCGCAAGACGGAGAGATCCTCTCCGCGCGGATCATCGACCGGTCCATCCGGCCTCTCTTTCCCGAGGGGTTCAAGAACGAGATCCAGGTCTTCATCTACGTGATCTCGGCGGACCAGCAGAACGACGCGGACGTGCTCGCGCTGCTCGCGACGTCGTTCGCGATCAACAGCTCGAAGATTCCGTTCCTGGGACCGATCGGTGGTGTCCGTGTCGGCCGGATCGAAAACAAGTGGGTGCTGAACCCCACGTTCCAGCAGATCGCTTACACGGACATCGATCTCGTCGTCGCTGGGAATCGCGACTCGCTGCTCATGGTCGAGGGCCAGGCGCTCGAAGTCAACGAGGACGCGGTCGTCGATGCGCTGCAGGTCGCGCATGGCGGGATCCGTGAGTTGATCGGCGTCCAAGAGGAGCTGCTGAAGCAGATACCTCCGGTCGCCAAGATGGCGTGGACCAAGCC
>Ga0182024_10021273_pt1 | contig 11781 bp, 9 predicted proteins | sample P32metaG_FD_120480 | JGI IMG/M metagenome (GOLD analysis project Ga0182024, IMG submission 120480) | Permafrost microbial communities from Stordalen Mire, Sweden - P3-2 metaG (Illumina Assembly) | ecosystem: Environmental > Terrestrial > Soil > Wetlands > Permafrost | place: Sweden: Stordalen... | reverse complement strand
TGGGTATGCAGCAGTTGTGGTGAATTGCATGACCGAGACGTGAATTCGGCTCGGAATACCCTGATCGGGTCCAGGTGGTATCGGACCTCCGTGCGCGGGAACAAGTTGTCGTACTCACTGATTCCGCCGAGCAACGCCTATCGCGTTCGCGAGGCAGGAATAGAATCAGCGAGAACGGCGGCATGAGAACCGGGAGTGAATTCACGACTATCATGGCGCGCGACGGCCATGAATTTCGGGCGTGGCTCGCCGCTCCCGCAAGCCGGCCGCGCGGCGCCATCGTAGTCGTACAGGAGATCTTTGGCGTCAACGGTCACATTCGCGCCGTCACCGACAGCTACGCCAAAGAGGGCTACACAGCTATCGCGCCGTGTTTATTCGATCGTGTGCGGCGCGGCATCGAGCTCGGCTATTCCGCCGCCGATATGCAGGAGGGCCGCGGCTACGTCGCACAGTTGAAGCAGGAGCAGGTTCTCGCCGACCTCGCGGCTGCCATTGCGGTGGTGCGCAACTCCGGGCGGGTCGGCGTCGTCGGCTACTGCTGGGGCGGAAAGATCAGCTATGTAGCCGCCTGTAACCTGAGCATCGCCTGCGCGGTCGTCTACTACGGCGGCAGCATCACGCAAGAGCTGCAGAAGCAGCCGAAGTGTCCGGTCATGTATCACTTCGGCGAACGTGATAAGCATATTCCGGCGAGCGACATCGCCAAGATTCAAGCCGCGCATCCGCAGGGTGAATTTTATCTGTACCCGGCGGACCATGGTTTCAACTGCGATCAGCGCGACAGCTACGATCCGGCGAGCTCCGCGCTCGCGCGCGAGCGCTCGCTCACCTTCTTTGCCAAACATGTTGCGCACGCCGAAGCTTGAATGGCACTTGAACTGAAGGACCCCGGGCTCCTGCGCACGCAGGCCTATGTTGCGGGCGAGTGGGCGGCTGCGCATAACGGCGCGACACGCGACGTTCTCAATCCAGCAAGCGGCCAGAAGCTCGGGACGGTGCCGAACATGGGCGCGGCCGAAACGCGCCGCGCGATTGAAGCGGCTGCCGCGGCGCTGCCCGCCTGGGCGAAGAAGACGGCGCAGGAGCGTGCAGTCATCCTGCGGCGCTGGTACGACCTCATGCTCGCGAATCAGGAGGACCTCGCTCGCATCATGACCGCCGAGCAGGGCAAGCCGCTCGCTGAGGCGCGCGGGGAAATCGCCTACGCCGCGGCATTCATCGAGTGGTTCGGCGAAGAAGGCAAGCGCCTCTACGGCGACATCATCCCAGGGCATCAGGCGGACAAGCGCATCCTCGTGCTGCGTCAACCGATCGGTGTCGTCGCGGCCATCACACCCTGGAACTTTCCCGCGGCCATGATTACGCGCAAGGTTGCTCCGGCGCTCGCGGCGGGCTGTACCTTCGTCTGCAAGCCTGCCACGCAGACCCCCTACTCGGCGCTCGCGCTCGCGCATCTGGCCGAACGCGCCGGCGTGCCGCGCGGGGTGTTGAGTGTTCTCACCGGTGATTCGGCGGCCATCGGCGCGGAAATGACCTCGCATCGCGCGGTGCGCAAGCTGAGCTTCACCGGTTCAACGGCGGTGGGCAAGAAGCTGATGGCGCAGTGCGTCGGCACGCTCAAGAAACTCTCCCTCGAGCTCGGCGGCAACGCGCCGTTCATCGTATTTGAAGATGCCGATCTTGATGCGGCGGTTGCAGGCACCATCGCGAGCAAGTACCGCAATACTGGCCAGACGTGCGTGTGCGCCAATCGGTTGTTCGTGCAGGACTCGATCTATGATGAGTTCGTTGGTAAATTGAGTGCGGCGGTCACCAAGCTCAGCGTCGGCGATGGACTTGCCGGTCGCACCGACCAGGGCCCGCTCATTGACGCCAACGCGCTCGCAAAAGTCGAAGAGCACATCGCCGACGCGCTCGCGAAGGGCGCGCGTGTTGCCTGCGGCGGTGCCCGCCACGCGCTCGGCGGAACATTCTTCCAGCCGACGATCCTCACCGACGTCAACTCCAGCATGCTGATCGCGCGCGAGGAGACCTTCGGGCCCGTCGCGCCGCTGTTTCGCTTCAAGTCCGAAGAGGAGGCGCTGCGGCTTGCCAATGACACCGAATTTGGCCTCGCCGGTTACTTCTATACCCGCGACCTGGCACGTGCCTGGCGCGTGAGCGAAGCCCTCGAATGCGGCATTGTCGGCCTCAACACCGGCATCATCTCGACGGAGGTCGCGCCCTTTGGCGGTATCAAAGAATCCGGCATCGGCCGCGAAGGTTCGAAGTACGGCATCCTCGATTACACCGAACTCAAATACGTCTGCGTTGGCGGCATTTGAGTGTCCTACATCAGCTCTCCGGAGTTTCGCCACGACGGCACCGAGCGTATTGGTGTGCTGCTCGTCAACTCCGGCACTCCCATGTCACTGGCGACGCGCGATGTGCGGCGGTTTCTGCGCGGACTTCTCTCCGATCCGCGTGTCGTCGAACTGCCGCGTGCGTTGTGGCTGCCGATACTATACGGCCTCGTCCTGCCGTCGCGACCGTTCCTCTCGGCACGTAAATACGCCCGCATCTGGACGCCGGCAGGGTCGCCGATGATCGCTTTGTCCAATGAGTTGCGCAGCGAGTTGAGCGCGGCTCTCGCGCAACGCATGCTCGCGCCCTTCTCCGTGGAGCTCGGCATGCTCTACAGCGAGCCGACGGTGGCAAGCGCGCTCGCGCGGCTACGTAACTCGGGTGCGCAGAAGATCCTCGTCGTGCCGCTATTCCCGCAGTATTGCGGCGCGAGCACGGGCGCGGTCTACGATCACGTCAATGCGGAGTTGCGCCGCTGGCGCTGGCTGCCGGAGCTGCGCTTCATTGCCGAATACCATGACCATCCCGGCTACATCGAAGCGCTGCGCGCGAGTGTCGTTCAGCACTGGCAAACGCATGGGCGCACCGAGCAGCTCCTCGTGTCATTTCACGGGATTCCGGAGCGCTACTTCCAGCGCGGGGATCCGTATTTCTGCAAGTGTCAGAAGACCGCGCGCCTGCTCGCGGAGGAACTAATGCTGCGCGATGAGCAATGGAGCGTGAGCTTCGCGTCCAGATTCGGCGCCGCACGCTGGCTTGGGCCCTATACGGCAGATGTCATCGCCGCGATGCCCGCGCGCGGCATCGATGAAGTGACGGTCATCTGTCCCGGATTCGCGATCGATTGCCTGGAAACCCTGGAGGAGATCGCTATCGAGAATTGCGAGCGCTTTCATGCGGCCGGCGGCCGCCGCTTCCTCTTTGTCCCCTCGCTCAACGCCCGCCCCGAGCATGCCCGCTCCCTTGCGGATCTGATCGCGCAGCACTGCCAGGGCTGGACGCCGTTCGAGCGCGGTCTCTTCCCCGCCGGCGCGGCGCGCGACGCCTCGGCGTAAAGACGCAGCAGGCGTGCTCGGCCGCTTTCACGAGATCGGCATCAGCACCGCGGATATTCGCGCGTCGGTTGAATTCTACGAGCGCCTCGGCTTCTCCCAGGCCCACACGGCCGATACGTGGCCGCATCCTTACGGCGTCCTGACCGACGGACGAATGTTCATCGGGCTGCACCAAATTCCATTTGACTCTCCCGCGCTTACCTTCGTGCACGCGGGCGTTGCTCGCTACGCGCGCGAGCTTGAGTCCCAGGGAGTGAAGCTTGCGTACCAGCATACGGCCGAGCACGAATTCAACGCGATTGGCCTCAAGGATCCTGCGGGCCAGATCATCGTGCTCATCGAGGCGCGAACCTTCTCACCCGTATTGCGCCGCCCCGAGAATGCCTCGCTGTGTGGCTATTTCGGGGAGTTCAGCATGCCCAGCGCGGATTTCGCCGCAGCCAAAGCGTTTTGGGAACCGCTCGGTTTTGTCGCCACCGAGGAGGCGGATCTGCCCTATCCGCATCTTGCGCTCACGAGCGATCATCTCGACATCGCCTTTCATTCACCACGCATCCTCGATCGGCCGGTGCTGGTGTTTCGCGATCAGGGCATGCACGAGCGGCTGGCGAAGCTGCGCGAACTTGCGGTGGGCACGTGGCGCGATCCGCCGCGTGGATTGAGCTCGGACAAAAGCGCGCTCCTTGCGGCGCCGGAAGGCACGGAGCTCCTCTTTCTCGAAGAGGAAAGCTGACGCACGACCGTGCGTTTCCGGCTCAGGACCTTTGCAGCACGTCAGCGCGCGCCACGATCCTGAACTGCAGCTGCATCTCGTCCTGCACCGCGAGCGCCCCAAGAAGCGCCGTAAACGGCGCAAGTCCAAGATCCGTCTGCTTCAAGGCAAATTCGCCTTGGGCCAGGAGTTCATTGGCACTCAGCGTATAGGTCACCGGAACCGTGAAGACGTGTGTCTCGCCACGGATGCGGATCTGCACGCGCGCCATGAGACGACCGGCGTCCATGTCCAAGGTGTCCGAGAAGAGCGAGATCTGTGGATAGTGTTCCGCGTCCAAAACGGCCGGCCCCAGCATGTTCTTGCGCGTGCCTTCGCGCGCGCTGTCGGGCACGTCCGCCGCGAAATCCGCGCCCTGCGCTGCACGCAACTCCGCCTCATCCACGGTGAGTGACGCCACCGGCAGCTGGAGTTCAAAACTCGAGCGAGAGAGATCCGGTGCGACGTAGATGGTGCCCGCCAGATCGTGGGACGCCACAATGTGATTGTGACCCGCGCGCGAGAGAGTTCCGCCACGATATACGCGCACGATGAGAAGGGATTCGCCGCCGAGCACCTGATAGGCGTGGCCGAGCGCAGGCGACTCGGCGTGCGCTGGCACACTCGGCGCAATTGGTGCGCTTTTGGGCGTCCGCGTGGCACAGCCGACCACGCTCGCGGTCACCGCGAGGATGCACAGTGCGCGGATTGTGCAAGCAGCGCGCATCGGCATAAGCTTGGAGTCCATGCAAGTCCGCAATACTACAGCCCGCTGGGGCAGCGTTGCCCAGTTTCTGCACTGGCTCATCGTTTCGCTCATCATCACACAGGTGATCCTGGCGCTGACCGCAGAGGAGCTGCACGGTATGGCAAAGCTCGCCATGCTCGCGCGTCACAAGTCAGTGGGCATCACCATATTAATGCTGGCGGTGGTGCGCTTCGGCTGGCGGCTCGTCAATCCGACACCGCCGCTGCCTCTCACACTCAAACCCTATGAGCGTTTTCTTGCCAACTTCACGCACGCGGCGCTCTACGTGCTGATCTTTGCGTTGCCGATTACTGGATGGATCATGTCCTCCGCGCGCGGTTTCCCGGTGAGCTGGTTCAATCAGTTTCAGCTTCCGGATCTGGTGACGAAGAACCGCCAGCTGTACGAGGCGATGCAGGAAACGCACGAAGCTTTGGCGTGGGTGCTGGGCGCAGTCGCGCTGTTGCACCTGCTCGGCGCGCTCAAGCACCATTTTGTGCTGAAGGATACGGTGCTGCGCCGGATGCTGCCGTTTTCCAAAATCCCCTGAAGGAGTCTTTGATGATCCGCCATTTCGGGCTCCTACGGCCGCTTGCTGCGCTCGCGATGCTGCTGGCCGCAAGCGCCGTGGCCGCTGCCGGCGCAGCGGTGCCGACCTATGCGCTCGACGCCGCGAAGAGCACGCTTGCTTTCGCGTTCGTGCAGGCCGGCGGCCACAACCAAGGCCGCTATCCCAAGTTCGCAGTCAGTTTCAGCTTTGCCGACGACAACCTCGCGGCCTCGCATCTTGAAGTCACAGTCGATGTGGGCGCACTTGATACCGGCGACAAGGAGCGCGATGACACACTGCGTGAAGCGGATCTCTTCAACGTCGCAAAATTCCCGCAAGCGCGCTTTACCGCCGCGCAGATCATCAAAATCGCCGCCGGCGCGTATGAAGCATCCGGCTCGCTCGTCATCCGCGGCGTGACGCGCGCACTGCGCGTGCCCTTCACTTTGAAGAGTGCGAACGAACAGGGCAGGCCGGTGCTGTACATGACGGGCAAGACGCTCATCAAGCGACTCGACTTCGGCGTCGGTCAGGGTGACTGGAAATCCACTGAATGGGTGGACAATGAGGTGATGGTCACCTTCAATCTGCGGCTCATCGCCGCCGGCTGATCAAAACGCCGATCCGTCGCGGCGCGCGAACTTCCCGGGCGCGAGCGGCCCGTTCCAAACCAGATCGACGTCCGCATCTGAATAATATGTGGTGTCCCCCGGCTGGACGCGGTTACTCATCTCCAAGTAGACCGCGGGCGCATCGCTGCGGTTGATGAGCTGATGGCCGCTGGCATCGCCTGCGGCGAAGCCAGCGCACATCCCGGCACGCAACGTCTGTTCGCCCGAATCCGCGCGCAGCACGACTTCCCCTGCGACCATGTAGATGAATTCATCCTCTTGCGTATGCCAGTGCCGCATGGAGGATTCCTTGCCGGGAGACAGGGTCGTCAGATTCACGCCGATCTTCGTCAACCCGAACGCATCGCCGAGGCGGCGTTTCTCGCGCGGCAGGACGCGCGAACGATAGGGCTCGGGATAGCTCGACGAATTCTCCGCGGTCAGCGTGCGCGGATCGAGCGCAGATTTTTTGTGCATGGATGTGCTATCCCATCGTTAACGCTTGCGCGCGGGTTTGCGCCCGCGCGACTTTCGCGGCGCGCTCTTGCGCGCGGCTCGCGGCGCCGCGCGGCGCGCTTTGGTGCCCTTGCGTTTGACCCCTTTGCGCGCGGCACTCTTGCGCTTCGCAGCCGGCCGCACACGGCGGGCAGGCCGCGACTTCTTAGCGCGCGCGGCACGCGGCGCAGTGGGCTCAACGCCACGTAGTTGGTCAATGATCGCGGGATTCTCCAGGGTCGAGATGTCCTGGCTAATTTCCTCGCCGCGCGCGAGTGCTCGCAACAGGCGGCGCATGATCTTGCCCGAGCGCGTCTTCGGCAGATTGTCGGCGAAGCGGATTTCTTCGGGCTTGGCGATCGCGCCGAGCTCCTGGCCTACCCACGCGCGCAGTTCCGACGTGAGCGTGTGGATGTCGCTGCCGGAGGGGCGCGCGCCCCGGCACACGACGTAGGCGAAAATAACTTCGCCCTTGATCTCGTGCGGCTTGCCGACGACAGCCGCCTCGGCCACCCGCGGGTGTGAGACCAACGCGGATTCCACTTCCATGGTCCCGAGGCGGTGACCTGCGACGTTCAGGACGTCATCGATCCGACCCATGATCCAGTAATAGCCGTCCTTGTCGCGATGGGCACTGTCGCCCGCGACGTAAAAGCGGTTCTGAAACCTCTTCCAATAGGTATCCAGATATCGCTCATTGTCGCCCCAGATGGTCCGCAGCATCGAAGGCCAGGGCTTACGGATGACGAGATAGCCGCCCGCGTCGGGACGGCTGACCGGCCGGCCGCGGTTGTCGACGATGTCCGCGTCAATTCCGGGTAGAGGCCTCGTACAGGATCCTGGCTTAGTGGCCGTGACGCCGGGAAGCGGCGCGATCATGATCGAGCCGGTTTCGGTCTGCCACCAGGTATCAACGATGGGACAGCGGCCGCGCCCGATCACGCGCTGGTACCAGATCCAAGCCTCCGGATTGATGGGCTCGCCGACGCTGCCGAGGAGCCGCAGCCGCGATAGGTCGTAGCCTGCGGGCAGCTCGTCTCCGAGCTTCATGAGAGCACGGATGGCCGTCGGGGCCGTGTAGAAGATGGTCACACCGTGCGTTTGGCAGATCTTCCACCAACGTCCGCCGTCCGGGAAGGTCGGCGCGCCTTCATACATGACGATTGTCGCGCCCGCGGCGAGCGGACCGTAGGCAACATAGCTGTGCCCCGTGACCCAACCCACATCCGCCGTGCACCAGAACACGTCGTCCGCGCGCAGATCGAAGACCCATTGCGCGGTGAGCTTTGCGCCGAGCAGGTACCCGCCGCTCGAGTGCTGTACGCCCTTGGGCTTGCCCGTCGCACCTGACGTGTACAGGAGAAACAGAGGATGTTCGGCGTCAACCGCCACAGGCTCGCAGACCGGCGACTGTCCTTCGACCACGTCATGCCACCACACGTCCCGTTTCGTGTCCATGGGCACGGCCGCGCCGGTGCGCCGGTATACGATGACACGCTCGATCGACGGGCAGCCCCCCGCAAGCGCCTGGTCCGCCGCGGCCTTCAACTCAATGATTTGGCCGCCACGCCGTCCGCCATCGGGGGTGATGAGAAGCTTCGCGCCCGTATCCTCGATTCGATCCTTGAGCGATGCCGCCGAGAAACCGGCGAACACCACCGAATGGATCGCGCCGATACGCGCGCAGGCGTGCATCGCGATCACGACCTCGGGAATGAGCGGCATGTAGATGACGACGCGGTCGCCTATGCGCACTCCCAGCGCTTTCAGTGCATTGGCGCAGCGGCACACCTCGGCGTGCAGCTCGCGATAGCTCAAGCGGCGTGTGTCGCCGGGCTCGCCCTCAAAAATCAGAGCGGTTTGATGGCCGCGCTCCGCAAGGTGAACGTCGAGGCAGTTGTACGACACATTCAGGCGGCCGTCAGCGAACCAGCGGTAGTTGGGAGCGCGCGAGTCGTCGAGCGTTTGCGTAAAGGGCGTCTCCCATACGAGCTCGCGCCGGGCGAGATCCGCCCAGAAACCCAGGTAATCGGAGGCAGCTTTTTTATACAAGGCGTCTGCAGCAGCGCGCGTCAAGCGCACCCGGGCGGCGAACTCGTCCGGCGGCGGAAAACTACGCTCCTCCAGCAACACCGACTTGATGTCTTTTTGGGCCATTGACCGCTCCTTGCGTGGATGATTCGAGGCTCGGCGCAGTAAGCATACCGTAGCCACAAACACTGTGGGCCAGAGCACAGGATGCCCTTGGCCCAAACCCCGGAAATAGGGTAGAAGCGACCTCAAGAATCGCGCCGCGCAAGACCAGGACAACGCTCAGGATGGCTGCATTCACCGCCGCATGTTTGAGCCACTCACCCTGGGCGGCTTGCACGTTGCTGGCTCTGTTGCTCGCGGCCTGCAGCACACCGGAAGCGCCGCCGCGGCCGCTCCTCGGTGAACACTGCTTCACCGTCAGCACGGCGCTGCCGGTCACGCTGCGGCTAGTCACGCCGGATGCAGGGCTGTTGCGGATCGCGGTACGGCAGCGTGGCATTTCGCTGACCGCTGAACTGAGCCGCGGCGCCACAGGCATTGTCACAGTCTCACCGGTCGATCGCTACGGCGAGATGACATTTCTGGCGGACACCCGTCGCGCAAACCCCTATATGCTACGCATTCTTTCGCGCGACTCGCCCGACATCACGGGACAGGCGTGTGTCGCGACTGAACTCATTGACGCCTCCAATCAGATCAGGCTCGCCGCAGAGCGGGCCTTCGCGGATGGCGGCGGCGCAACAAGCGAGCGGCGCTGGCAAGCCGCCTTTGATGATTACCTCATGGCGGCGAGGCAATTCGATCACGTTGACCGTCGGCGTTCTGCCGAAGCCCGCCAGGCGATGGCCTGGCTTGCATACCGGCAATTGGACCGCGGGCGTGACAGCTACGCACTGGCGCAACGCGCTCTGGTGGATTGCGCAGCTGATGCTGATCCCGGGATGCTTAGTACACTGCTGCAATTGCAGGCGACGATCGTCCTGGAATCGAAGGGCGCGAAGCCGGACACGCGCCACGAGCAGGCATTGCAGTTGCTCGATAGCGCAAGCGTGCTTGCCAAGCGAGCACCCTTTGGTGCTCGCGAGCTTGCTCGACTCACCGTGCTGCGCGGATTTCTCGAATATGCGACGGATAATCCGCTCGCAGCGGCGCAGTTTTTCGCGCAAGCGGAGGATGAGTGCAAAGCCCTACGCGATTGGGAGTGTTACGCACGCGCACGCATGAATGGAGCAGGTCTCGCGGAAGAAACCAGCAACAATACGGTTGCCCTCGAAGGCTACGCCGATGCCTTGCGCGTTTTGAGTGCGGCCGTGGCGCCAGGTCTGACGGCGGACATCTGGGACAACCTCGGCCGACTGCAGGGCTACGTTGGACTCTTCAGTCTGGGCGAACAATCGGAGCTGAATGCAATACGGCTGTATGCGCAAATCGACAATTGTGACGGCGTGCGCCGAGTGTTGTCGACCCTCGGGTCGATTGTTGTTCATGTGGGCAACCTCGATGACGGGCTCGTGTATCTGCGCCTTGCAACCACGCACGACTGCGGCGCATTGCTGTCGATCACAAAGGACAGCGCGCAAGCAGGTTCGCATGGCCTGGCAGAGACTGCGGCCGCAATGCTGCCTACAGACTTTGGCGCAACGTGCGCCGACCTTCCTCCGCCAAGCACGTTGTCCGCGGACGCTGAAATGTCCGTATTCCGCGCTCTGCTGGCGATCAACTACGCATCTGAACTCGAGACAGACGCCAAATTCGCAGAGCGCTGCCTTGCCGCTGCAATGCCGTACGCCGGCGCATCACGCCTGCAGTTACAACTCGCCAATGCGACCGGCGCGGCGTATCTCGAAAGTGCGCAACCCTCGCAAGCCCGCGACGCCTTCCTGCGTGCGCTCGAGGTCGCCGATCGAGGCGGACTTGCGGCGACGCACGAGAACCGCGAGGTTGCCTATCTTGGATTGGCACGCGCTGCCGTACTCGCGCACCAGCACGATGAGGCGCTGCGCGACAGCGCGTACGCGCTGCTGTTAGGCAGCGCACGGGCCGACGTAGGCCAGGTGGTAGACGCTTTGCGAATTCTCGCGATGAGCCTGCGCGCAGCAGGCGACCGACAGCGCGCCCAGCAGTCGTTAGACACCGCAGTGAACCTGATCGAGCAGGTACCGATCGACGATTTGGAGGCCGATGCGCGCGCGACCTACCTTGCAACCCAACATGGTGTTTTCGAGGAGCTGACTGATCTCCTGGTTGAAAGTTCTCTCGCGAGCTCCAAGAGCGATGCTGCCAGCGAGCAAACCTGGGCGGCATTTACTGCTGCGGAGCGCGGTCGTGAACGCAGTTTGCAGTACGCCATCAGCCAGGCAACTGCCAACGATCCGTCACATCCCCATGTGCACTCCGGCGTGCAGTACCAGGAACTGGTGTCTCAAATTGCCGCGGCCGCGGCGTCAGCGGATCCGGCCGCGGGATGGAGCGCCGCCATAGAGCAGCTTGGAAATGTTTCGACGCCAGGACGAGAGACGCCGGTGGCGGTCAATGCTGAACAGCTCTTGCCGCAGCTCGATCGGCTAGGGGCAACGCTCGTCGAATATGCGACGGGGCGCGATGACATGTTTGCATTCGTCATCGACGCTGCCGACATCCACGTCCTGCGGCTGGGGAGCCGCAAGCACATCAATGCTGTCGCGGCGGAGCTTTACGAGCAGTTGCACGACCCGGAAGTCGCCGCTGCCGACGTGCGCCGCGCGGCGCGAGCCTTGGCAGAGGTTGCGCTGTGGCCCGTAACACGCTATGTGCATAGAGATCGCTTACTCTTCATTGCGGATGATTCGCTGCACACGGTCCCGTTTGCAGTGCTGCCCTGGTCGCAGGATCCCAATAGCGCACTTTTGTTGCAGCATGCCGAAAGCGCTCTCGCACCTTCGGCGTTCTTCCTGATGCAGCACGTGGACGCACGACGCGCGCGCGGCGCTGCGCCGAGCTTCGAACTCATCGGCGATCCCATCTTCCGAACTGCTGATTGGCAACGCGAATGCTCTGATCGTGCGGTCGCGGCGCGCGAGTCGGTCTCCCAGCGAACGCGTTCCGTGTCGCAATCGAGCGAATCCCTGCCGCGCCTTCCCGGATCGCGAACCGAGGTGCTGGCGATTGCGGGCCTCGCACGCGCTGCATGGCCGGCGAGCCGCATCGAGCTC
>Ga0182024_10021272_pt1 | contig 11781 bp, 8 predicted proteins | sample P32metaG_FD_120480 | JGI IMG/M metagenome (GOLD analysis project Ga0182024, IMG submission 120480) | Permafrost microbial communities from Stordalen Mire, Sweden - P3-2 metaG (Illumina Assembly) | ecosystem: Environmental > Terrestrial > Soil > Wetlands > Permafrost | place: Sweden: Stordalen... | reverse complement strand
TCCCAGAGTTTCGGTCCCAAACTCTCTCTGATGTCCAAAAAAGCGGTGCTCCGCACCGCTCAGGATATCTTCGTCCTTGACAAAGCCTTTTTCCTTATCGAGGGGCACCCGTCCTATCCCTGTTGTGTGTCCTTAGCCGTCCGGAGTTTTTTTCTTCTAGACTTCGTTGTAAGTATGGCGGGACGAACGTACCGACATCCGTCCCTCATGCCCTGACCTTGGGTGCTAGCCTATGTCTTCGTTCCAGTTTTCCAGGTATTTCTTTAGTTCGGCCATGAAGCGGCCGGCGTCGGCTCCGTCGATGATGCGGTGATCGAAGCCCAGGGTCAGACGGATGATGCTGTGGATGGCGATCGAGTCGGATCCGTTCTCATCGGTAACTACGGTTGGTTCTTTAAAGAGGCCGCCGACCCCTAAAATTGCTGACTCCGGCTGGTTGATGACCGGGGTGCCGAATTGTTCGCCGAAAATACCGGGATTGGTAATGGTGAAAGTGCCAGATGCTACTTCTTCCGGCTTGAGCTTCTTGGCCCGGGCCCTTTCCGCCAAATCGACGATGGCGCGCGCGATGCCGAGAAAGCTCTTGTCTTCCGCCTGGCGGATGACTGGCACAATGAGCCCCCAATCGAGGGCGACGGCAATGCCTAGATTGATGTTCTTGTGGTAACGGATGGCATCGCCTTCCATCGAAGCGTTCACGATGGGCATTTTGCGCAGGGTGGCGATCACCGCCCGGGAGATAAAGGGCATGTAGGTGAGCTTGACCCCGTTGCGCTGCTCGTACTTGGATTTCTCCTTCTCACGAATGCGCACGATGCGGCTCATGTCGATCTTGAAGACGGTGTGCACGTGAGCACTGGTGCGCTTGGAGTCCACCATGCGCTGGGCGATGATCGAGCGCATGCGGGTCATCGGTACCAGTTCATCTCCGGGCATAGCAACCGGCGGCGCGGCTGGGGCAGGCGGTTTGGCCGCGGCGGGTGCCGGAGCAGGCACGGGTGCGGTCACGGCGGGTTTGGGTGCGGGGGCGGCTGGGGCCGGTGCGCTTCCCTTGGCCAGATAGCCGAGAATATCTTCCTTGGTGATCCTGCCCGCGGATCCGGTGCCCGGAACCTGGCGCAGGTCGAGATTGTTTTCCCGGGCGATGCGGCGAACCAGGGGCGAGGAGCGGACCCGTTCTCCAGATTCCACGTCCGCCGTATCGCTTTCGGTATCTGTCTCGGCGGCCGGCGCAGGGGCTGCCGGCTGGGCAGAGGCTGGAGACTTGGGAGCTGCTGCAGCCGCCGCTCCCGCCACACCAATGGTGGCCACTACTGTGTTGATCTGAACCGTGGTGCCGGCCTGGACTTTGATTTCAGAGAGCACGCCGGCTGCAGGCGAGGGAATCTCGGCGTCTACCTTGTCGGTTGAGATCTCGAAGAGGGGCTCATCCTGCTGCACCGTGTCACCTGGCTTCTTTAGCCACTTGGTGATGGTGCCTTCGAAAATCGATTCGCCCATCTGGGGCATGATCACGTCGGTGAGCGAGGCCGGCACTGCAGTTTGGGCTTCGGCCACGGGCGCGGGGGAGTTGCTGGCGCTGGGCGGGTCGATCTTGGCGTCGGGCGCTTTTTCGGGCGTCTTCGCAGGAGTTGGGGCAGGAGTTGGGGCAGGGGCTGCTGCGGCGGGCTGACCGTCTGCGTCGCCGATAACGCCCACTACGGTATTGATCTGGACGGTGGTACCTTCGGCGATTTTGACTTCGGTGAGCACTCCGCTGGCGGGCGACGGTATCTCGGCGTCCACTTTGTCGGTGGAAATCTCAAACAGAGGCTCGTCCCGCTGCACCGTGTCACCCAGCTTCTTTAACCACTTGGTGATGGTGCCTTCAAATATCGACTCGCCCATCTGGGGCATGATCACATCGGTCGGCATGGACTCCCTTTCGCTATGGCGAACTTCCTATTCTAGAGCAATCCCGCAGTCACTGTGCGGGCGCACGGCAGCAGATCGTCCAGCGCTTCTACCCATACCATCTGGCGGCCAAAGACCCGGCCAAAATGCCGGGACACCGAATTGGCCACCTGCTCGAGGGAGGGCGCGGAGTTCGCTTCTGCTTCGATGCTGGTCACACCGCGGTCGCGGATCCCACAGGGCACTATCAATTCGAAGTCGTCGAGATCGGTGGTGACATTGAGAGCAAAGCCATGGGTGGTAACCCCCCGGGCCACATGCACGCCCAAGGCGGCAATTTTCTTCTCGGGAACAGCTCCGCCGGGCATGGTCCAGACGCCGGCGCGGCCGGGAGAGCGCTGGGTAAGCACGCCGTAGTCCGCACAGGAACGAATGAGCACTTCCTCCAGCTTGCGCAGGTACTCGACGATGCCCAGCGGCGGGGCGAAGCTGCGCAGGTGGAGAATGGGGTAACCCACCAATTGTCCGGGCCCGTGATAGGTGACGTCGCCTCCGCGGTTGGTCTCAAACAGCGAGATGCCGCGCCGCGCCAGCAATTCGTCGCTGGCCAGGACGTGCTGCCGGTGGGCATTCCGGCCCAGGGTAAGCACTGGCGGATGCTCGACCAGCAGCAGTACATCGCCGATGCTTTCCTGCTGCCGCAGGGCGCTGACCTGCTGCTGCAGGGCCAGCGCCGCGGCATAATCCAGGCGGCCGAGATCGACCACGGAGATGACCTGCTCAGACATTAATGGCCATGTTCTCCACGCTGCCAAAGCCGTCCAGCATCGCCTCCGCCAGAGTCGGGTGGGCGTGGATAGTGAACATCAGGTCCTCGATGGTCGCTTCCAGCTCCATGGCGACCACCGCCTCGGCCACCAATTCCGTGGCCTGCGGGCCGATGATGTGGACTCCCAGCACCTCGCCGTACTTGGCATCCGCGACGATTTTCACGAAGCCTTCGTGAGAGCCGACGATGGAGGCCTTGGAGTTGGCGGAGAAGGGAAATTTGCCTACCTTCACCTCGTGACCCTGGGCCTTGGCTTGCGCTTCGGTGAGGCCGACGCTACCGATCTGCGGCTCGCAGTACGTGCAGGCAGGGATGCGGTCCCGGCGTACGGGCCGCGCCCGCTTGCCGGCTACCTTGGCGGCGACCACCATGCCCGCCATGGCAGCCACGTGGGCCAACTGGGGCAGACCGGCCACCACGTCACCGATGGCGTAGATACCGGGTTCCGCGGTTTGCATCCACTCGTCCACGCGGATAAAGCCGCGCTCTACTTCGACTTTTGTAGCCTCGAGGCCGATGTTGGCGGTTCGGGGGGCGCGGCCGACAGCCACCAGCACCTTCTCCGCCTCCTTCACCACCTGCTTGCCGTCGGAACTGGTGAAGGTGACCTTCACGCCGTCCTTGGTCTTCTCGACTTTGTCTACTTTGGCGCCGGTGTGGGTATCGATGCCTCGCTTGCGAAAATTGCGGGCGAGCTCTTTGCTGACGTCCTCGTCTTCGTTGGGAACCACGCGGGGCAGGTACTCGACGATGGTGATGTCGCTGCCAAAGCTCTTGAAGATGGAGCCAAACTCCACCCCTACCGCCCCGGCGCCGATGACCACCATGGACTTGGGAATCTGGGGCAGCGCCAGGATTTCCATATTGGTGAGGATGCTGGTGGCGTCCGATTCAACTCCCGGCAGCATGCGGGCGTCGGAACCGGTGGCGATCACCACATTCTTAGCTTGCACGACTTTCTTTTCGCCGTTGGCTGCTTCGACGGAGATGGAGTGAATGCCATTTTTTGCCGCGCCGGTGAGCCGGCCGGTTCCCTCGATGGTGGTGACCTTGTTCTTGCGCATGAGGAAGTCGAGACCCTTCGCATGCTTGGTGATGATCCCGTTTTTGCGGTCCAGAATGGTCTTCCAGTTGATGGTGACCGCGCCCACCCCTTCAATGCCGTGCTCGGAGGCATGCTTCAGGTGGTCATAGATCTCGGCGTCAAAGAGCAGGGACTTGGTGGGAATGCAGCCCCAGTGCAGGCAGGTGCCTCCCAGCTTCTTTTCCCGCTCGATCAGGGCGACCTTCAACCCATACTGCCCGGCGCGGATGGCGGTGGTGTATCCCCCTGGACCGCCGCCTATGATGACCATGTCGTAGATTGTTTCTGCCACAGCAAGCTCCCTGATCTGAATCTGTTAGTCGTTATGCACGCAAAACTCTTATTTTACGCGAGCCGCGCCGAGCGCTCCCTTGTGCCACACTGAATGGGTGCGCCCGCACCTGGCAACGCTCGTGGCGGATTTCCGCCGCTACGATGAGCAGCTCGCGGTCGTTACCCACCGCGGCAACCGCCGTTTTTCATCCAGTTACGCGGACCTGGCGCGGCTGAGCGGGCGCTGTGCCCATGCCTTCGATCAGCTCGGCCTGGAGCCAGGAGACCGGGTTTTGCTCTGGGGCAGCAACTCCGTGGAGTGGGTAGCGGCTTTCTTTGGATGCATTCTGCGCGGAATCGTCGCAGTGCCGCTGGACGCCGCGGGCAGCCTGGAGTTTGCCCAACGAGTGGTGGCCGACGTGCGGCCGCGGCTGCTCGTTGGCGACCTGGCGCTGTTGCAGAAGCTCGATTCTGAGATTCCCACGCTGGGGTTCGGCGGAATGCCGGCTTCCCTTCCGTCACCGGACTATCGGCCGCTGCCGGGGCTTTCCCGGGATACTCCACTGCAGATCATTTTTACCTCCGGCACTACCGGGGAGCCCAAGGGCATCGTCCACACCCACGGCAATGTGCTGGCCTCGCTCGATCCCCTGGAAAAGGAGATCGGCAAGTACCTGCGTTATGAACGGTTCGTGCATCCGCTGCGCATTTTGCACACGCTGCCGCTCAGCCATGTCTTCGGGCAGTTCATGGGTCTTTGGGTTCCGCCGTTGTTGGCGGCGGAGGTGCATTTTGAAGACCGGCTACAGGCACCGCGTCTGGCCAGGCTTATCAAGCAGGAGCGCATCTCGGTTCTGACGGCGGTTCCCCGGGTGCTCGATCTGCTCCGGGGTTGGTTGGAAGCCGAGTTTCCCGGGCTGCGCGAAAGCGAGGCCGCGGCCCGGGGCGAGCCGATTGCGAAACGCTGGTGGCGCTTCCGCGCCTTGCATCGCCGCCTGGGGCTTAAATTCTGGGCTTTCGTGTCGGGCGGGGCTACTTTGCCGGCGGACCTGGAGAGCTTCTGGACTACCATCGGCTTCGCGCTGATCCAGGGTTACGGGATGACCGAGACCACGGCGCTGGTGACTCTGAACCACCCCTTCAAGATTGCGCGCGGCAGCATCGGCAAACCGCTGGCCGGCCGGGAGGTGCAGATCGGGCCCGATGGCGAGATCCTGGTGCGCGGCGACTCCATCGCTTCCCAGGTGTGGCAGCACGGGGGCTTGCAGACACGGGATCCGGGCTGGCTGGCCACGGGTGACCTGGCCACCCGCAATGCAGAGGGCGAACTGATTTTCGCCGGGCGCAAGAGCGACGTCATTGTCACGTCTGCTGGATTGAATATCCATCCCCAGGATCTGGAGGCGGTGTTGCGCAGGCAGCCGGGGCTGCGGGATTGCCTGATTGTGGCCTACGACTCTGCCGCAGGCCCTACGCCGGCCGCGGTGCTGATCTCCGAAGGGGCCGCTTTGCAGGACGCAGTCGACGGCGCCAACCGCGAACTGGCAGCCTTCCAGCAAATTCGTTATTGGCTGCGCTGGCCGCAGCCGGAGTTTCCCCGCACCTCCACAGGCAAGGTTTTGCGCCGGCAGGTGCAGAGCTGGGCGCAGCAGTCGCTTTCGGGCGGAGGGATTGCGGTTGTGGACCCGTCCGACCGGTTGCTCGAGGTGCTGCGTTCATTGGGAGCGGCCAAGCAGGAGGTGACTTCAAGCGATCGTTTGGCTGAGGATTTGCACCTGGACAGCCTGGCCATGGTGCAGCTGCAGTCGACGCTCGAAACCAGTTTCGGCCTGGAGCTGGATGACTCGGTGTGGGGACAAGTGAGAACGGTGGGTGATCTGCGCGGGCTGCTCTCTCAGCATCCGCCCGAGGCAATCGGCAGCGTGGCGACAAGCTCGATGCCTGAAGTTGCTGCGGGGGCGGGAGAAGGCGTACCGACACGGTTGCCGGCGATCCCCAGCAAAGGGGACGGCGCGGTTTTTCCCCGCTGGCCGTGGTGGCCAGTGATTCGTGGGGTGCGGGCCGGTTTTCTCGAGGGGGTGATGCGTCCGTTGTTGTGGTTGGTGCTCGGCCCTCGTATCGCACCGCGGATCCCGCTGGCGCGGCCGTCCTTGCTGATCGCTAACCATCTCACTGCGTTTGATGTGCCGGTGATCCTTTACGCCCTGACCAGCAATGACCGGGACCACATGGCGGTCGCTATGTCTGGGGAGTTGTTGACGGGGTGGCGCCGCGGTAAGGCCGAGAGACATCGCCTGGCCAGCGTGTTTACCCCGCTGGCGTATTGGCTGGTGAGTGCGTTGTTTAATGTGTTTCCGCTACCTCGAGGCGTCGGGTTGCGGCAGAGCTTCGCTCATGCTGGAGAGGCTATGGACAAGGGGTATCACGTGCTGGTTTTCCCTGAAGGCCGGCGGTCGCGTGATGGACGGCTGCAGCCGTTTGAGCCGGGGATTGGTTTGCTGGCACAGGAGTCGGAGGTGCCGGTGCAGCCGATTTTGGTGGAGGGTTTGAAGCGGGTCAAGGGGGAGAAGTGGCCTAAGCGTGGAACGGTGGCGGTGCGGCTTGGGGAGCCGTTGATCATGTTGCCGGGTGAGGAGCCACAAAGCTTCACGCGACGGTTGGAGGCGGCGGTGGCTGCACTGGAAGTGCCGCCTAAACCGTAGAGAAAAACTGCAGATCCCTCCACGGCACGCCCCACGGCAAGCCGGGGCAGGCGGGACGGGTCGGCTACGCCTAAGGACATGGGCGGTCGGGCGGCACGGTAGCCCAATCTTCGCCAAAAGCGGGCGAAGAATGGGGCCCAAAGCCTTGGTTGCCCGTGCAGAGCTCTCCTGACTCGCCCCACCGAGTTCGCTCCTCCTAATGACAACGGGGAGGGTGGGTTTCCATTTGGGATCGGTCCACGGCACGCCGGGACAGGTTGCACGGATCCCAGGTCTCAAAAGCGAGACCTGGGGCACCCTTCGCTTGTTTCCGACGCAGGGAGAAGGATTGGTCATCCCAGAAGGCGCGCGGCTTCCTTGGCGAAGTAGGTCACGGTGAAATCGGCGCCGGCGCGGCGGATGGAGATCAGTGATTCCATGATGGCGCGCTCCCGATCGAGCCAGCCTTTGGCGAAGGCGGCTTGCAGCATGGCGTATTCACCGGAGACCTGGTAGGCCCCGATGGGTACATCGACTCGCTCCCGCGCGGCGCGCAGGACGTCAAGGTAGGGCATGGCCGGCTTCATCAGAATCATGTCGGCGCCTTCGGCGATGTCCTGATCGATCTCCCGCATGGCCTCGCGCAGGTTGGCGCCATCCATCTGGTAGGTACGCCGGTCGCCAAACTGTGGCGCGGAGTCGGCGGCTTCGCGAAAGGGCCCGTAGAAGGCAGAGGCGACCTTCGCCGCATAAGAGAGAATCGGCACCTGCTCCAGGCCGGCATCGTCCAGATGGTCGCGAATCGCTCCCACGCGGCCGTCCATCATGTCGGATGGGGCCACAATGTCGGCGCCCGCGGCGGCCAGCGAAACGGCGGTGCGGGCTATCAGGCTCAGGCTGGGGTCGTTCTGGATTTCATAGTCCTCGCCGCTTTTGGTGACGATGCCGCAGTGGCCGTGCGAGGTGTATTCGCAGAGACACACGTCGGCAATCAGCAGGAGCTTTTTGGCTGCAGGCTTAAAGGCGCGGAGGGCCTGCTGCACGATGCCGTCTTCCGCCCAAGCGCCGCTGGCTTCCTCGTCCTTGACAGCGGGAAGCCCGAAGAGCAGCAGTCCCCCCAAGCCCAGACGCGCGGCCTCTTCCACTTCTTTCATTGCTTCGTCGATGGAAAGGTTATAGACCCCGGGCATGGAGCTGACTTCGCGCCGGATGCCTTCGCCGGGGCAGATAAAGAGGGGATAAATGAATGCTTCGGGGCGAAGATGAACTTCGCGCACCAGCGAGCGCATCGCCTCGGTGCGCCGTAAACGGCGAAGGCGGGTGACGGGGAATTCCATGGATCAATTTTACGGGGATATCTGCCCGGACATTCAAAACGGGACCCGATCGAGCGAGACGATGAACTCTACGCCGTCAATCTTCAGGTCCGACAGCCGGGTGTCGTTGGTAACGAACAAGTGGGTGTCCACCGCAGCGGCGCATGACAACTGAATGGCATCGGGTGCACGCAGTGCTCGATTAAGGCGAAGCGCTGAAAACTGTCTTGCCGCGTTAAGGTCGAACGGAACCACGAGCGCCGTCGCGGTGATTGCGCGTTCATATGCTTGGCAAAGCTCGAGATCTTTCAACTGGCGAGGTTTGACGAGGATTTCGCCCACCGTCATCGCCGAGGTGATGAGTTGATCGCCTCGCCGAAGCATGCGCTCCCGCAGGCTCCGGGCACTCTTTCCCTGGTGGCCATAATCTTCGAAGAAATAGATGAAGATGTTGGTATCCCAAAAAACCCGACTCATTCCCAACCCGCCCGCAAGCGAGCCACATATTCGTCAGCATGTTCGTCAGCCCAGATCTTCTTACCCGAGCCATAGAGTGCTAAGAGCGGATCGGACTGAATCGCTCTCTCGACCTGGGAGCGGCTCCAGTCTTCGTACCACTCAAGAAGATACGCGTACCGGGGCGGGATCTCATCCGTTTCAGGAATTACCTTTCCTTGACGTTGTCCGTGGTAGCTATCACCTATGCGAAACAATCGACGATGTTTGGGCCTCGTCTCGTAGAGCATTCGATAGTCGTTTGGGTTTGGAGGACGGTTGGCGACACAATGTTGGAGAATGTGAAGGTAGACCCCAGGACGCCGTTCGTCGTTCAGTTCCTCCTTCGCGGCACGACTCTCTATTTCCTTCACCGTGAAATCCTCTTTGGAAGGGTTTTCCCGGTGCAGGAGAGCGGTGGCTAACCAGACCTCGTCGGCGACTTTGATTTGCGACGTTACCTTCAGGCTCATCTTCATCACGCCTGCAAGACTATTATACGTAATTACTACGTAATTTACGCAACGATAACAAATTGCTAGCGGCAGCCTCAAGCGCGATTGCTCTAGCATGGTCCTGTGAGTCTCTTAGGGCCAGTTCCGTCGGTGGTGGAAGAATGCAGTTGCGAGGCGCTCGAGTGGGGGCGGCTGTTGGAGCTGGTGGCGAGTTTCGTCCACTCGGCGGTTGCGCGGGAGTGGGTGCTCTCGATAAAGCCGTCGCGGGACAGATCCTGGATCGACCAACAGCACCATCTGGTGGGCGAGATGCGCTTGCTGCTGGGGCAAGGCGTCTCACCGTCGTTGGGCGGGTTGTTCGACCCCACCAAGCTGACCGATAAGGCGCGCATCCAGGGAGCGTTGCTGGAGCCGGAAGAGATCCGCGACCTGCTGTTTCTGGTGGACAACATCACCACCTGGCAGGCGCTGATCGAGCGCCCACCCGAAACAGTGGCCACGCAGCTCGCCGGACTCAAAGCACTGAGCGTGCTGCCCGCGGGCGCGCAGCTGGCGAACCTGGCCCGTTCGCTGCGTTCGCGGCTCAATCCCGATGGCTCGCTGAGCGATGATGCGTCCCCCGATCTGCGGCGAATCCGCCGGGAGATGGATCGCCAGCAGAGAGTGATTGAAGAAAGCCTGCGCAGTACCTTACGGCGTCTCTCGGAAGGCGGCAGCACGCAGGAAGACCTGATCACTATTCGTGGGGAGCGTTTCGTGATTCCGGTCAAGTCGGAGCATAAGCGGCGTATTCCCGGTGTGGTGCATGGCACATCTTCGAGCGGACAAACGGTCTATCTTGAGCCGCTCGAGACTATCGAGCAAAATAATGAGCTGGTGCGGCTGATCGAGGAAGAACAGGCCGAAACGCGGCGTATCTTTCTAGCCATGACCCGGGAGATTGGAGTGCAGTCCCACGCCATCGCCCAGGGCGCGGCCGCGCTGGCCCAGCTCGATGGCCTGCAGGCACGTGGACGGTTCGCCGCCGAATTTGAGTGCGTGCGTCCCCAGTTTGCCGCTCCAGCGGCGCCGCTGCTGGAGCTTAAACAGGCACGGCACCCCTTGCTCGAAAAGCGCTTGCGGGCCCGCCAGGCAGCAGTGGTACCGATGACCCTGGCTTTAAACGATGCCGAGCGGCAGCTCATCATCAGCGGTCCCAATACCGGTGGCAAAACAGTGGCGCTCAAGACTACAGGGTTGCTGGGCATGATGGCGCAGGCAGGAATTCCGGTGCCTGCGGTTGAGGCGGTCTTTCCTCTCTTCGATGCGTTTCTGGCCGACATTGGCGACGCGCAGTCGATCGAACAAAATCTCTCGACTTTTTCCGCTCACATCACCAACCTGGAACGCATCTCGCAGCTGGCGGATTCGTCTTCGCTGGTTTTGCTGGATGAGCTGGGCTCGGCTACCGACCCGGAAGAAGGCGCCGCGTTGGCGGTGGCCATCGCGGACTACTTTCTGGGCCGCCATGCCTGGTGTCTCATCTCCACCCATCACACTTCGTTGAAACTCTACGCTGCCAAACGGCCTGGCGTGCTCAACGCTTCGGTCGGTTTCGATGAAGAGACACTGGCGCCGACTTTCGCCTTACGGCTGGGCGTTCCCGGTGCTTCGGCCGGCATCAATATTGCCCAGCGCCTGGGTCTGAACTCCGGCATCATCGCGAATGCCCGGGGGCAGCAAAACACCCAGACGCAGGACATTGCTCACTTCCTGGAGCAGTTGCACAGCCAGCTCGACGCCGTCGCACGGGAACGCGAGGAGTTGAAGCGCCGCGAGCAGGAGGTGGCGCGGGAGAAGAACCGCCTGGAGAGCGAGGGGCTGAAGGAGTGGCGGGCCAAAGTACGAGACCTGGAACAGCAACTGCAATCGTTACTGAGAGACTTTACCTACCAGATCCGGGAGACGGTGCGGGCCATCGACGATCGGGCAGCGCAGCAAAAGCTCTCCAAAGAAGCGGAGCGTCGCATGGCTCGCCTGCGGCGGGAGTTCAGCGAGCAATTTAACTCCGTGGTGGTGGCACAACACAGCGGGGCCGACCGGGGAGACAGCAACGCACAGCCGCACCTGGTGCGGCATGTGTCCATTGGGGATACGGTGAAGCTGAAGTCGCTGGGCAAGACCGGCGTGGTGCAGCGGCAGGTGGACGGCAACGCCTTTGAGGTAGCGGTGGGGCCGATGAAGATGCGCGTGGCCCGGGACGATATCGCGGAAGTGATCGCGGGCCGGGAGATCAGGGCAGTGAGCCCGTTGGAAGCGGCACGCGGGCGCGGGGTTACGGTGTCTATAGCTCATCCGGATGAGATGGTTCGCCCGGAGCTGAACGTGATCGGGCGCACGGTGGAAGAGGCAACCGGTGAGGTGGAGCAGTATCTCGACCGTGCGTTTCTGGCTGGGTTGCCAAGGGTGCGGATTGTGCACGGCATGGGCATGGGGGTGTTACGCAAGGCGCTGCGGACGCTGATGGAGCGGCATCCGCACGTGGCTTTGGTGGCCGAGGCCAGCCCTAACGAGGGTGGGGCGGGCGCGACCGTAGTCGACTTGCGTGTTTAGGGGTCGATTCAGGAAAAGCGGTCGTTGGGGCTGCTGCCCTTCGTTTTCGGCCCATGTATCCGGATTTCCTGCACGGGGCGCCACCAACATCCACGTGTGCGGCTTTCATTAAGGAAAGCCGCATGAAGTTAGCCAACGCCAGCAAGCTCCTCAGGAAATCCGG
>Ga0182024_10021271_pt1 | contig 11781 bp, 9 predicted proteins | sample P32metaG_FD_120480 | JGI IMG/M metagenome (GOLD analysis project Ga0182024, IMG submission 120480) | Permafrost microbial communities from Stordalen Mire, Sweden - P3-2 metaG (Illumina Assembly) | ecosystem: Environmental > Terrestrial > Soil > Wetlands > Permafrost | place: Sweden: Stordalen... | reverse complement strand
GGCGAACTGCCGGCGGCCCAATCCATATTCGGCGACCCTGAGAACACGCCTGTCGGCAACCTCATGCCTGGCCGATGATTTGAAGGTCGGTGAGCTGCGACGATTGCGGGCAACCGGCTGAGCAGCGAGCCGCCGATGGCTCCCAGGCCATCGCGAGGAATCGGCCGGAGAAACGGTCTACGTCCTCTGCGTTTTTCCGGCATGGATTGTAGAACGCTCCCTCTGGACGACAGCACCTGTTCGTCATCAAATGCTAATACCTGCGCCGCTCGCGGCTTAGCGTGGAGTCGCTATCGGCAATGGCATCCCATCAAGGAAACACCATGAAACGCTGCATCGCTCCCCTCCTCGCCATCGGCGTGCTGGCCGCGATCCTGACGGCGAACTCGACCGCCAGCGACAAGGAGAAGAAGCCCCCCGTAATCGCACCATTCAAGCTGGGCCCCGAGCACAAGTTGCTCCAGGATCTCGTGGGCAATTTCGATGCCAATGTCAAGTTCTATTTGGACCCGGCCAAGATGCCGATGGAAATGACCGGCACCATGGAACGCACAATGGTTCTCGACGGCAACTTCGTGCAGGAAAACTTCAAGGGCAAGTTCTTCGACAAGTCCTTCACCGGCCTGGGCATGCTCGGCTACGACTACATCAAGAAGAGCTATGTGATGACCTGGTACGACAACATGTCCACTTCGATGTCCATGCTGCAAGGCACGTACGACGCCGACAAGAAAACCTACACCTTCGTGGGTGACGAAATCGATCCCCGCGGCAAGAAGATGAAGGCGAAGGACGTGCTCAAGATCGTCAGCGCCGACGAAGAGAGCTTCGAGATGTACCGGACGCCCGAAGGCGGCCCGGAAAGCAAAGTAATGGATATCACTTATACTCGCGCCAAGAAGGGGGAAGAGAAGAAAGAACAATCGAAGCAGCCCTCGATTGGCTCAGACAAAAGTGGCGCTCGGGAATTGAGCGCGAAGGAAGCCGCGCAAGTTCTGGGGATTCCCAAGAGCTATCTAGACAGATTAACATCCGGAGACAAGGAGACAAAGCCCAAAGAAAAGCTCAGCGAATTAGATTTTGAGGCCTTTCGCTTCCAATTCGGACGAACACAAAAGGGCCTGGCTACATTTCAGGTCCGACCAAACGTCTATTTTATTCTGATTTCGCTCAGTGACCAGGATAGGCAGCCGAATCCGACCCAGGGCGGTAAGGAGGCAGTTCAACCTAACGCTAAACCGAACAAAATCCCACTTACAAGGAAAGGCGAAAAGCTGACCCTCTCCGACATGCCGCCAGTTTCAGTTGACCATCGTCCGAAAATGACTCCTGTTCGCGACCAAGGCGAGCGCGGGACGTGTGTCGCGTTTGCCGCATGTGCCGACCTTGAAGCTGGTACGATGGAAAAAAAACTTGGGTTGAAAGACGAACGCCTTTGTGAAAATCTGGCCTACCTCAGATTCATGAAGAAGGAATCAAGCACACCATGCAAAGATCCTGGGCTGGCAACCTTCCGAGCCGCCGAATACTTGATGGATTTCACCGTGTGCTCGGAAAAGAATTGGCCATATGTCTCGACGGACCCAGACGAACTAAAAAGTAAGGGCAAGTGCGACGAAATCGATATTCTTCCGAAGGCTTGTATCGGAAAAAATGGTGCAGGTATTGCTGATTACCTGTTGCTTCCTGCGGGCGAGGAAGTGGACCCCGACGGTACTATCGACATCAAGGATACGCTCACCCTTGAGCGCTTGATTCATCAGGGTCACAATATCGTTTTTGGAACGATTGTTGCGTGGAGTACGAAAGATGCGAACGAGGGAACAATAGACGTCAAAAGAGGCCCGGCCGGACAACCGATCTTCGGTTCCGGCGGCCACGCAATGATGATGGTCGGTTATGACAGGACGGGAAAGATACCCTATTTTATCGTCAAAAACAGCTGGAGTAGCGCGTACGGGCACAAAGGATACTTATATTTGAGCTATGATTACATAAGGACATATGGTAGATATGGATACGTAACGACTGATTACCGATCGGGGCTGGTCAAAGAGTAATCGCGTTCTAACTAAAGGAGCCAGCCATGAAGCGAATGAATTGGGCGGTCTGCTTGTCTGCATGCGTATTTGCGCTCTTTTCCTTGATCCCCCTTCCAGCCCAAGTTGAAGGAAAGAAGGCAAGCATGGTTGACCATCGCCTTGTTTACATCTCAGCTGGGAAGATGGAGGACACGGTCAACCTGAATGTTCACGACATGCTACAACTGCAGCCATTCACCTATCCCATCACACCGAAATTCATCGACGCAAAGCTCAGGGTAGCGTTGAAGGGGGATCGCGTTCTTGATTTTATCGGGCAGTCGAGTACTGCGTCGAGTAGCGAAGGCCGCGGGGGTGCGAGTGCGTTTCTTTACGTCCATGCGAAGGGGCGTACCGAAGTTACCCTTACTCTCGTGCGTGAAGATGGTGAGGAAATACCAGGCTACCGCGCCACTTACTCGGTAAGGGCGGAAGAAAAATAGGCGGACCGCTGAGTGGTGGCCGGGGTTACGGGTACTCCCGTATCCCCGGATCATTTGCAATGACTTTGGCCTTTTTAGGGACCTCCAATCGACTTCCGTTGTGCGAACACGCCCCAACGGCAGCCACGGCAAGCCAGTCCGCCGAGAAGGGCCGGAGCCGTTGCAAGCGATCCGGGGTTGCGGGATTACCCGCAACCCCGGCCACGGCTTCACGCGATAGCCGCGATGTTTCTTCCAGGCGGACTCCGCGATTTCATGGAGCGGGGCGGCGCTCAAGGGCACCCGGCAGAATTCGGGTTCCGATGCGTCAACTCAGCCAGTTCTCGACACGCAGACCGGGAACCTTCTGGAAATCTTGCAGATTCGCCGAGAGCACGAGAGCATTGTGAACCAGCGCTATGGACGCGATCTTGAGATCCATCGAACCGATGCGCACTCCACGCGCGCGAAATTGCTCGAAATGATTCGCCGGTGAATTGCATCGTGTCAGGTTGCGACACAAACGGCCGGCCGCGACCTCGGGCGGGCCGCTGAGCGGTGGCCGGCGTTACGGGTATTCGCTGGCACTATTTTAGCAGCGTTCGCGAGGGCCGACGTGCAGTTTTCGATTACAGATCATGTCGCTCCACCGCGCGCTGTGCAAGGTGACGACTTTGGAACAAACCCTGTGCCTCTTTTTCAAGCGACGGGGCGTCGCGCACGGGGGGTATCATTCACACCCGCGTGCGCGACGGTCCCAAAGCCTATCCGAACTTCTGCCGCCAGAATGAATTACGGCACATGGACCGTCGCGCACGCCAAAATCAATTTTGTGCGCGACGGTCCTGAGGCGGCTGGCGCCGTCACGGCCCCTTGCCGCCCTCCAGGAAGTTGGTCAGGGCGTCGAGTTGCCGATCCGTCACCGGGCGGATCGACAGGGCGTCGAAGAGCATCGCGCCGGTGATATTCGAAAAGGTGATCTTGAGCTGAAAATCCTGAGCCAGCGGGGCCTTCATTTTGAAGGACAGTTTGTGCCACTGGTGATGCGAGTTGCGCAGGATGTTGCCGCCGGCGAGAAATTCCGTCTTGGCCGGGGTCTCGGCGATCAATCGCGTGTGCAGGAACGGCTGCTGGTGCATGGCTGGCGGGCTCGGCTTGTAGAGGTCGCGATACCAGATCTCCACCCAGTAAGTGCCGCCGGGGATCAGGTTTTTGAGCGGCCGTACATAGTTGAACTCGGCCCCGCTCAGCTCGCGCGGATAGATGTCCATCAGCAGGGCGTGCCGGCCCTCGATGCTCGGCGAACGCACGGCTGCCATGTATTGCGGGTCGCCGAACCACTCGGTTTCCTCCGGTTCGAAGCCGGTGCCAAAACCCTGGAACACGGCGTCCTCCGCCTTGCCCTTCTTGACGCGTTCGAGCCGGCTTTCGATCAGCTTCTCCACCTCGGCGATTTTTTGGGCCTCGTGAAATTTTGGGTGCGCTTCCTTGAGATTGGCGAACCACTTGAGCGACTTCTCCAGTTCGCCCATGCGCAGGTAGCTGTCGGCGATGCCAAACGTGGCCCGGTCGCGATACCCGGCCCACTGCGGCAGCTTGAAGATCATCTCATAGTAGCGGAGCGATTCTTCATAGCGCCCGGCAAAGCGGTCCGACTCCGCCCGCAGGAAGCAGTAGAGCCCGTCGAGCCGTCGGCCCGGATACTCCAGTTCGATCTTTTCGAGAAGCTGGCGCGTCTGCAGGATTTCGCCGCCTTTGAGCTTCTGCTCGGCGATGCGCAGGAGGGCGCCGCGCGTGGTGGCGTCGGTCTGCGAGGTGCTGCTGAACTTCTCGCCGCCGAGCGTGGCCGCGATGCGGTAGGTCTCGCTGGCCTTCGCCAGGTCGCCCGCCTCGGCGAACAGGTCGCCCCAGCGAATTCCGGCCAAACGAAGGTTGGGATGCTCGGTACGGCTATGTTCATCCAGGATGGCCTTGTAAATCTTGCTGGCGGCGGCGCCGTCCTTGTAGTGGTATTGATAGATCGCGGCCGTGCCGAGCTGGAGACGCACTTGCAGGGCGGGCGTTTTGACGAACTCCGGCTTGGCCTGCTCCGCCAGCTTGAGCGCCTCGGCCGCCTTGCCGAGCTGGACCAGAGACTCCATCCGGGCTGTGTAAAGCTGCGACCGCGTCTCCAGGTCAAAGTCCTTCATGGCGAGCAGATGCTGGGCGACCTCGTCGAGATAAGCGAAACGGCCTGGCTGTTCGCAGATTTGCAGAAACGTGAAGATCTCGCGGATTCGGCTGACGTCGAGCTTCTTCCATTCCATGCCGGCGAGCGTCTTGACGGTCAGGTCCAGCGACAGCGGGCTCGTCTCGCCGGGCTCGGGCCAGACGCGAACCCGGCGTTTGAACGGCGTTGCGTTATTGGTCGTGAGCGTGACGGTGTAGTCGCCATCCTTGAAATAAACGTGCATGACGGATCGTCCGACGCCGGTCGTGCCGTCGCCGAAGTCCCAGACGTGCTTGGCGTCCTTCTCGGTCGGCTCGGCTTCGAAGCGCATCAGCACCAGCTTGAGCCCGGATGCTTCGAGCGTGTCGTAGATGCCGTGGACGAAGGTGCCGCCGGAATCGCCGTCGGCCCGCTGCGTGGCGGCGACCCTCGCATAGAGCGGATGGGCGATGACCGGCGGCAGCACGTAGTTGAACTTGGGCTGCTCCGGCGTCGTCCAGACGAGAGCACAGCGGCCAGTCGAGCCAGGATTGTCGCTCATAGCATGATGCACTTCAAACGCGTGGACGCCGGCCTTGAGCTCGACCTTGCCGGCGATCTTCTCCAGTTCCTTGACCTTCACCGTGCCGAGCGGCCGATTGTTGCCGGGCCGTTCGAAAACCTTGAAGCCGTCGATGAAGAGAAACGCGGCGTCCTCGGCGTTGACGACGAAACTGTAGGTTCCATCCTTCTTGACATTGAAGAAGCCGCGATAGGACGCCGCGAACTTGGTCGATTGATCGGGCCGCGCCGGGTTGCAATTCTGGATCACCTCGCCGACGATGGCATTGCCGATAACCGTGGTGCTCTTTTCGAGTCCGGCACGCACCTTGACCCAGCTGCTCAGATCGTCGCCGACCCAGTCACGCAGCTCCAGCGTCACGCCTTCGCGGAACAGGGGATCGGTCTTCGCATCGGTTTTCGGAGCGGCGCCGCCCTTGGGATTGATGCCATAGACCCAGTACCAGGGATCGTTGCCGTTGCGCTTGAACTGGATGATGGTTTCGCCGAGCGGATCGTGCGAGAGGACCGCCATGGGCAGCAGGACGCCGGACGCCGATTGTACGGCCAGGTCGGAGGCGTCGGGCCTCAGCCAGCCGCCGGTTGGGAGAGAGACGATAACGGTTTTGGCGTCCTGGGCAACCGGCTCACCAAGGATGCGCACCGGCCAGCGAACTTGATAGCCTTCGAGCCAGGCGGGAGTGATGGGCGGAAGAGGATGAACGACATTGATCTGCGGTTGGGCGGATACTTGTGGCGGCACTCCCAGGAAGCAGAGGGCAAGGATAGCGAGGGAGAAAAACGGAGAAAGATTAAGATTAGGAAGAGGATTAAGAGCAAGATGAAGAGTAAGATTAGGACCATACGTGACTGCTCGATGACAACGGGGAAGGCTGTCTGGAGCCTTACTCTTAATCTTTATCTTGCTCTTAATCCTCTTCATAATCTTAATCTTCCTCTTAATCTTTCTCTCAATTCTCTTATTCTCAATTTACTTCGGTTCAAACGTAATCTGCAGTTTCCACTGTTTCCCCCCCGCGTGATACGGCGAATACGGCGAAGGAAAATAAACTGCCCCATCGTTGTTCTCGCGGCTCAGGATCCACCCGCGGTTGGCGGCGCCGCCAGTGTACCACAGTTCGACGTCCTCAGTGAGGTCCACCGTGTGTTCGCCGACCTTGGCGATCTTGAACACCGCGCTGTCCTTGGCCGTCCGATCGGTTGCAGCACCTCGACCCCCTGGTTGGGCCCACTCGAGCTTCTGCGGATAGGTCATGCGATACTGATGACAGACGCCCGTCCCCCACTCCGCGAGCACCCGGCGAACCTGGATCGACGGCGTGCCGGCGACATAATGCGGAGCGATGGTCAACTCCGCCTTGGTGATGCGCTGCCCCGGCGGCACCAGTTCGGTGATGGGCAAACGCATGAGCAGCGTCATGCCCGGGCTGTGCCAGTGCAGGCTCGGCTGGGTGCCGAATACGTTAGCCGGGCCCTGGCTCATGGCCCAGCTCAGTCGGGGCGCGGCGGAAGAAATGAACGCCATCTGGTCGCAATCCTCGGCCGTCACGGTGATGGTTCGGGCCGACGCGGGTGATGCGATGAGAAGAATGATCAGAAACAGCCTCACGCCAAGGCGCCAAGGCGCAAAGAAGATGGAGGCAACATGTCCACGATTCATCGATGCATTCCTTGCGTCTTGGCGTCTTTGCGAGAGATTCATTTGCTCACATCCGTTCCAACATAAAGGCGATCGAATTTTTCTGAATACGCCATGGCACGCACCATGGGATTGTACACCTGCATCTGGGTCACGTCGGGCAACGGCATGCCCTTGTCGTCGAGCTTGAACTGGTAAAGGAAATGGTGCCCGCCGACCACGAGCTTCTTGCCCTTGGCGACGACCATCGGCGGACTGGTGAGCTGGGCGCCGGGAATAACGTACTGCCGGGGCAGCAAGCTCAAGTATCCTTCGACCTGCTCGGCACGGAAGAATGAGTCGGGCTGGTCGTGACGATGGCACGTGGCAAACAGGGCCGGCAAGCTGGGATGAGCGCCGATGAGCACGTGCCCGGAATGTCGAAAAGGCAGGCTGCTGAGCGTGCTGATCTTGTCGTCGGGCCGCCAGGACATCAGCCCGCCGTGACCGCCTGCGATCACCACATCCTTGCCGACGGGGTGAAAGCACGTGCCTGCGCCATAGCCGCTCATGGGGAACAGGTTGACGTACTCGACCGGCGTCAGATCCGGCGGGGACAGCGGCTTGACGGCATTCGCGTCCATGAGCCGCTTGCCCCGGACCGGCACGGGCTCCTTGGCGTCCTTGTCGCTGAGCAGCGGCAGGCCGTCGGCGTCGAGCGGAAATCGGCCCAGACGCAGGCTGCCCGCATTCGTCAGCTCGCGCAGGTTGGGAACGTAGAGATAGCTTCCGCCGGCATCGATGGCCAGGCCGCCCGCCGCCTGACCGTAGATAAACTCCGTGCCGCGGCAAAAAGCTGCGAGCACCTCCGGTGGTTCCTTGGCGAGATTGTAAATGACCAGGTGATCGAAGCTCTTGAGGTCCGGCGGCTCCTTGCCGGGCGGATTGGAGTAATGGACGGAAATGTCCTGCCAGACATAAAGCAACGGCAGCTTCGGATGCAACGCGGCCGAGAGGGCGTAGTTGGGAATCTTGGCCAACCCCTCGGGCCGCGGCAGCTTGAGTTGCGTGGCATAAGGAGCCGGCAGCCCCTTGGCGTCGACGAGCTTGACCAGCGACACGTGGGCATCGGGATAGACGCGATCGTGGCAAAAAACGAGCAAGTTGTGCACATCGCTGACGGCGGCCCAGCGCGATTGGTGGGCGGCGACCAGCGAGGTATTTTCGATGGTGCCCTTCTTCGGGGGGGCGAAGACGGTCTTGGGCTGCCCTGACACGGAGGCAGTGGCCACGAGAAACGCAACGAATGCAGATAGACCGCGCATCATCAATCTCCGTGGTCCTCGTTGACTGCGAAGAATCCGCCTGGCCGACAATAACGCCAAACCCGCAATCTGGTTGGCGTTATTATCCGGCGTCGCAACTACTGTGCCGACATCAGCTTTCGCTGGGCATCGGACAATAACGCCACGCGGCGCACATGGCGTTATTATCCGAGGGACCCGGCCTGGAGCGTCAATTAGCGACATGGAAATTAGCGTAACTGGAATTAGACTCCGACGCAAGGGGCTGCTGGAAACCGGGGGGATGGCAATTATTCTCCGTTGCCATCCCGCGCCCTCCCGGCCGCGCGGGCCTGCGGCAAGCCTTCAACGGCGCCCCTCCATTTTCAGTTGGCAACTCGTCAGCTTTTTGCCAAGAGTCGGCCCATTCTTGTCCCGGTTTCGCAACATTTCCTCGACGAGGCCGGAAATATCTCCGCGGTTTTCCACAGGCGGCTGAACGAGCATGGCGACGAGCTCGCCGCGGTTGGTGATGAGGATCTGCTCGCCCTTGGCCACGCGGGCGAGGAGTTGCGTCAAATGGGTCTTGGCGGTCTTGGCCTGGACAGTTTCAATCCTGATCATTGACGTGTGTCCCCACTCTCGATGTCCTGAATCAAGGAGTCCAAAGGCACGGCTCCTTCGTCCTGGGCGATCTTTTGCAGATCGCCACCTAAGCGCAACTTCATCCGTGCCGCGATCCACCAGTCGCAATTGCTGCCGGGCGCCGTTGCGATCGGCTCTCTTCCAGCCAGATTTTCGCTTGCTGATGCCGAGCCCGAAGATCCTCGTCGGATTTCCAGGGCCACGAATTCTTTCCCGCAGAGGAGCGGCGTAGGAACTCATGAACGGCCAGGAGCTCGGCGATGCCATCCCTCTTTCGATATACTTCGCCCAACGTGAGCGGATCGGCGGCGAGCCGAGCGTCGAGAATCCGCAGGATTTCAGCCAATTGTTTACGAACGTCAGGAGTCGCCTTGCGGCTCATGTTTTTGAGGGCATCCGGAACGCTCGGCAACCATAGCACCTGGAACGGAGCGCCGTTGGTCATGGGGCTCCGCTCTCGATGTCCTGAATAAAGGAGTCCAAAGGCACGGCTCCTTCGTCCTGGCGATCTTTTGCAGATCGCCGCCGACGAGAGGCTCCAGCGACTGGCTGAGTTCTTCTTTTATTTTGGATACGACGAAGGCGCGGAAATGGACCTGCTCGCCTCCGAGGACGCGGACGCCCTCGGCTGGGAGGGAATGGAAGCGTACCAGGACGGTGACGTATGAACCTCAGCCGCGGCGACGTTGGCCTTGCCCGCTCTCCCATGCGGCCGGCGGCAGGGGCAAGAAACGCCCTGTGATCATCGTGCAAAGCGACGATTATAACCAGAAGCTCCGCCATTGCATCGTCGCCGAAGTCACCACCGATTGTGCCGAAGCTCTCGACCCCGCCAACCTGCTCATCGAAACATCCACGCCTGACGGACAAGCCACTGGGTTGTCGCAGGATTCCGTGGTCACTTGCCTATCCCCTGTTCAAACCCGCTGATAGAATAAATGGATCGAAACCCGCGATCTGGCGAGGAAGTCCCATGGAACTCATGACCTTGCAAGGAATCGTCGAAAACGGTCAGATTCGTCTGGCCGACAATGTGCGCCTGCCGGAAAAGGCCATCGTTTACGTTGTCGTCCCAGGCATCGAAATCTCCGCACCGGTTCGCATCGGCAGCCCCAGGCTCATGCATCCGGAGCAGGCAGCGGACTTCGTGAAAGTTATCGAGGAGATTCGGGATGCCGCCCTATGAAGACAAGCTATTCGCGCCGCCAGCCCCGCTCGCCGACGTAGCCCTCCGCGATCCACTTTCCGGTGTCACCGTCCGCAGCGTGTCCATGCTCCTTGACAGCGGAGTTGATATCACTGTGGTCCCGCGAAACGCCGTCCATCTTCTCGGCGCGGCCGTTAACCCTGGCCAAGGTTATGAGGTCACCGGCTTTGACGGCAAGCCGACCGCTCTCGCAGCCATCCAACTCGATTTGCTGTTCCTGAGCCGCGCGTTCAAAGGGCGATTTCTGATTGTCGACCAGCCCTGGGGCATTCTGGGACGCGACATTCTCAATCATCTGACCATGGTCCTGGACGGTCCGCGCTTGACCTGGAGCGAACAATAGGCGCCCTAGGCGACGAATAGTTCAGCCCGGCTCGCGGCGGTCAGGGCCAGCAAGAAGGGATGCCGCCGCCGACAGCGTCCGCGGCTTCATGCGTACATTAAGCCGGCCACCCACGTTTGCCCCAATATCGCATGGCGATTGGATGTTCGGAAAGGCCGGCCTTTCGTTTCAATGAGCCGCGTCCTCTTTACCTCTTCCGTAGCGGGCCGATTGTTTCTCAGCGGGTAGCAGTTCCTCCCTGCTGCGAATGTTTTCGGTACGCGACTGTTCGCGGTTCATTTGCGAGACAATGCCGTTGCGCATTCCCAACAGCCCGTCTACGACGAACAACACGATCCAAATTACTTCCACTGTTCGTCCAGCCTTCGCCCACCTGAACAGCCCCATTCCAAACCCAACGGTGCCAAGCATCTTGATAAGCGCTCCACCGACGGACCTTGGCAATAGGATGCCGAGTATCATGTAGAAAATGAAAGACGCCAGGATTGCGGCTGCGCAGCCCTTTATTGTACCTTCCTCGTCACCACCGCTCGTAGACGAGGAATTGGCACTGGGCGCTTCGGGATTCCCGCGGCCTTGTTCTCGATCTTGACGTTTCTGTCGCTCCCGTTGCTTGTCCCCTGAATCAAAATAGAGCCCGGCCTCGGAACTCCAAAAGCGATCCCAGACATTTTGCCGAAGAGCTGGCTTTGCGGTCCCTGAATTATGGCCACTGTCCGCATGCTTTTGATCACGCTGCTCTTCAGGTCCGTCCCGATGACACTCGGCCTTTCGTCTCGCATCGTATGCCTTGCGACGTTCAGGGTCGCAGAGAATCCCCTTCGCCTCATTGAGGAGCCTCATCATTTGATCGGCGGATTGGTCCCCGATATTTCGATCAGGGTGAACTTTGTCGCAAGCCGGCTATAGGCTGCCTGGATTACGTCGAGTTCTGCCCTAGGAGACACTTGAAGGATCTCGTAGTAGTCAGGCAAAGTCACAGAGCACTCCGGGGCAAATAGGAAAAATCCGGTCCATGTTCCTTGGTGGCTTGCCGGATGACGAATACGCCCGACGAACCAACCATAGGCCACAAATCGTGATATGTAAAGCGAGTCTAGCGCGCCCTATTAGCAGGCGGTCCCCCGTTCCGCGGATAAAGTCTTCAATCTTGAGATGTAGCTCGCACAAGTGGTCATGCTCGATCCGCAAATACTTGTCACGATACGTGTCCAAAGTAGGAAAAGCCTTTCGACATCGGGAAAGAAGCTTTTCTGCATCTGGTTCGACCACCTTGGCGCCATGATGGATTAGTCACTGAGGTCTGAAGTTCTACTGCATCTGCGGAGAACTTCAGACAACGAAGGTCGATGCTATTATAACGAAGGTCGATGCTATTATAACGAAGGTCGATGCTATTATGCCGCTTGCGC
>Ga0182024_10021270_pt1 | contig 11781 bp, 10 predicted proteins | sample P32metaG_FD_120480 | JGI IMG/M metagenome (GOLD analysis project Ga0182024, IMG submission 120480) | Permafrost microbial communities from Stordalen Mire, Sweden - P3-2 metaG (Illumina Assembly) | ecosystem: Environmental > Terrestrial > Soil > Wetlands > Permafrost | place: Sweden: Stordalen... | reverse complement strand
TCTTACGCATTGTAACGATTCCAGACGAGGTAGCGGTCGAAGGGAACGGCCATCCAGCCTCGCGTGGTGATATTGTCGAAAGAGAGAATCGAGGTGCAGAGCGGCACGCCGCGGTGCGCGCACACCCGCAACGTCATCTCTTCATTCGTCAGGAACGGAGTGATGCCGAGAGCCGCATCGGGCTTCAGGCGGTCCATCTGAGCCTGAATTTCCTGCCTATTTGTGGCGGATTTCCAAAGCTCTTCTTCCTTGCGATGGAGCAGTTCCATGGCGCCCGGAATCGACAAGGCGGCATGAAAAATGCGCCTCCGGATGCGCCTGCGAAACCGCTGATACGGAGTGCGGAACAGGTCCGCGCGGCGCTCCCAGATCATTTCCGACGGGGAATCGAGGCGCCTCTTCTGAATAAAATTCATCCAGCTGCGGACACGCTCGTAGTTTTTTCCCAGGCGCGCTTGAATCATCGGGTGGACTTCAACGCCGAGCCGCTTTAATTCATTTTCGAGATATTCATCGCGCCACGCGAGCAGGATCACCGGATTCGCCACTTCGCGAAGCCGGTCAAGCAGGCCCGTGCGGATGATGTACCGCACGGAAAACTGAATGCTCATGGGAATGAGTAGGCGAGGTTTCGTCATGGAGTTAGGTTGTCTTCGGAGCATCCTGAACGGTTCCAACGGGAACAGGCTTGGCGGTCGCGACGCGTTCGCGCGGCCCGGCGAGCCGAATAATTCTTCTTTTGAGGCGATAGCCCTTTCGCCTCAGCCAATCTTTCGGGCCTAGTGACGTCGCGCCGTACGCTTTCCACTCGCGTTCGATCCGTTGAATTTCTTCCACTTGCGCCAGAATTCGGCTTTGCGATATCAGAGGTTCGGGAGACGGCTCGCTTGCCCGAAGCAGAAACCCAACCTGCGCCGCTCCGAAAGCGATGTTCATCGAGACCAGCTCGAATCCGAGCGCGCGGAAGATCTGCAAGGCCGTCGACTGGGTGAGCCAATAGCAATGGTCCACTTTCGTGAAGGTTTCGGGCGGACCCATCAACCGGCACATTTCCATGAAGTCGGCGATGTCGCAGTAGAAAAGCCCTTGCGGCGTCAACAGGCCGCGAATTCGCGCAAGCGAATGTCGGAAATCAAAAAGATGCTCGACGCTTCGGCAAAGCAGAATCAGGTCAAACTTATCGCCGGTGTTCCAGTCTTCGAGCGATCCCACGACCGCATCGAGGCCCGCGGCCCGAGCGGCAGCAACTTCCTCCGTTGCCGGATCGAGCACGGTGCCACGCAGGCCAAACTCTTTCGCAAGCTCCCGAGCCACGATTCCCGTGCTTCCGCCCACGTCCAAAAGCTTGCCCTCGCGGCGCGGAGGCACGAAACCCGAGAGTAGCCGCACGAGATTCCCGGCGTATGAAACCTGGTTGGCCTGAACGTCGTGGATCGCGTGCGTTACACCGTTGAATTGAGAGCTGACGGTGCGATAGGCGCCGCTTGAATAGAAGTCGGAATAACCTGCCGCCGAAAAACGATCGACGAGGTAGAAAAGGCCGCAGTCCAGACAGACCGCCATGCGCAAGGGAAGACCGTAACGGTCGGTCGCGCAAACAAGGCTGTGACGCTGGGAGGAGCAGACATTACAGGAGACCACGTGTTCACGCCGCAGGCGGAGCAGTCGATCAGCCTCGACGCGGCAGCGTTTTCTGCGCTGTTCCAGATCGGAGGGGTGAATCAGGAACATAGAGCCCCGGACAAGTCACCGATATACGCGTGCACCGGGGACACTCCGCGCGAGCTGTATTTTGTGCGTGTCACGATTCAGTCGCCTGAAACTACCGGATCGACAGCCTCGGGCCGCCGAACGGAGTCTTCAATTTCCCAGTTCGCGTTCGGGGCGAGGGAGCCGAGCAGCATCTCCGGATCGTCCGTGCCGGCAACATCGAGCATCATGCTGTCGGAAAGATAACGAGCGTCGCCCGATCCCGAAGCGACAGCCAAAAGTTTGAAATAAACGCTGTAGACTCCCGGCCGCAGCCACAGTCCCGGAAACCGGACGCAAATCTGATGAACGCCGGCCTGATTGGCGGCATTCAGAACGCGGCTGTTCGAGGGAACCACGACGACGGATTCGCCGTTGGCGTCCTGAATAATGCAGAACAGCCGGAAACTGGGGACTTGTTCGGCCAGCTCCAGCGTGCATCCGACTTCGAAACCTTCTCCGGATTCGATGTTCCCGGGATTTTGCCCGTTCACGCGGATGGATGTGAACCGGGTCTGCGTGCCGTTTGGCTGAAGATCCGTGTGAATTTGGCTCTGCGTATAGCGATACAGGACGCGCTCAATGTCTCCGGCGAAAGATACGCGGCCCTGATCGAGACAGATTCCTCTGCTGCAGAGCGCGCGAACCGCCGCCATGTTGTGGCTCACAAACAAAACGGTTCGGCCTTCGTGCGCGACCTCGTTCATTCTGCCTATGCACTTTTTCTGGAAAGCGGCGTCACCCACCGCGAGCACTTCATCCACGAGCAAAATTTCGGAGACTAAATGGGCGGCGACAGCGAAGGCAAGGCGCAAATACATTCCGCTCGAGTAGCGCTTAACGGGCGTATCTATGAACTTCGCAACCTCGGCGAAAGCCACAATTTCGTCAAATCGGAGGTCTATTTCCGCCTTTTTCATGCCTAAAATCGCACCGTTGAGATAAATGTTTTCCCTTCCGGTGAGCTCCGGATGAAAACCCGTTCCCACTTCGAGGAGGGACCGAATTCTCCCTTTAACGGCCGCTCTTCCTTCCGAAGGTGCCGTAATGCGGGAAAGTATCTTCAGGATGGTGCTTTTACCCGCGCCGTTGCGGCCGATTAAACCGAGAACTTCTCCTTGCTGGACATCGAAGCTGACGTCGCGCAAAGCCCAAATCGTTGACGCGCCGTATGATAGGCCGTTCTCTCCCTTGCGGAACGCGGCACGAAGGCGGCGTGCGGGCGCTCCCGCCGCATGACGTAAAGTGTCACGCAGGGAGCCGTAGGCCTCCCGGGTACCGATTTGGTACCGTTTTGATAGTCCTTCGACACGAATTGCGATGTGGCTCATAGCTCGCTATTTAGCTCTTGCAGGCCAGTCCGAGGCTAATCCATTGCCAGACATGGAAGCTGTTGTCGCATTGACCCGAGCAATACTCGTGCCATTGGCTGCGAACCAAAGCCGAGTCAAGCCAAGTGTTTCCATGGATTTGAAGGGCTTTTTCAATGCAAGTTTCAGCCCACGGTTTCAGTGGTCCGCGCAGCCACTCGCGCTGCGGAGTTTGAACGGGACGCTTCGGCGCCTCGACGATAGAACGCGCGATTAAGTGCGCGGCCACGTCGCGAAGCATTTTCTTACGGGTTCCGTTTACGATTTTGCGTTCTCTTGGCTGTTTCAAGGCGAGTTCGAACAATCGATGATCAAGAAATGGCTCGCGCAACTCAATAGAGGCGCGCATGGAGATCCGATCATTGAATCGCAGGGCCTTGGGCATCTTGGTATAGCGCGTATCCGCGTATTGGCGGTTGCGAAGAGCGTCGGGAAAGGGCGTGGGCGCAACGAATGGCATGGCGAGAGAATGAAAATCCGGCAGCAAACACTCGGCGCGTGTCGTGCGCTGTTTCGTGCCTTGTATGGGAGATGCGTGCGCGCCGGCGCCATTGCCGTTTAATCCTGCGTAGTAGTCGTAGCCCGCCCATTGCTCATCCATGCCCTGGCCGTCCATGACGACCGTGACTCCCAACTCACGCGCCCTGTCGAACAAACGCGCATAGGCTAGAGTTGGCAGGCCGCCGAAGGGCTCACTCTCGTGGTGCTGAACAGACTCCGCCAACGCAGGCACCTCGCCAGGATCAAGCTGGTAGACAACCGATGGATGCCGCGTTCCTTCCAACATGCGCTTAACCCACGGCAATTCGTCGTAATTCGAATCGCCCGTCACATAGGTGAAGGCTTCCATGTTGCTGTCGTCGCCCTGGAGCGCTTGAACCAGGGCAAGCAGGATGGACGAATCGAGGCCGCCGCTCAGGTTGATGCCTACGGGCACGTCGGACCGGAAGCGGAGGTTGACGCTGTCCTTGAGTACAGCGAGGTACTCTTCTTGAACGATATCGGGGGGACGCGCATCGTATTCGCACCCGGTTCGCTCCGCCAAGTCGTACCAACACTTGACCGACAAATTGCCGTTTTCCCAGAGAAGAGAATGTCCCGGGGGGAGGGAATAGATATCTTCCCAAAATGTGCTCGCGGAATGATCGTGCAACCCGTCGGCGAAATAAGTCGCCCACGTGGCGGCGTTCATTTTCTTGGGCGCGCCGGCGGCAAACAGTGTCTGAATTTCGCTCGCCATCAGCATCGGCTCGCCTTCGCGGAAGTAGTAGTGCAAAGGCTTCACGCCGAAGCGGTCGCGCGCGGCAAATAAGCGCTGCTTGCGCTCGTCCCATATCAGAAACGCAAACATTCCATAAAGCCGATCGAGGCAGGCTTCTCCCCATTCGCGATAGGCAGCGAGCACGACTTCGGTATCCGTGCGGCTACGATAGGGGTAGGCGCTCAGTTCGTCGCGCAACTCAAGATAGTTGTAAATTTCACCGTTGAGCGTGATCGTCAGCCCGCTTTCCGGATCGGTCATGGGCTGGCGGCCCGCGGAGGAGAGATCGATGATGCTCAGACGATTCAGCGCGAACGCCGCTAAACCATGGGGATCGAAATAGCGGCCTTCCATGTCCGGGCCGCGATGACGCTGGCTCGCGATCATGGCTTCCAGCTGTGCCGGAGACCAGCCGCGTCCGACGATGCCGGAAATTCCGCACATTATCGGGCGTCCCCCGCGTTTCGAGACTCGACGCACGCGACTTCCATCCGCGAATCGAGAAACGCCGCTAATTTTTCCGCAAGAAAGTTTTCAGTTTTCCGCATGGATTCCAAAGTGCAGCCGGCGATATGAGGCGTGATGAGAAGATTGTCGTGCGAACGAGCGTATTCGACCAGAGCGTTACCGCTCATGCCCGCTGACCGTTCATCCGAGAGCACGTCGAGCGCCGCGCCCGCAATCCGGCCGCTCTCGAGGGCGTGAAGCAGCGCCGCTTCATCCACGAGTTCGCCGCGCGAAGTATTGATGAACCAGGCCCCCGGTTTCATCCGAGCGAATTCCTTTTGTCCGAAAAAGTGCGAGTTGGCCTCGGTGAAAGACACATGAAGGCTGACGAGATCGGCGCTTTCAACGAGTTCGGCCCGCGGAACAATTTTGATCCGCGGATTCTCGGAAGATCGGGCGGGATCGGAATCCGCGGCAACCACGGCCATGCCCAACGCCTGCAGATAACCCGCGACCATCCGGCCAACGCGGCCATAACCAATGATGCCCGCGATTTTTCCGTGTAATTCTCGGCCGCGGAACAAGTCGCGATTCCAACCGCCCCCGGCAGCGTGCGCCGATGCAGCCGGCACACGCCGAAGCAATCCGAAAATTAACGCGAGCGTGTGTTCGGCCGTGGCAAATATTTGATCGAGGAACGCCGTTTCGCCGCGAAGAGAAATCACGCGGATTCCCCGGAGTTCGGCCTCGCGCAGGTCGATATGGTTCAGGCCGGTAGTGGGCGTGGCAATCACCTTGAGGCGCGGCGAAGCATTCATCACCTCGAGGTCGATGCGATGGCGCAACCTGACCCAGAGAACGTCCGCCGTTCCCACAGCTTTCAGAAGGCCTGGACGATCCAAATCGGCGACTATCGTTTGTCCGCACTCTCCCAGACGATGGGCAGCCACTTCGGAGAAGTTCGACGATTCCGCAATTAGAATCGTGGGGCGCATTCAGGAACGGGTCGCGATCAGCCGGTGGTGACCATGTCCAACTACCGCTTCCTGCAATTGCTCGGCAGTGATCCGGCCCGCCTTGTGCTGTTCGGTGAGATCGCGAGCGGTCGTAATTACCGTACGGCAGAGATTGGCGGCGTGAAGCTGGATAACCGCTTTCATCGGGTCGGAGGAGTGTTGGTATCCCGCTTCCCACATCTTGAGCCGGCCTTCGAGCTCTGAAATCATCGTGTAAGCATCCGTTTCGTGATCGAGCCGCGCGGACGTCCAGCGCCTCAATTCGGGGAACCCGGCATCTTGCAGAAGCTGTTCCACACGTTCTTTTGTGTAGGTCTCGAGAATCGGTACGAAAAGATCGTCAAGAACGGACCTGCGCCGGTTGGCCGCGTATCCGGCTTTGTCGACGGCGATATCGAGGTCGCTCTGCCCAACGAGCGCGGCAAAGGGCCGCAGCAAATAATTCAGCGGCCAGAAAAGGCCGCCGGCGCCGTAAAGAAGCAGATACATGCTGCTGCCCGGCTTAAGGACTCTGTGTATTTCCTGGAGGCCTTTTTCAACGCCGCGCGTGTGATGAAGGACGCCGCTGCAGCACACGAAATCAAACTCCGCGTCAGGAAAGGGCAGCTCGAGCGCCGATGCCTGTTTAAAAGTGACATTCGAATAGCCCAGCCGCTCCGCGCGCTGGGAAGCGTCGGCGAGTCCGGACTCACTCACGTCCGCACCCACTACGGACTTCGCGCCCATCAGGGCCATCGCCAGCGAATACCTGCCGCCGCCGCAGCCAACATCCAGGCATCGCTTGCCGTCGAAGAAATAAGGATCCTCGCCGTTCGCCAGCCAGCGATCCTTGAAGAGCGCCAGGGATTTAGCAAACAGTTCGTCGTCGTACTGAGACCACAATCCGCCGTAGAGTTTTCCGGTGCGAAATTCAACAGACGTAATTGACATAACTAGTTGTCCCCTTGGGCCTGCAGAATTTGCTCCGCGATCCGGAGATCGAACGGAGTATCGATGTTGCGCGCACGCTCTTCCGGAACGATCCACGCGCGGCAGTCGTTCCCCTTCAGCGAATTCTGTTGCATCAAGACCGAGCGGCGCGTCAGGTAAATCGACCCTTCGCGGAGGTAAAGCTTCTTCAACTGCTGGCGAGGCTGCCCTTCGAATACCTCGGCGAAAGGAGGATCCGATACTTGTCCATTCGCATCGATCCACTTCATCCGGGCGGGATGGCGTTCGCCGACATCGACGAACGAGATCACGGAATCGGCGCCGGTCTGCTCCAATAGATCGATCGCGCCGTCAATATCTTTTGTGCGGCGCAAGGGATTCGTCGGCTGCAAGGTTAAAATAGCGTCGTAAACTTCACCGCGAGCTTCCAGTTTTCTCACGACGTCCTGAAGAACGGGAAGAGTGGGCACGTCATCACCTGCAAGCTCGGCAGGCCGCATGAACGGCACGTCCAGTCCCAGTTCGCGCCCAACCTGAGCGATTTGTTCATCGTCGGTGGATAAAACGGTGCGCGTAAGTTTCCTGCTAGCCAACGCGGCCTCCGCCGTGTACGCGAGAAGAGGCTTACCGAGCAGCAGCGCGAGGTTCTTGTGCAATATGCCCTTCGACCCGCCGCGGGCGGTTACGATCCCAAGAACGCGCATATTCCGGTTCACCCTTCTTACCTTCATCATAGATGTAATGGAGGCGCTTCTGAATGTAAGGTTCCAGGCTGACAAGACCCTCGGCGATGCGGGCGGATACCAGCCCGTCTCCGTACAAAGTGCTCGCGGCATAGGCACCGTGACGGAGCTGTCTCCGGACGGCGCGGTACACATGCGAAGAAATGGGCGTCACGCGCGTGACGTGCTCATCGGTCTCGCGGCCTTCTTGACGGTCGCCGACGAGCACGACAGGAGTGCCGAAATATCCGGCATCCCGAACGAAGCTGCTCGAATTGCCGATTGCGCAGGAAACGCGCGCGAGCACGTCGAGGTAATTTTCCGGAGTGAGGTTCGTCAGAGTGCGCAGCCAGTTCGGCGCTTCTTTATCCCGGAACAACCGTATGGCCTTGCTGATGTGATCCGCGCCGGCGTCGATGTTCGGCCAGAGCATCACGGTTTGCATCTGAAGCTTTGAAAGCGCTGAGAGAATTTCCTCCACTTGCTTCTTTTCGCCGCCGTAGGAAGTGGTTGTGGGATGGAAAACGACGAGCAGGAATGGCTTGTTGAGATTGATTTCAGTGCCGCTGCCCGTTCCGTTGATGATCTCGGGCGAAAGCGTCGGAACCAGGGTGCGAGCGATATCGCTGCTGGGACACCCGACCCCGAGGATCGAGTCCGGAGCTTCTCCCATGCGCACCAGATAGTCCGCGGAACGCTTCGTGCTCGGGAAGTGATAATGCGCCAGTTTGGAAATCGCGTGGCGGGCACTTTCGTCGATGGAACCGGAAACCTCTCCACCCTGGATATGCACGATGCAGATGTTCATGTAAGCGGCGGCAAGAGCGGCGGCAAGAGCCTCATAACGGTCGCCGATCAGCATCACGACGTCCGGCTTCAAACGTTGGAATTCGCTGGCAAATTCCACAACCGCGAAGCCGAGCGATTTCGCCATCGTGGCGGGGGTTGAGCCTTCGAGTTCGATGTAGATTTCGCCGTCCACGTGGAACCCGTCGTTCTTCACGTTCTGAACCGGATGTCCAAACCGTTCGAGCACCATCGTGCCTGCCGCGACGAGCTGTAACTGCAACTCGGGGCGCTCCGTGATGCGGCGCAGCACGGGCTTCAAGCGGCCGTAGTTGGCGCGGTCGACGAGCACCACGCAAACTTTCCGTTTCGCGTTCGGTTCCGTTTTTGGTGTGGCGTTATGAAGATTCTGGGTCATAGGTTATCCGAGGTGCCGCGCCGCGTTTCAGACGACGTCAGCGAATTGAGCTTCCATTTTTCGAAAATAAAATGCGCCGCCCACAAAGAGGGCGAGAGTTGCTAAAGCAGAGGCTGCAATGACGGGGCCCGGAGCCGCGGTTCCAAGAAAACACCATCGGAATCCATCGACAACTCCAACCATGGGGTTCAGTGCATAGAGAGTGCGCCAGCGAACCGGCACCAGGCTGCTTGAATAAACGATCGGTGAAGCGAACATCCAGAACTGCACGAGAAAAGGCACCAGATACCGCACGTCGCGATACTTCACGTTCAGAGCCGAGAGCCAGAAGCCGACGCCGACGGCCGCTACCAGTTCAAGGAGAATAAAAAACGGCAGCCACACAACGTGCGCCGTGGGCATTCGCCGGTAATATGCCATAAGGCAAATAAAAACTCCTCCGGCAATGGCGAGATCGACGAGGCCGGCCAGCACCGATGCCAAAGGAATCGCAAGCCGCGGAAAGTAAACCTTGGTGATCAGGTTTGAACTTCCTACGACGCTGTTCGAGGATTGCGCGAGGGATATCGCGAAGAAATTCCACGGCAGCAACGCGGCGAAACTAAAGAGAGGGTAGGGAATTCCGTCCGACGGAACTTTCGCAAGCCGGCCGAAAAAAAGACTGAAGACCAGCATCGTCAGCACCGGTTGCAGAATCGCCCAGGCAGCTCCCAAAGCGGCCTGCTTGTAGCGCACTTTCACATCGCGCCAGACGAGGAAGTAGAGCAGTTCGCGATACTCCCACAATTCTTTCGGCCTAATGGCGGTCCAGCCGCGAAGAGGCTCGATCCACAGAACGGATTCACCGGTGAAATCGTCCGGTTCCGATTGCTTGGAAACAATAATAGGGGCCGTGGTCATAGTTTCGAAAAGCTTCGAGAGCCTTTGACAGGCGCCGAAAAAGGGCGGCAAATGTGAGGCGAAAGGCGACTACCTAGCTCGCACGGACTGGTTCCCGCGGCCGAGTTAGTTGCGATTCCTCACAACTGGCAGCGACAATATCTTTGCAGTCCAATCTCCGAATGGCGAACAGGTCCACGCCTGGTAAGTTCTTTCCTTTCTCCGTGCAGAGCGAGAAATGGAATCCCAGGTGGCGTAGCAGGTCGATCACTTTTCCACTGAAGGAATTGGCTTTTCCATAGGGATAGCTAAAGGGCCAGTATTTCTGGGGGTCTAAGTTCTTCTGAATGAGTTGCCGGCAGCGGGTCAAATCCTGGTTCAATTCTTCATCGTTCAGCGTGGAAAGTGGACGGTGATTGTGCGTGTGGCCGCCCATCGCCATGCCTTCGGCTTGCATTTGGCGCGCTTCGGCCCAGCTTAGATAAAGCTGCCGCGAAAATGCCTCTTCATTGCCGAGACACTCGGCGAAGACCTTCTTGACGGCAAGATCGCGCGTCGCAGGTGGAAGCGCGAAATTAAATAAGTATTTGAATCGCGCGACTTCCGGTGTATCGAGAGGATAGGTGTGCCGGCTGACAGCCGAATCCACCGCCAGCGCGCGTTCGTCAAAGCCGAGGCTTCGCACGGAATCAAGGAAAGTTGCGCGGTACGTTCCGAAATCCAGGCTCGCCATCAAAAAATGATTCATGTGGACGGGCGCAACCACGTGCTCTTCGAGACAGGATGTGATCAGGAAGAAAATCCCCTGAATGCCTTCCTCCGCGAGAATCGGCGTGACTTCGGCATAGTGCTCTTTCAATCCGTCGTCGAAAGTCATCAGGCAGAGATTCCGGCGCGGTCTGTAGCGTCCGTTCAGAAACTCGAGCGCAGAGCTCACCGTCGCCATTTCGAACAAATCCGGAAGCTCTCTCGCTTGCCGGCGAAAATCGTCCAGCAGCATCCCCTTGATCTTCGGAAAACGAGTGTTGGGAAGATCGCGGACGTAGTGATACGTCGCAATGTAGAGTTCCGGCGGATTGTTCATCGGATCCTCACGTGGAATGCTCGCAGGCCAGATATCTTGAGAAGCTCAGTTCGGGCGGTCTTGATCCGAGTCTGACTTGGTCCAATACCAGGGGCAATCACTGTCGTCGGCGGACGGTGCTTTGCCGTCGCGCAGGAATATCGCGCTCATGATGCCGCCGCCCTTGCCGTCGAGCGGTTGAAAACGGGACGGAAGAAATGGGCCATCCGGATGCGCACCCGTTCCCTGGAAACTCATTTCCTGCAGCCAGGTTCTGGTGCGGCCGTGGTAGCCGTAGAAATCCGCGGCCATGGCGCCGGCGCGGTCGAGTTCCCCGATGAAAGCCCCGAACAAAGCTTGCGCGTTCGCGGAAGAGACGGGCAAAAATTCGACCAGGCGGCCAATTCGGTCGACATCCTTGCGCCCGTGCGGCGTTTCCGCGCGGATTGTTTCGAGGCGCCAAACGGCCAGTCCCGTCCGGTTGCCCTCTGCGACGGTCAGGAACTGATAATCGAATACGGGGTGATTGCGATAACGCCAATTCAGATAGTCTGAATCGCGAGCCGCCCCAATCGTCCGTGCGGCGTGCTCCGGCCAGTCTCTCTCGTCCCACGTGCTCGGAATAGAATGGCCGATTTGCAAAGGGGCAACCGGTAACTCCGGAAGTTCGAATTTGGAAATCAAGCCGGCCGCGCGGTCGTCCGACCATTCCGGATAGGTGATCTTCAGCGCGCAGGCCATGCGGTCGCCTTGATGCGGCATCACCAGGAAATGGCGCGGAATCTCGGGCAGGACTTGTCCGCGCAGAACCCGATAGATGGCCACCGTGGCGGGATTGATCCCGAAAGCCACAACTGCCGCGAATTCGGGTTTTCGGAACGAGCTCAATAGCTGCAGGGCCATGGCGCCCTTGCGGTAATCAGGCCGGATGACGTAGTTAACGATCCAAACCGCTTTCGACGCTTTCCCGAACTGGTTCAGCGTGAAGGGAACTCCGCCCAGTATGCCGACAAGTTCGCTGCCATCGACGGCCAGCGAGAAACTGTAGGAATTCGGGAGATCCCAATTGCCGGGACGGCGGAAGCTCCAGTCGAATAAGGGTCGGTTGCGCGTGTAGATGTGCCCCTTGGCCCAGTGCTC
>Ga0182024_10021269_pt1 | contig 11782 bp, 5 predicted proteins | sample P32metaG_FD_120480 | JGI IMG/M metagenome (GOLD analysis project Ga0182024, IMG submission 120480) | Permafrost microbial communities from Stordalen Mire, Sweden - P3-2 metaG (Illumina Assembly) | ecosystem: Environmental > Terrestrial > Soil > Wetlands > Permafrost | place: Sweden: Stordalen... | reverse complement strand
TTCTCAAACGTTGCGGCGGTCAGTTGATCCTCGGCCAAAGAAAGGCTGTGCTGCTGGAAAGGCCAGCCCTGCTTTGCAACCAGCTGTAACGCGGCTTCGTAGTTGGCCGGGGGGGTCACCTTTCCGAACAGCGGCCAGACCGTTGCAAATTCACCGATCCCGGAAATCCGAAGCATGTCGTCGCCCAATCCATCAAAGCTATTGAGCAAACGCTCGCGCAACAAAGGAACAGCGGGTTGAGTATCCATGCTGAGGAAGAAAATGCGCAGCCGCGCCGCCATCTTTCTCTCCCGATGCAGCGCAAGGGAGGCATCGTACATGTGGAACGGATCGGCCGTAGCGAGGCCGTCGAACGTAAAGGAATCCTGAATGTCGTCGACGCCGGGTTTGACGAACGCTCCCATATCAACGTCCGTGGTGACGCCGACGCTGGCCGAATAGGCGAGAGCGTCGGTTGTCCCGCGCTTCATATCCTCGAAGGTTTGCACGGAGCGCAGCGCATTTAATGCCGCAAGCGAGGGTGCGTTGGCGGCGATGCCACCCGTCGCGCTTACCTCGATTCCCTTCCCTGCAAAAAACGCCTTACCCAAACTGTTCGTCGCTGCCGGACCGGTGAACGAAAGGAACACGAGCACTGGATGGTCTGCCGAGGCAGCGTCTAGTTCCGCAAGAGTCGGTAAGCGCTTCTCCGCGAACTGCGCCGGATTCCAGCCGCCCATGGCCGTGATAAATTTCCCGGCCGGAACCAATTTGGCGCGTTCCGCGATGGCTGCCTGAACGTCTTTGATGGAAGCCGCCGTTTCAAGCCGCGTATCGTAACCGGGACGCAGGCCGAGCAACACGATGTGATTGTGATTGTCGATCAGGCCGGGCACGGCCGTCCGGCCATGGAGGTTAATGGTCTTGGTGCAGGGGCTTAATTTTCCACCTGAGAAATCGAAGCGGCCATTTTGGATGGTGACGGATGAAAGCACCGAATTGCGCGGATCCATCGTGACGATCTTGGCGTTCACCAGGCGCAGATCGCGGGAATCGCTGCAATCGCCGGCCGCGAAAGCCGCCAGAGGAATAGCCAGCACAGCGGCCACTGCGAAGGTACGGGTCCCGGTTGGAAGATTCACCGTCTTATTATAGGTGCAATAATCTACTTTCGCGGGTCGAAGCGCACTTCCACCTCGGTATTCACTCTCACCGGGTGGCCGCCTTTGACGGTGGGCTGATAGCCGAACTGAGACCACGGCACGGTTTCGCAAAGTTGCGCGCCGCTGTCGAGTTCAGCAATCTTGCCTTGCTCGTCGATGACCACTTTGCAGCGAACCGTTCCCCCCGAGGGTTCCCAAAGAGGCGCGGTGAGTACGGTGGGACCTTGCACCAGCAGAGCCCGTTGCTTGTCTGCCGGAACGGAGACATCCGGGGCTTCCTTTTCCTTAGCCCCGGCGTCGTCCTTCTGTTTCGCAGCATCCGCCGCGTCGGTATGGGGCTGGATTCCAGACACCAGGAATACGGGTCTGGCGGGAAAACGTTTCACTTTGGCGCACAGACTGGTGGAGTATGAATCCACCACATCAAAGGCCAGCGCGGGCCAGGCCGTCCTCACGACGCTGTCGCAACTCGACCCAAGCGGATAGCCGTTCTTGCCCTTATCGGGATCGCCAATCGCATCGATGGCCTTTTGCGCATAGACGCCCTCGGCAAGGTACTCCTTCCCGGCTTCAACCTGAAAGGCCTTATTGAAGACCAGGCGGTAGCGATTCAGACCATTGACGAGGTAGACAGAAGGCCCACCCGCGTTCAGAGAGGCATCTAACTGGGTTGTTTCGGTGAGAACAACCTGGGCCTTCCCCTGGATCTTGTCTGGCGGGGCAGCCGCTTGCTTGGGTGGCTCGCTGGAACAGCCGGCCAATCCGGCGAGAGCAAGCACGAGGCAAGAGAAGAAGGAAGAACGGCGGGTCATCGTAAGAATCCGACCTTATCACAGGGTAGGTGCGGTGACAAGCGAAGCGGCGCCGATTGGCGCAAAGATTTCGCAGATGCAGTAGAAGATGTGCCGCGATGTCCGACGTGCGGGGCATGACCTATCGTTATCGAACTTGGAGATAAGATAGCTTGTAGTTGGATGAAGCCCGCGAACGTCTGAAGACCCTTCGTAATACCAGCACACAAGAAAAAAGCCTCGCCGGTTTCCCGACGAGGCTTGTTGTTTATTCCGAGTTACGCTACGTCAGAACGTAAAGCGCGCTACCAACTGGCCCGATCTGGGATTCGGCCCGATGCCGTTCGCAGCTGCGCCTCCATTGGCGACATCCACCCATCCGTAGCCTGCGCTTAAGGCGGCGTTTTGACCGAAGCCGGGATTGGGGGAACCGGGGAAGGCATTGCCGTAGGTTGGCTGCGTGAGGTGGTTGACGTTCCCCCCCCCGGCAATGGACGGCAGGGGATAGAACACACGATTGAAGGGATTGAAGAACTGGGCCTGAATCAGTAACTGGATCTTCTCCCTGATGCGGAAAGTGCGTCCCAGGCTGAGAGATTCGGCCGGCTGGCGCTGCCAGCGGCAGTTGGTGTAAAAAGGCGCAGCGTCCCCAAACGTCCCCTGCGCCGGTTCCGTCCACGCGTTCGCATTCAAAGCAAGCACTTTGGTCGGGTCGAAATGACTGTTCGGATTGACGGCCAAGCACGACTGACCGGGGACGTAGTTCGCGAGGGGCGCGGCCCCGCCGAAATTCGATACGCCGTTCAGCGGAGTACCGCCGACACCCATGGTGTTCCAAAAGGCGCTATCGTTGGAGGGCGAACTCTGGATCAATTGCCCGCTGGCATACTTGAGAACGCCACCGATGTTCCAGTCGCGAGCCACCCAGCTGGCAGCCCTGCCGATAGGTTTGTCGCCGAATAAGCCTTCCGCCTTCGGGGTTATGTAGTTGAACGCTATCACCAGCACCTGCGGCTGATCGAAGCCGGAAAGCTGCTTATCAGTCGGCAGGTTGAATGGGTCGTTCAGGACAGGATCATTCGGGGTCAGGTACGAAGTGTTGGAATTCGCCGCGTTGGTCAGTGACTTCGAGAAAGTGTAGGCGATCTGGGCGGTAAGCCCATGAGAGTATCGCTTGGTGACCTTAATTTGAAGCGAATCGTACCATGTGTCACCCGAGGGTGGCCCCAGGAACGACGGAACGCCGAACCACTGAGGATAAGGCCGCAGCGCCTGAGCCAGAGTCTCGGTTGAGGGGAAGCCCGGGTACACGTTGCTGGGATTCGCCAACGCCGGGAATCTGGCGATCACGGCCGGGTTGCTGATCTGGTCATTCAACAGAGCGAAGTCGGACGGATTTGTAAAGGCCATGTTCGAGGTTGTACCGTACACGCCCGCTCCGCCGGGACCTTCGGTGGTCAGGCTCGCAAGACGCTGCGGCGTCAGCCCGTTGAAGGATTGAGTATCCAGCAGGGGTGCCGTGAACCATGCGCCGCGATTGCCGACATAACTCGCGTCGACCACCAGGTTGGGCATGATTTCTTGTTGGAATCCAATGCTCCACTGGAAGATGCGCGGCAATCTTGTGCTCTTTGGGATGGTGATGAACGGCTCCGTGGGGGAAACGCAGGGCAGGTTCCCATTCAATCCGCACCCGGTGGCAGATTGTGGGAACGGGTATTGGTCATAGGAGGGGAACTTGACTCCTGGGAGAGGATTTCCATTCGCCAATTGAGTGGCCGGGAGGAATTGCCCGGGTGAGGCGACAGTATAAAAGTTCGCCACGCTGGCCGACAGGAAGGCATTGTCAGCCGACGATGCGTAGGCAATCGACCCGCCGGCGCGGAATACCGTCTTCGGTGTAATTTGGTAGGCAACACCGACGTGGGGTCCCAGTGAGAACGGATAAGCGTTGCTCAACGGACCATTGTTTGTGGCGCCATACACGATAGCACCCGCCAGTCCACCAGGGCTGTATGGGGATGCAAGCGCGGGATTGACACAAGTGAAGCAGGCATCCGACATGCGGCCGTGCTCCTCAGTCAGCAGCGTCGCATAGTCCCACCGCAAACCCAGCTCGAGTGTCAGCCTGCGATTGACCTTCCAGCTATCCTGGATGAACGCCCCCCAGGTATGGTTGCCTAGACGCGTGTCGTTGATCGCAGAGGTTTCTACGCTCGAAACCGCGCCCAGCAGGAAACTGGCGTACGGGAATCCCGACGGGAAAATGACTGATGAATTGCCGTATTCGGCCGGGTTCTCCGTCTGCTGAGCGCTGAAGTTGTATTCACCGAATGCGCGCAGGCTGCTCTGCTGCGGGATTCCGTCCAGGGCCATATCGGCGCCTATTTTGAAAGTATGGTTCCCATGGACCCAAGTCAAGCTGGTGTTCGCAGTCGGTTTGATCTCCGTGTCTTGGTAGCCTGCGGCGAGACCGCTCGATCCGGGGCTGGGAGCAAAGAAGCCCGTCCCCAGCGCGATGCCGCCGCCTACAATCGCGTCGTTCAGCGCTGCGAAGGACGGCATATAGGTATTGGCTGGAAATGGCGTCCAACTATGTCCGCCCGGAGCACCGCCGTACCCGCTCGCGGCTGCCTGAATCGCCCCGGAGTTGAAAGAGGCGACCTGCGGCCCAAGATCCGGGTGATAGTAGTAGAGCAATCCGGCGCCGAAATGAAACAACAGCGTGGGGCTGATAGTGTCATCGAAATTGAGGCGGTAGGTGTACGCGCGATCCGCATCCGGCACCGCCGGAGCCAGGTCAGTGGCGAATCCATTCGTGTTGGGCGAATTCGTTTCCGTCACGGAAATGTAGCCGGACAATTTCATTGTTGAGCTGAGCATTTGGTCGATCTTCATCGACGGGATGGTGGTGTGCCGAAAATTCGAATAGGCTGGAATGGCATAGTTGTTCAAAGTGCCAGGCAGGTTGGGCGCGGGGAAGAAACTCTGTAGATACAGCGCCACGGGGTCCATCCGGCTGATCGGAATCTGTTGGTGTGGAAATGGGGTTTCCACGATTTGTCCGTTTTGCACGGTTCTAGTTGCCGGATCGAAAATCTCGTTCGGAGCGGAAATCGGATTCAGGCCTGGAATAGGACCGGGACCAAACCCTTCCGCCTGGGCGAAGTTCCCGCCTTGATAAGCCAGGGTAGGCACCGTTGCAAGTCCGTTATTCGTTACCGTGGTCTGGCGGAACTGCTCGAAACTGAAGAAGAAGAAGGTTTTGTCCTTCCCGTCGTATAGCTTTGGGATCTTGATCGGGCCACCCAACGTGAAGCCGTAGTCATTGCGCTTGAGTACGTTCTTGATGTGGCCGGAGTTGGGGTCGGTAGCGCAATTACCGGTCTCGTTGCAATTGGCCGAGAATGGCAAGCCGGCGTTCAGCGCACTGTTGACAAAATAGTCGTATGCACTCCCATGGTATTGATTCGTGCCGGACTTCATCGTGAAGTTCAGATAACCGCCGCCTGCTCCGCCATACTCAGCCGCGAAGTTGCTGGTCTGTACGGACACTTCCTGGATGGCGTCGGTTCCCTGCTGTGTGGCCTGGTTTTGCTGACGCCACATACCGTTGGTGGCGTCCAAGCCTTCCACCATGATGGTCTGGGAACTGGATGGCAAACCGTTGACGCGCAATATGGTGTCGGTGGTCTGTTGCGCCCCGGGCAATATGTTCAGTACAGCCAGCGGATCGCGGATATTCCCAAGAGTGCCGCCTGCACCGTTGGTGGTGAATAAAGGCAACAGGTCGGCCTGTTCGTAGTCCACCTGATGGCTGATTTCGCCACTTTCGGTTTTCAACATTGGGGCTTCGGTACTGACCGTGATCGTCTCCGTCGAAGCACCTACCTCGAGAACCGCGTCAACGCGGATCGTTTCAGCTACCTGCACCACCAGGTTGGGCCGCTCGAACTTCTTGAAGCCCGGCGCTTCCACCGAAAGGACGTAGGTGCCTACCGGAAGATTCGCGAGTGTGTAGTTGCCCGTGGCGGACGTACCAATTTTATAGACCGCCGCAGTGTCGCTATTCGTGACTTGAATGCTAGCGGCGGGAACAACTGCGCCGGTCGGATCACTGACAGTCCCTGTAATGGTGCCGCGATCGCCCTGAGCAAATGCTGCCAAGGTACAGATCAGGAATAGCCCCGAGATTCTCAAACACATTGAGTTCGCCTCCACACCCTTGTTAGCTTTTAGCGCTTCTTGCCTGAAACAAACCTAAAACTTTGGCTATCATATAACAGAAATCTACTATCAGGCCACCTTTTTTTAAATTTGACGGCATATTGACGGGACGCTAAGTTCTTGTGAATGCTGACCCTTGCAGGCAGCCATTAATCACTTGGCGTGGGTGTTGGTATCACAGCTTTTGATATCGGGTTTGGGCTTTTCGCGGCGGCCCGAACAATTTTGGTTCGATGCCCTTCGTCAGCCGGACCCCAGGCTCCTCAAGTTACTTTCGATCTGCGGAAGCAGATTCGATGGCCCGTTGCGCAGAACATACTGGTGGGCCTGCTCCAGATATTTGCGCGCGGTAGCCCGATCTCCCAGGTTGACGTATGCCTGCACCAGGAACATCATCGCCACGGGCGTGTTCTGGTCTTCGACCTGAAGTGCCGGGAGCAGCACGGGGATAGCTTCACTGCTGCGGCCGGCGTAGAGCAGGTTTTTCGCCAGTTCCAGGCGGGCGACACGAAAATCGGGCTGTTGCGAGACGGCGATGCGATATTGCTCGATTGCGTCGGCAGGCCGGTGCTGGCGTTCGCGCACGTCGGCGAGCCATGCGTGCGCTTCGGCATTATTTGGCTTAATCCGGATGGCTTTTTCGAGCTCAGCCACTGCCAGGTCGTATTTGGCCTGGGCGACCAGCGCAGTGCCGTGGTACATGTACACCTCCGGCAGATCCGGACTCGTCGCGCGGGCTCGCTGGTACAGATCTTCCACTTCTTCGGGAGTCGCCTGGTTCGGGTATTGCGCGATGTAAAGCAGGTTCACCAGGCAATCGGTATTCTCCGGATATTGTTTCAAAACCTCTTTGTAAATCTGTGAGGACCGGTCGAAGTCGCGCTTGTTCAGCAGCGTTTTGGCTTCCGCGAGGCGGGTCTCGATGCCGGTGGCAAGCTTTGCCATTTCGAGGAACAACTCGTCTCCGGCGGGCGGGTAGTGGTCCTTGTAAGTCTCGGCGAGTTGGTAGTCTTTCTCAACTTCCGCGTCCCGGCCGAGCCTTTTACTGGTTTCGCCCAGGCCGAACCAGGCGGAACCGTACGTCGGCCAAGCTTGCGTGGCGCGGCGATAGAGATCGTCGGCGGCTGAGAAATCCTGCTGTGCGAACTTCACGCGGCCAAGGAAATAGAGCGCCATCGGCGAGCCTGGATTCTTGGCGAGGAAAGATTCCAGCGTGGCGGCGCTTTCGGGGAATCGTCCCAGCTTCAGGAGCAGTTCGGCTCGTTTGAGAATTGCGGGCGTATAGTCCGGGCGAATGCGCAGGCCTTCCGATACCGACGCCAGCGCCTCATCCAGTTGGCCGGTTTTTTCGAGGCAGAGCGCCAGATAGTAGCGCCACGCAAAGTCTTTCGGGTCTAACCGGACGGCGCGTTGAAAGGCGCCCACGGCGGGTTGATACAAAGTATGCGCTTCCAGCACCATGCCGAGACTGCCCGAGGCCTGGGCGCTCTTCGGCTGGGCTACGGCTTCATCGTGGGCCTTCTGTATGGCGCTTTTTACGTCCGAATCGAGACCCTCTACCTGGATGGCCGGAACAGGCGGAACGGATTTCGCGCACGACCACTGCAACAACGCAGCCAATATTACGGCGGCGATTCCCCGCATCATAAAAGTATTGCCATGATATCATCCCTCGTTATGGTGTTTCGACGGTGAAGGGGAGTCTTTTCGCACTGCTCTTGCCGGCGTCGTTGTCGGTCTGGTTGCTGGCCTGCAAGACATCCTCTACTGACAAATCGTTCCTCTTCGAGGACGTCTCCAAACAGGTGGGGATCGATTTCTGGCAGTTTTCCGGCGCCACCGGCGAGATGCTTCTTCCGGAAATGGTGGGATCGGGCGTGGCGCTGGTCGACTACGATAACGACGGCGATCTGGACGTTTATCTGGTCCAAGGGTATCCCACTGCTCCGCAAGGCAAGCCTCTGGTGCCCGTTCCCCCGGGTTGGAAACCAGGCAATCGCCTGTTCCGGAATAATCTTGCCGAAACGGGCAAACTGACATTCACCGATGTCACCGAATCGGCCGGCGTTGGGTACGCCGATAAAGGCATGGGCGTAGCAGCGGGCGACTACGACAACGACGGGTACATCGATCTCTATGTCACCAATTACGGCCACAACATCCTGTATCACAACAACGGAAACGGCACGTTCACAGACGTAACCGCTAGCGCCGGTGTCGCTTCTTCCGGTTGGTCCACCAGTGCCGCATTCATCGATTACGACAAGGATGGCTTGCTGGACCTCGCGGTGGTTCACTATGTCGACTTCTATCGCCGTCCTTGCTACATGTCCGAGGGCAAACTCGATTATTGCGGCCCTTCCCCTTTCAAAGGGACCGCCACGGAGTTGTATCGCAACCTGGGGAACGGGCGGTTCAAGAATGTAACCGACGAGGTTGGCCTGAACGCGAAGGTGGGGCCCGGGCTCGGCATCCTCACGGGAGATTTCGGTCCCGATGGATTTCCCGGTTTCATGGTTGCCAATGATGGCGCGGCGAATCATCTGTGGATCAATGAGCGGCGTGGTCCGCAATCGAAGCCGAGCGACAGAGTGTTCAAAGAAGTGGGGCTCACCCACGGACTGGCCTATGCTTCGGATGGCAAGCCACGCGCCGGCATGGGCATTGCTGCGGGCGATATCTTTGGCGATGGCGGCGAATCCATCATCGTGACGAACCTTCCCACCGAGGCGTTCACGCTGTTTCAGCGCCAGCCCAATGGGGATTTTGTGGACGCGACCGAGCAATCGGGTCTGGCGCATATTTCGCTGCCGTATACGGGCTTTGGCGTCGGCCTGTTCGATATGACAAATAGCGGGCTGCTGGACATGTTCAGCGCCAACGGCGGAGTGAGAGGTATGGCCGCGGATCTAAGCTCGAATCCGAAGGGCGACCCGTTTCCTTACCGCGAGCGCAAGTTGCTGCTGCGGAATATGGGCAAGGGGAAGGGGTTCGAAGATATTTCGGCTATGGCGGGTCCGGCAATGGCGACAGCCGAGGTAAGCCGTGCGGCGGCGTTCGGCGACGTAAACAACGACGGTGGCGTGGACATTCTGGTCACCAACAATAACGGCCCCGCGCGGCTGCTGCTGAACACCGCGCCAAACCGTGGGCATTGGCTGCTGGTTCATTTGCAAGGGACGAAAACCAATCGCTCGGCGTATGGGAGCGTGGTGGAACTGGTGCGGAAGGATGGAACTTCGGTCCGGCGATGGGTGAGGGGCGATGGCAGTTATCTGGCGGCCAACGATCCCCGGGTTCATTTCGGATTGGGGAAAGACACCGAAGTGAATCGCATCGAGGTTCATTGGCTGGCTGGGGAATGCGAGTCGTGGAAACCAACCGCGGTGGACACGATCGTGAATCTTAAGGAAGGCACCGGTCAGCCGTGCGTCGTAGTGCCGTCAGGTTCGAACCGCTGACCAACGAATGCCTGGATGAGTGGCATTCCTCTGAAAAGAAAACTGATATAGAATCTACTCGTGCATTTCCGCGTTCCTTTGCGGCTGATATTGATCGTTTCCGCCTGTGCGGTTATGATCTGCCCGGCGCAAAACGGAGGCCAGCAGCCAACCACCGCCGAGGTTACCCAGCGCGACGCGCCGTTTACCTTCAGTACCGGGGTAAATCTGGTGCTTGTGCCCGTAGTGGTTCGCGACCGCCAGGGGCACGCCATCGGTACGCTAAAAAAGGAAGATTTCCAGCTCTTCGACAAGGGCAAGCTGCAGGAAATATCGAAATTTTCGATTGAAAAGGCCGAGGCGCCGCCTACATTGTCCGACACCTCGATCCAAACCGACGCCAACGGAAATCCACAGGCCAAACCTGCCGGGCCGGCTGCGCAACCCATCGCCGGGCATTTCATCATGTGGCTTTTTGACGATATGCATCTGAGCTTCGGCGATCTGGCGCAAACGCGCGCGGCGGCGAAACGGATACTGAAGGAATCGTTCGCGCCCGGCACCCGTGCTGCCATTTATACGACCTCGGGCCACACGTCGCTCGACTTCACCGACGATCGGGACAAGCTGGACGCCACGCTGGATCAAATCAAGCCGTGGCCGACGATACCCACCGACGCAGCGGCAAAGCCTTGCCTGGACGTCAGCTTCTTCCAGGCCGATCGGATCATCAACGCGAGCGATCAGCAGGCACTTCTTGCGGCGGACTCTGATTTTCTCACGTGCCCGGAAGCCAACACCGTTCTCGCCCAGGCTAACGCCGTAGCAGCTCAGTCCCATCAGATACCCGATATCCAGCCTTATATTGCGACACCGGTACGAATGGGAGTCCTGAAAGAGCTCGAGATCGGTTTTCAAGATACGCGGAACACGTTGCTTGCCTTGAAAGGGCTAGTCCGGCGTATGTCCGCCATGCCCGGCAGCCGCACCATTGTTATGGTTTCGCCAGGATTCTATCTAATCGACGCCCATCGAACCGACGAAATGGACGTGATCAATAACGCTGTCCGCAATAACGTTGTCATCTCTTCGCTGGACGCGCGCGGTCTCTACTCACTGAATCCCGGGGGCAATGCCGATACCACTCCGAGCAATTTGGATCCAAATACAGTGAACATCAAAGCGAACTACCAGCGCGAAACTGCTTTAGCCAATATGGACATCATGGAAGAGTTCGCCGACGCCACCGGCGGAGCCTTCTTCCACGACAACAACGATTTCGCTGCGGGACTGAAGCTCGTCGCGACGCAGCCGGAATACATTTACGTCCTCGGTTTCTCGCCGCAGAAAATGAAGCTCGACGGCAGCTATCACAAGCTGAACATCGTGCTGAAGAACGACGCCGGACTCCAGATACAGGCGCGCCGCGGATATTTCGAGCGCAATCATCTGGAAGATCCCGCCCAGGAGGCGCTGGAAGAACTCAAGGAAACGTTTTTCTCGCGCGATGAAATGCGAGAACTGCCAGTGGTATTGACCACGCAGTACTTCAAGACCGGCGATCAGAAGGCCAGACTCGCCATCTTGGCGCGCATCGACGCCAAGCACTTGCACTACCGGAAAACGGATGGCCACAACGACGACACGTTGACTGTTGTGGGAGGAGTGTTCGACCAGAATGGGAATTATGTTGTCGGCACTCAGAAAGTGGTGGACCTGAAGTTCCGGGACCAGACGCTGGATGCGCTTCCCGAGGGGGGCATCACGGTAAAGACCAATCTGGATGTGGCCAGTGGCAGCTACATCGTGCGCCTGGTGGTGAGGGATTCCGAGGGCAAGGTGATGTCGGCGATAAACAGTGCGGTCGTGATTCCGTAACCAAGGCACGGGTCAGCACTGCGTCGCGGTGCCGTCAGCTTCCAGTCGCCGAAAGATCAAACTTGTGTCAAATTGTTGCTTTCTTTAAAAAATTGTTTCCAATCTGCAATAAGCTGTACCCACGTCGGAACGGGGTGCTGTAGTAGTAACGGTGTGTTTGCTACACGTGTTGTCAGCGTGCAGGTATCCGTCTGCTCATAAGCAGTTCCCTTTCGAGGACGTGGCCAAACAAACCGGGCTCGACTTCTGGCAGTTTTCCGGCGCCACGGGAGACTTCCTGCTGCCGGAGTTGATGGGATCGGGC
>Ga0182024_10021268_pt1 | contig 11783 bp, 12 predicted proteins | sample P32metaG_FD_120480 | JGI IMG/M metagenome (GOLD analysis project Ga0182024, IMG submission 120480) | Permafrost microbial communities from Stordalen Mire, Sweden - P3-2 metaG (Illumina Assembly) | ecosystem: Environmental > Terrestrial > Soil > Wetlands > Permafrost | place: Sweden: Stordalen... | reverse complement strand
TACACACCGGCGCCCTGAGCCACCGCTCTATGTAGAGCAGTACCCATTTGCACCGCGTGTGACGCCGCACCGCTCGCATCAAGAGTTCCTGATCGAGGTTGTCGTAGAACCCCTTGATGTCAACGAAAAACGACGCGCTCGTTAGTCAGCCCCTGCCAATAGATCACCCAATAGCGACAGATGCCGCAGTCGCCGTCGTACACCAGTGTGGGAAGCCCCTGTGACATTTGTCGCGTTCAGATACTGATGGATCGCGCGAGTAGCGAGGGCGCGCTACGACAATGATCTCTAAGCGTCGATCTCGTGTTAGCCGTTAGGCGCGATCTGTCTCGGTCGCGATTCCGCATTTGCGCCCGCCCGTAGCGTTACTTCGATTGCGCCCGTACTGATGGCGAAGCGGATGCATTTTGACTCCACTGTGTCCATGCGCCGGCTTTGCGATTATAGCACCGAGCGCGCCGATCCTAAAACCTCCCGTGGGCAGACTAAAGTGGCCTCAAAGCCTTCGACCACGGCAAAACGCAGAGGCCCAATTCTATGGACCTGGCTTGCACGGAAGCGCGGGCAATAGGAAGTGCTCCAGTAGATCGACGGTTTGCTGATGCATCTCCTGCGCGTTGTAGTTCTCCCGGGTCACAACGATTGCCGCATCCAAGTCCTTGAGGATAACAATTGCGTTGCCGCCATTGCCCGCCATGGACCATCCCTGAGTCATGCCGCAATTCGTGGCATAGGTTCGTTGCCAGAAAAGATATCCATAGTCCTGCTCCGGATTGGCGTTGCGGTGCGCTGTCATGACAGCGTTCGTCCAATCCGCGGACACGATTCCGCGACCGCGCCAGCGGCCGTTGTCAACGAGCATCCAGGCAATTTTGGCGAGATCGCGCGAGCGCAACTCAAGGCCGCCGCCGGTCATCGCTTCCCCGGTGGCTGAGCGCGACCATTTCCACTGCGAAATGCCGAGCGGGATGAGAAGCTTACCTTCGATGTATTGATCAACCGGCGTGTGAGCTGCGCGCTCAATAATTTGGCCGAGAAGAAAAGCGCCCGCGGTACAATAAGAGAACGGCCCACGGCCGTCGGCATCGCGCGCATAACCTCTTTTAGTCGGTAGATCGACGGCCCAGCGTGTCCACCGCTGCTGCTCGTGCATCCGGTCCTCATTACCGGGGCTGGCATCAACGTCGTCGTCGCAATCGAGCGCCGACGACATGGTGAGAAGGTCGGCGATCGTCATGCGCTGTTTGAACGCCGTACTGTTCCTGAATGGCGCGAGGTCGGCCAAGTATCCGAAGGCAGGCGCTGCACGGCCGCCGCCGAAAGTCCGACCTCCGACCCGACGGATGTTGGCGTTCGGATAACGTGCATTGTGACAATATCGATGGCGCCAAGCCCAGCACCGCACAAGCAACTCGACCGTTTTAAGCGCGAGATCGCAGCATCGCCCGAAGTTCAGCAATGCTATCACGTGACCGGCGCCATGGATTTTGTGGTGATCGTGACTGTTCCGGCGATGGAAGACTATGCCGCATTCGCACGGCGCTGGTTCGAGTCGAACAAAACGGTCGCGCGATTCGATACACATGTCGTTCTGAATCGCGTGAAAGTTGGCGTAGGGCTTCCAATCGCAGGCGCGTAGGTCCGGTCGCCTCCGCATATGGCGCCCGCGATTAGAATCGAACGCTCAGCGTGCCGTAAACGGTGCGCCTCGGCCCATAGGCTGCCTGAAAAATCCCGATGCCCTCCGCCGATCGGATCTCGTTCACGCGGTCGAGAACATTGAGCACGCTGATCCGCATCGAAATGGGCAAACCCGGAAGATCCACGGTCCGTTCGGCGCTCGCGTTAATCTGGTAGACCTTGGGCAGGGTCTGCGTGTCCGCGAAGCCGGAGGCAACGCCGCTGCTGTAGAGCGCATCGGCGGACAGCGCGTAGGGATGGAATTCGTAACTCACGCCCGCGGAGGCGCCGTGTATCGGCTGGTGATCGAGCAAAATGGGATGTGCATTGATGTAGGCGAATTCGTCCGCCGGGAAATTGAACTGCCCGGTCGCAACGCCCTGCTGCCAGTTCTTGCCGACGGTCACGTTCGCATAGGCGACAAAGCTTTTCACTGCATAGTGCGCCGCGAACTCCGTTCCCCAAATATGGCCGTGGTCATAATTGAAGGGCGCGAAGATCGGTATAACACCAAACTGCCCGGTGTCGAGGTAGTGGAGCGTGCGCTCATAGTAACTGTCGAGCGATAGCGTGAGATGCGCCGTCGCGTGTTCGACGAGGCCGGCGTCGTACTCGTAGTCATCCTCGGCGAGCGGCAGCGTTACGCCAGGCGGCCCCTCAGCGGTAGTGTCAACGAAGGCTGCCTGAGTGGTCGGCGCAATACCAAGAAAGCTCGGCACCTGCAGAAAGCGGGCAAAGCCTGCGTGTAAAGCAGTGTCGAGGTTCGGCCGGAAGGTAAGGTTCAGCCTGGGGCTCAATTGCTGCGCGTGCGTGTAGCCGGTGAGATCGTCGCCGCGCAGGCCAAGGTCGGCGGTCAGGCGCTCGCTGAGGCGCCACAGGTCGCTGAGGTACAGACTTGATACGACATTCGTCGCCGAGCTGCCGGTCAGGACGTGAAGGGGCACGGTGCTCGTCTGCTGGCCGTTCGCATCGGCCGGGAAAACCAATGAGTTGTCGCTATTCTGCACATCGTATGCGCCGACGTAAAAGCCAGCGCCCAGCGTGTGTGCGCCGTATGCATAGTGCAGATCACCCTCGAGCGCGTTATCCCGGTCTTCGTGGGAGGCCTGCGAGGCGACCCCCTGGTACACCAGCTCGCCAACAGGATTCGGGTTGAAGACCTGCGAGATGAAGTGCGCCGTGTAGCCGAGCTGGACATCGACTCCAGATTCCAGCGAGCTTTTAACGCTCGCCATCGCGAGGTAGTCCCTAAAATTTAGGCGCGAGTCAATGTCGGCCGAGGACGGCACAGTCTTGAGGCCGGCAAGGTTGAATTCCGGCGCAAGTGCCGGCGCGTTCGGCAGATCGTTGTCGCTGCTCGTCACAGCGAGGAGCAGTGAAAGCTCAGTCTGTGTTGCGATCGCATAGGACCAGGACCCTAGGGCCTGCTCGGTTCGGCCTTCGTCGTGGATAGGAGTCGGGCCCGGCGTCGCACTGCTGAAGGCGGTGTTGCTCCAGGTCTCGCGCGCGCTCACGTAGCTACTGAGAGCGCCATCGCAGGCCGCATACTCGACGCTCGGCGACAGAGTCGAGCGCTGCCCACCATAGAGGCTGAACTCTCCGCCCGGCGCCCGGCAGCCATCCTTCGTCTGCATGTCAACGACACCGCCGGTCGCGTAGCCGTAGCGAGCTGGAAGCACGCCCACCAGCAGGTGCAGGCGATCGACGAAAAGAGGGTTTAGCATAGAAAGAAACGGGGGATTGGTATTGATGTCGAGCGGCACGAGGAAGCCGTTAATTTGGTACTGAAACTGGGGGCCCTCGGTGTTGCGGATGTGGATCTGCTGATTCTGATCGATAGCAACGCTCGGCAACTGCGCGAGCACGTCGGTGATCGGCGTCTGCGTGCCGGCCGGGAGACTATCGATGTCGGCCGCTCCGATCTGATAGTCGGCGGTGCCCGTATCAGACACCGCGGGACCGCTCAAGCGCTCCGCCTCTACGACCACGCTCTCTTGAGCGCTGGGGTTCGGCCAGAGGGCGGCAATCTGTGTAGCTGCTTCGTCATCCGCGAGGGCGGGACCTGCAGCGAGGACAAGATAAAAAACAAGGGCGATTGTGGAAAGGCGCATGGCAGAGAGTCAAGAGATCGTAATGCGAATCATTCGCATTCAGTATAACCCATAGGCCCGAAGGGTCAAATCCGCGTGCGACTCAATCTCGGACTTGCGGACGAATACTGGCGAACAAGGTGACAAAGGCCGCCCTAATACGGGCGAGCGCTTCTGGAATTGGGCCGGCTTCCGTAATTGGCGCTGCGATATTACTGACGTCCCGCGGGCGCCTAGTTGTCGGAGCGGGGATTACCGTCGACCGTTCACGTATGCACTGCCCACGCCCGGGATGCTCTCTCGACTAGAGCATTGCTCCGATAGGGAGTCTAGCGTGTAATGAGGGCGCATCAAGCACAAGAGTTCGGGCGAACCTCACGCTCGCAGTCCTTGCGTACATGGAACATCCAGCCCGAGCTTGAATGCGACATTAATCGTTAGCGCAATCATTGCGTTGAGGGCATTTGTGGTGGAAACGTGATTGACCGACCTCGGCGAAGAAGGCGTTGCGGTCGACGAGCAACTATCGTGGGCGAATGTTGAGATGTTAGCCCTTATATCATTGATCATTTGGCTCTATCTGTTTTTTGCGCATGGCAATTTCTGGAAGTCTGGCCCGGAAGTGGCGCCGGCTACGCCGGCGGAGTTTCCGGATGTGGACATCATTGTCCCCGCGCGCGATGAGGTGGAAACGATCCGCCCAGCGATCGCGTCCCTGCTGTCTCAGGATTATGCCGGCAAGTTCTGCGTAACACTCGTCGATGACAATTCCACCGATGGTACGGCGACGAGAGCCGGCACGGCATCCAACCTCATCGTGATCTCCGGCCAATCGAAACCTTTGGAGTGGTCTGGCAAGTTGTGGGCACTAAGCCAGGGCATTCAGGCGAGCAGCGCGCCAATTCTGCTGTTCGCCGATGCTGATGTTGTGCACGATCCGCGGCACCTTTCCTCCCTAGTCGCGCGACTTATGGATCCCCGGGTGGAGTTGGTGAGCGAGATGGTACGGCTGAACTGCAGAAGCGCTGCCGAACGCGGATTGGTACCGGCCTTCGTGTATTTCTTCCAGATGCTCTATCCCTTCGCTAAAGTGAATGACCCCCTTTCTGCAGTTGCCGCTGCCGCTGGCGGGACGATGCTCATTCGCCGCACGGCGCTTGACCAAATTGGCGGGATTGACGCGATTAAAAACGCCCTCATCGATGATGTAACGTTGGCGAAGGCGGTGAAGACAATAGGCCCGATATTTCTTGGACATTCCAGCCTCGCCTCTTCCATTCGCCGGTACCCGGCTTTCGGCGATATTTGGCGGATGATTTCCCGAACAGCTTTCACGCAACTGCGCTATTCGGCCGTCCTTCTGATCCTGACAATTATCGGTCTCACGCTGACCTTCCTGGTGCCAGCATGGGAGGTCCTATTTGGCCATGGTTGGCGGCTTGCGTTGGGCGTTGCTGCCTTTGTGCTGGCGACGATTAGCTTCATGCCAACTTTAGCCCGATATGGGCAGAATAGGTTTCTATCACTCGCTATGCCGCTGGTCGCGTTGTTCTACATGGCGGCTACAGTTGGCTCGGCACTGAATTACTGGTTCGGCAGAGGTGCCACTTGGAAAAATCGCGGCTACGGTGCCCGCAATTGCACATGGCGATGAGTGATTTCCCCATGCCAATTGCCTCGAGAGCGCAATTCGTGGCAACAGGTCGTGTCATATCAAGCCTATTCACCCAAAAAATGCAGATTATCATCGGCGACTCGAGGGTTGTTTTTGGTAGCGGGAGACTGCTTGTCGTGCTCCTAAACTTCCTCAGCCGGTGACGGTGAAAAAGCCGCGGCTTAAATCGAGCAATGCACCTGTGGACACCCAATTGTCGGGTGGTCATCCCTGAGCCATGCGCTGCAAATAAAACATCCCATGTTGTGTAGCAACTGAAAGCATTTTTTACTGAAGGATAGGATATGTTCATGCTCTCAAGGAGATATGTATGGTCGCAGATCGCCACTGCGTTATGCGGTTTGGGTGTTGCAGGATTGTTGAGTGCACCTAAAAGTGCGAGCGCGCAGAATGTGATTGGCGCGGACGCGACTGAGATGGCTCGCGAGCCCGGAGTTAATTCTCCGCTGGTCGTCACAGAAGGCAGCCGTGTTGCGGTGATGGAGTATGAAGCGTGGTTTGGTCCCAATGCCGTTACTTTCCAGAACAGCGCGGCGATACCGCTATTGCAGTCGGCGGACATGCAGTCACAAGGCGGGGGATACGATAGCGCTGACCCCGTGCTCATCAGGCAGCATGTAGCGTGGCTGGACGGGATGGGTATTGACGCGGCTATCGCCGACCTGACCAATAATGTGAGTTGCATCTTCGACAGCGACTGGTTTGTGGAGAAGTACCTCAAGAATGCGCCCGGAGATTGCCCGCTACTGCGGCCTGATTTTCAGAATATTCGGGACAACACCGGCAACCTTTATTCGGCATGGACCAAGCTGGGGACGCGGCTTAAGCTGATTCCGCAACTGGGCGGGATCGATCAGGACGTGTTGTACAAGGACCAAGATGGCAAGACGGCTTTTGAGAAAGAGATAGAGTACTTTGGCGCGCTGATGGAGAAGTATCCCGGACGGCAGGTGATCTACGAAGGCAAGCCGTTGATGCTGGTTTTTCTGGGTGCGGGACAGGATCCAAGCACTGCCGATGATCCCCTTTGGTTTCAGCTACGGATCTTCCTCAGCGATCACAAGGAGATCTCGGATAAATACACCTTTAAGTTCATTGCCGGATATCTCGATAGCCAGCCATATCTCTGGCAGGACCAGAATGCGGCCACTGGGCCTGTGCAGATTGCGCGTCAATTCGGCTTCTGGAGTTGGGTAGATCGGCTGAATACCTCCTGCACGACATCCTATTGCCCGTACTTCCCGAGCTACAATCGGGTAGGAAAGCGGGTCGAAAACTTCACGGCTTCGATTGCTACTGCGGGCCAGAATGGCTGGGGTTGCCCGACTTCGAATGAGCCGCCGTATTGCCCGGATGATGCTCTGCGCAATGAGAATGGCCATAGTTACGCCACATTCCACGCGTTCATGACCTACGCGCGTGCGCTAGACCCCATCTTTCTAATCATTCACCAGTTCAACGAATTTCAATACCCTGACGAGGGCTGGGATGCGAACACCAACGATGATATCGAACCTGCGGATCAATGGAGCAGCCTCGGCCTCTTGATCGTGAGAGAAGAGATATCGAGCTATCATGACCCTTGCGGGATTTTGGATGGAAAAAACGTCTGCCCCTGGAAATCTCCGCCGCCGGTCGCTTTGGCAGAGCGAGGGTACTGACCGGCGGGTCGGGAACACCGGAGGTGCTGCAGCACGTGCGCACGAAGTACGCCTGTCCGGGCTGTGAGCAGTGCCTGAAGACGGCGGGACTTCCTGCGCAGATCTTACCGAAGAGCAACGCCGCCCCGGGGCTCTTGGCGCACCTGGTGACCGCCAAGTATGTCGATGCGCTGCCGCTGTACCGCCAGGAGGCAATCTTCGAGCGCCACGGGGTAAGCCTGCCGCGTGCCACACAAGCCGCCTAGATCATGGCGCCGCCGGTAAGAAAACCGAACTCAAACGGGAAGCGCGCGTCGTAGAGAAGATCATCGTCGATGCGTATACCGAGGAAGAGCGCGCGCTCAGCTGGTATTACTACCTTGAGCAGGAGCTGCGCTTCCCGTTCGAGGCCGATTGCGTGAAGCGGCGCGCGATCTCGCCGCTTCGCAAGGGCGAGAAGATCCAGATCAGCGCTCTTGCGCCCGAAGAAGACTGCGCTCACGAGATCCTGGTTCTGGGCCGCTGGCAAGGCAGATCCCTCGGCGCGTCCCTTGGCCAACTCAAGCCTGTCGATGTCGACAAGGCCACTGCCCAAGCGATCGCCGACTGGCTGTCCCATGAAAATCGGTTCTGACCGCTGCAAGAGATCAGCCGCCATTACAAGGTGCGGGAGTTCGAGCGGTTGCGGTCTTTCTGTCTGCCTTTGCGCCCAATCGCCGCTGGTCGCAATCTAGGACGACGCGGAACTCAGCCAGCGAGTCTACCCTGGATTTACCGCTGCGCTACTTCCAAAGACGGCGCCGAAGCTCCCCGCTTGCCCATGTCGCCGCTTACGTCCAGACTTATTGAGTCTGTGCGACACAATTATAGGCCCGGCAAGCCGGCACTTTTCTACCCCTGCCCCGACACTTTACGCCGCACTCAATTTCGAATCCGGTGAGCATCATTTCTCCGCGATGTGCCTGACAATCTTGCCGGATTCATCCATGAAATCGATGGACGCCGCACCAGCGGGCGTAACCATTAGTTTCAGTCGCGCCAGTCCCTTTGCATCCCGCAGGATTACGGTCGAAGCGCGATCCTCGGCTTTGCCAATGAATAGGCGCGGATACCCGAAGCCACCGGCCTCTGCCAGCTTCCCGAATTCAGCATCGCCTTCGGGGGTGTTAACCTTGTCGATGAGCTCAAGTGGTATCGGGGTACTCGGCCGGTCGAAGAACGTAAGGCCCGCACGGCGGCGGCCGTGCTCCTCGGTTTGGTCGAGGGAGATTACCTGGTCCTGCTCGTACTGATCGAAGCTCAGATGGCCACCGCTGCTTACATTTTGACCCTTCTTCGCGCCGCCAAAGAGGAGGCCGCCGTTCTCGGTCCCTTCGTCATTGAAGAAGAGGATCCCAGCTGCCTGTCGGTTCGGGAACGGATGCTCCTTGCCCTTAAAGACAAGGCCGGGTGCGGTTGCCGAGTTGGAAATCGTCATGCGCAACGTCCCGTCGGGCTCGCGCACATTGATTCGCTGGACGTCGATCTCGGTGAAGCTTGTCACATTATGCTCAGCCGCTGCCGGTCCCCGGGCGATGACGCAGAGGAACATGCTGACTGCCGCCAGCCACATGAAGATTAGATTCTTACGAACGAATACGCTCATCATTTTTCCTCCGGGTTCACCTTCTTACCGATCAATATGTTCATCCTCACCGTAAGTCAAGCCCGTTGACCAGATTGCCTCCAGTCCCCAGATCGAAATGATTGAGCGGTTTGATGATCGATGCATTTCAGGGGGCACGGCGGCCCGGCAAAGATGAAAGAGTTGCGGCGGTTGCAAGCGCAAACCCCGCAATCAAACGCTATTTCTTCATGACCTGATTTTTCCGTTTGGAAAATAATGCGAAAAAGATGTGGCGCCTCAGCGGACACACCGCAAGGATGAATCTTGGTCCTTGCTGGGGTTTTCATGGAATCCGTCCTTGAAGCTCTGAGCCCACGCAGCGTCGTCACCGACCTGCAAGGACGACCAGTAATAACCGGTGCCATTCTTCATTCTCCCGGTTTCGTTGAATCCGCCAATGTCAGCGCGATTGTTACACTGCACCGCCAATTCGCCTATGGTCGGCATGCGCCAGTCATGATGGCCGGATGTCGACAGAGTGTTGCAATACTCAATGCCCTTGCTCCACGTATACATTCCGGGAGCATCTTCCGGAGTGGTGTACAGTCGTTTGTTCGTATCCGGTGAAACACCGGCATACACAGTGCCATCCGGCATCCTGCCGCCCGCCGCAGCGATGTACGAGGGCTTGCCGGTATCCATTGAAAGTCCGGCATAAACCCTGCCGTCCGGCATCTTAGTGCCGATATCGGGCAACGGCTCGTGCGCATCCGGTGATACAGCGGCATAGTCTCCGTCCGGCGCCTTAGCGTCGCCATGGACAGTAGTGTTAGCGGTCATCGGAACGCACGCGGACATGAAATCAATCGCGGCGAGCGTAAAAGCCGCGGCGGTCATAGAAACTCTCCTCATGTGTAGTTCTCCTTCGGTTAGCGCACGGAATTATGCGCACTATCTGATTTTCAAGAATGTTTGCGCGTCGTGCAGAAGGAGACAGGCGAGAATCAGCTCCACTAAGTGGAACCATCCTGTCGGTCGTTGCAGTCCGCTGACGTTATGGGGAGATAAGAATCTACGTTGTGTCAGGCGCGAATTGGAGCTTCAAATCATGGTCTAGACGCGTAGAACAAATATTCTGCTTTGTATGGCACTCGCATTTCTTTGCCAACTAGGGCGTCGCTACAACCTCCCGCCGGCGCCTTGCCGCCCGACGTGTTTATACGCTGGATACTTTTCGTCTGACTCAAGACGCCGCTTCCCGAAGCTGATGTCGCGCTCAATAGCAACCATGGAATCGCGTTGGAATCCGGACCACTGTCTCGCGCCCTAGCTTCACCGACCACGCTGCTGCCGTCATACGCCTCCCAGGTGGGGCCTGCATAGTGCCGGCCAAAAATGTTGCCCGCCTGATCGCGAAGTTCCGCTTCGGGCGCCTTAAAGGTCCACTCGAATCGCCCAGGATCATCTTTACTCGCCTTGCACTCGTAAATCTGGACGCCGGTAGCTTGCACTTCTCGGATTAATGTTTGACTCACTGGAACACGCAGAGGTCCGGGAACGTTAGGAATCGGGGCAACATTTGAAGTGACGCAGCCCGTAATGATCGCGATGGCTGACAGGTGCCCGATGGCTGCGGAGCAGCGTTGTAGCATGATTGCCTCCCTCACTATTGATACCTATAGTATTGCCGTTACGCGCACAAGTCACCGCGCCAATATCGAAGAGTTTCAAGATCATGCGATACTTGCACAATACAGAGCTGCTGCGCCAAAGATAGAAGCAGCATTTTGGAGTCACGTGAACGCGCGCGGGTCAATGCCCGCCGCTCCGTCGGCATGGTGCTCGTCCGCGATGGTAGCGGTGGGCTGGGAAGTGCCTTGAGGCCGACATCGACTGCCGCCGGTATCCAGTCCGCCTCGGTCCGTGCGCGCATTACGATCCAGAATGGCAACGCCTTCATGGCTGAGCTGAAGCGGACCTCCGCGCTGGCCCCCTACTGGCGGGCAGGTAGGCTCGCAACCGCAGCCGCGAATTGGCAGGAAGCGTCACGGCTGCGGCTCGGACTGAGGCTGCCCGGCCCGAATGTTGTAACGGCGCGCGGCGAGCTGCGAACTCGGCCACCCAACTTGCTGGTAGCGATGGCGGACGTGGCCTCCTGAGTTTGAGAGCTACGGCGCCACTCAGGCCCCAGGAATACCCTCCCGGCTGCCGACTCCGTAACCATTTTCGCTCCGTTCGCAGCGATGTCGCCGGACTTCCTTCGCCGACCGACTGAGGGAACAATACCGACGCCCTTTGCGTTCCTATCTCGTCGACTTTAGCCAGTGTGGATTGAACATGAAATCGACAGCGAAAACATTGACGACCCTGTCGCTCTTGTGTCTGGTTGCCGGATTAGCACATGCCAGTAGTTATGGCGACACGATTGCAAGATTTAAGAATTCGAACCAAAGCGCGCGTTTCTTTCGCAATTGCTACGGTTACGCCATATTCCCAACCGTTGGCGAAGGTGCCGTCGGAGTCGGCGGAGCCTTTGGGAAAGGTCGGGTTTACGTGCACGGGCGGTACGTTGGCCACGTGAGCATGGGGGAAATCAGTGTCGGATTTCAGGCTGGCGGCAAAGGATTTAGTCAGATCATATTCTTCGAAGACAAGCGCGCGTTGGATGAGTTCGAATCGAGTGGTTTCGAATTCGGGGCGGACGTGGGCGCTGTTGCGATCACGGCAGCCGCATCGGCTACTGCCAGCACGAATGGTGCTAGTGCTGGCGCAAGCGTAGACGTGAACAACGCAGTTACCCGGGGCAGGTATCAAAAGGGTATGGCCGTGTTTACGATTGCGAAGGGCGGCCTGATGTACCAAGCCGCTATCGCAGGTCAGAAGTTTCATTACACACCGCTCGGCTCGTAGCTGCACCACTGAAACGCTCGTTCTGACGCCGTCTTTAATTCTAAAAAAGCGACCCTTGAACAGAGGTGGCTCCGGTATTTAAGACACGGGTATAAGTGGATTTCTGCCCGGGGCGATAACGTAACCGGAGGGAAGAAGTCCATGAAGAAGCCAAGACGGAACCACTCAGCGTCATTTAAGGC
>Ga0182024_10021267_pt1 | contig 11783 bp, 9 predicted proteins | sample P32metaG_FD_120480 | JGI IMG/M metagenome (GOLD analysis project Ga0182024, IMG submission 120480) | Permafrost microbial communities from Stordalen Mire, Sweden - P3-2 metaG (Illumina Assembly) | ecosystem: Environmental > Terrestrial > Soil > Wetlands > Permafrost | place: Sweden: Stordalen... | reverse complement strand
GTCTCTACTGCTGTTGCCCGGAGGTGGTGCGTTCCGCGCTAATGCCGAATAACGACGTGCTCGCAATGTGGGGGCTCTACGGTCTGGTGTATGCGGCGATGGGCGTAGCTCACGCCATGCAGGGGCCGCGCCGCAAGTGGAGACCGCGCATCGCCCTGCTGACCGTGGCCCTGGGGCTGACGGCCGCGGCGCATCTGTTGGCTGCGATCCTTGGCTTCATCATGGCGGCGGTGTGGATGATGTATCTCGCCGACCGTCGGCGCAGCTACGTCATGCAGATTCTCATCTTCTCGGCGGTTGGCGCACTTGCGATGCTGTTCGCGTTTTATGCGTTCCGTCCCGCGCCCTTCAGCTATGTCTTCACGGGCGGCGGCGCGCGGTTCTGGTTTGCCTTCGACGGCGCACGCAACTTCTTTACCAGCCTTGCGAACGCGCCGATTGCGATTGCGACGCTGGTCGCGGCAGTCCTTTATGTGACGGTGCGGCGTTGCCGTTACTTTGGCAACACGGCCCCCCTGGTCATGGTGCTGCTGTTGTTTCCGCTGTTTACGACGCAGACAGTATCGCGGCCCTGGCTGTGGGCGCTGCCGTTTCTGTTTACATTTCTCGGCGGTATCTTCGCCGACGTGCTGGAGACGCGGCAGCGAAAAATGTATCTTGTGCTGTCCGGCGCCGTACTTCTGACGCAGGCGATGATCTGCGTGGCCTCGTTGCCATCGATCACCCAGTAGGCCCTTCCGCAGTGTCGAATCTCGATCGTCACTGGCGAAGCAAGTTTGGTTTGCATCGTATTCCTGCGAATTCCTGCATAATAAGTCGGCACCCACAAAAATAGTTGTGACTGTGTGGCTGAAGGATGGTTCCGTCCGTGATGATGAAAGTTTCGCTCCGATCCATGTGTGCTGCATGCGCCCTCGGCCTTCTGCTGCTGGCCAATGGGTGCCACCGGCACCGCAAGTCGAAGTCCCAGCGGAACACCGATGAGTACGCCGACAAGCTGCGTCAGCTCGTCGAGAAAAAGCAGTTGCCGCAGGAGAAGGTCGACACCAGCAAGATGCCAAACCTGCGTTGGCCGAACTTCTCCGACTATCAAGCAAGCATGGCGACCTTCTACGACGACCGCAACTACGAGGTGGCCTGGACCCGCGATGGCGCACCGACCGCCGCGGCAACGGCGTTTATCCAGCAGTTTCAGGATGCCGCAGCAAAGGGTCTGATCCCTGAGGACTATGACGCTTCCCGCTGGGCTGACCGCGTGCAAGCGCTCAAGAGCAAGTCCGCCGATGCCATCTCGTTGTTCGATGTGGCGATGACTGTAAATGTGATGCGCTACATCTCCGATCTGCGCATCGGCCGCGTCAACCCGTCGCACTTCAACTTCGAGATCCCGGTGCAGGACAAGAAGTACGACCTGGCGGAGTTCGTCTCGGACAACGCCGTGGACGCGAACAGTACGACCGACGTGCCGAAGCTCATCGCCAGCGTTGAGCCGGACTCGGACCAGTACCGTCAGACCGAGGCCGCGCTCGCCCATTATCTCGACCTTGCGAAGCAGCAGACCCAGGCGAAGGAAGAGCCGCTCCCTACAGTGGCCAAGGCTGTTTCGGTGGGCGGCGCCTATCCAAATCTTGCTGAGCTCGAAAGCCGGCTCCAACTCGAAGGCGACCTTGCCCCCAGTGCAGGCGATCCCCCGCCTTCGCCGCCGCGCGTATTCAACGCCGCACTTTCCGGCGCGGTGAAGAGCTATCAACATCGCCATGGCATCGCCGAAGACGGCAAGCTGACCGCCCAGACCCTCAAGAGCCTGAACGTCCCCATGACCGATCGTGTAGCGCAGTTGCAGGACTCGCTCGAGCGTTGGCGCTGGCTGCCCGAGCCCTACCTGCACGCGCGCCTGATGGTGAACCTCCCTGAGTTCGTCCTGCGCGGCTACGACCCCGACCACAAGCTCGACTTCACCATGCGCGTCGTCGTCGGCCAGGTAATGGGCGAGCACCAGACGCCGGTCTTTACCCACATGATGAAGTACCTCGTCTTCCGGCCCTACTGGAGCGTGCCGGTCGATATCGCGAAGAAGGAGTTGGTGCCGCACATCGTGGCGAACCATGAATACCTGGCCAGCAAGAACTTCGAGGTGACCAACCACAAGGGCGTCGTCCAGACCAGCTACACCGCGAGAGATGTCGCCCAGGGCATGGTGATGGTGCGCGAAAAGCCGGGCCCCAAAAACTCGCTCGGTCTCGTCAAGTTCATCTTTCCCAACCAGTACGACATCTATCTGCACTCCACCCCGGCGGTCTCGCTGTTCGAGCGTTCCCGCCGCGACTTCAGCCATGGCTGCATCCGCGTCCAGAAGCCCGCCGACCTCGCTGCATGGGTGCTCGACGGGCAGGGCGACTGGGACCTCGACAAGGTGCAGGACGCAATGAACACCGGACCGGACAATCACACGGTAAGCCTGAAAACGCCGCTTCCCATCGTCATCTTTTACCTCACCGCAATCGTCAACGAAGATGGGCAGGTACACTTCTTCGACGACATCTATGGCTACGACGCAGACATGCAAAGGGTCTTCGCCAAGGGGCCGCCGTACCCAATCAAGCCCGAACCCATCGTCCCCCCGGCCAAACCTGACGACACCGCTAGGTTGCAGCAGAACTGTGCTTTTTTCTCCCGCATCATTCCCGATCGTGCAAGCTCTAACCCGCGGGGGTAGACTTTCGCGATGCATGTTCCGACCGGCCCCGAGACCACGAATGACGAACTGGCGCAGTTGGCTGCACCTCCAGTCGCTGCTCCTCTCGATCGCGACCCTTCAGTTCTGCGGCGCAAGCTGATGCAATGGTATCGCAGCCACGCGCGAGAGCTTCCCTGGCGCGGCGTTCGCGATCCCTACCGCACCTGGGTCTCCGAGGTGATGCTGCAGCAGACGCGCGTGGCGGCCGTCATCCAGCATTACGAGGAGTTCCTGCGGCGCTTTCCCACGGTCGTTGCCCTCGCCCTGGCGCCGGAGGCCCAGGTGCTCGCCTCATGGTCCGGCCTCGGCTACTATCGGCGCGCGCGAATGCTGCACAAGGCCGCTCAATTCCTCACCCGCGAACGAGGAGGCGTGCTGCCCGACACCTCGGCGGAGCTGCGCACCCTGCCCGGCATCGGCGAATACACCTGCGCCGCCATTGCCAGCATTGCCTTCGGCGAGAGCATCGCCGTCGTCGACGGTAACGTGGAGCGGGTGCTGCTCCGCCTCACCGGCTATCCCGAGGCCAGAACGGCAGCCGGCCGAGCCTTCGTTCAGTCGCAGGCCAGCGCGATCGTACCAAGGCGTCGCGTCATCGGCGCCATCAATGCAGCCGGAGACCACAATCAGGCCATGATGGAGCTGGGCGCAACCATCTGCCTGCCCCGCGCTCCGCTCTGCCTCAACTGCCCTGTCTACGAGCTGTGCCGCACGCGCGGCGAACACATCACGCCGCCACGCGCCGCGCAATTGAGCCGGCCAGCCGCCTACCTCCTGTGTCTGCGCAAACGCGGCACCATCACCGAGGTCCTGTTGGAGCTTCGGTCCGCGGAAGCCAGCCTGATGCCAGCCATGTACGAGCTTCCCCCACTCCCGCAGGACGCCGTGCAGGGCCGCGAACCTGTCCTTCGGCTCCGCCATGCCATCACCAATACGAACTACTACGTTCAGGTCTTTGCCGCACGTGGCCCGCAGGACCGTGGGCTGCGTCGCGCGGTCCCCGCTGCGAAGAACGATCTGCACTGGGTACGAACCAGCCGCCTCGGCGAGCTACCGCTCACCGGGCTAACGCGCAAGTCGTTACAGCGCCTGGACGTCATGGCCGTCAAGCTGCCACCGCTCACCGGTGCGGCGGCCCCGCACTAGCTGGTTGCAAAAAGGTTTTGAAGAAGGCGCCGCTTTTGAGGCTGTGAAAGAGGCCTGTTGCGCTTGGGGCAGCTACTGCATTCGCGCGGAGTTTTTCTTCGCTGCAGGCGCTGGGGGCAACATCGCTGTCGGCACTCCCCGCGACCGCCCGTTTGCCGAGGCCGCCCTCGCAGCGCTCCCCAGTTGCGCCAGCAGAGGATGTTGCAGCGTCACAATCACAGCCGTGGCCGGCGCCTTCCCCGTACAGGCGTAGTTGTGGGTTGTGTTCGCGTCGAAGTAGATCGCGTCGCCCGCCTCGATATGGTAGGTTGCCTCCCCATGCCGCACATCCAGCGAGCCCGTGAGCAGATACAGAAACTCGCAGCCGACATGTTGATGTGCGCGCGGCATACGGCCTTCCTTCACCGGCAGAAACTCCGCGAAGTAGGGATCGAGCTGCCTGTCGGGCACCTGATATCCCAGGCTTTCGAAGAAGTACGCCGGGTCGTCCACGCCGCTCTGCGGCAGCCGCACCCGCTCGCCCCGGCGATGCACGCGAAACAGTGTCCGAGGCTCAGGATCGAAGAAGTAGCTCAGGTCTTTCGAGAAGACCATGGCGATGCGCGCCAGATTGCGCAGCGTCGGCACCACCCGCCCTGTCTCCAGCTGCGATAGAAAGCTCGCCGACAGTCCCGTGTGCCGCCCCAGATCGACCAGCCCCATCGATTTCCTCAGGCGCAGGTGCTTGATGCGCTCGCCGATGCGCTTCTCAGCGATAAATGATTCCGCCGCCTCGCCGTCCACCTGCACTTTGCCAACTTCGGTCGATAAGCCAGCTTCGAGCGGCGGGAGCTCATCACGGAGAGATGTTGTGGAAGAAGCCATGCTTTTACGCCTCATGCTGTTTGGCAGACCAACAAACGTTGAATTCGCATCAACAGATGTACGAAACAAAATAACTCTTGGATTGGATGCAATTTTTTTGTTTCAAGAAAGTCGCCGTACAGCGAAATGCTAGCCTTGAAACGAATGAAGCTTTTGACCCAACCGTGCCGCGCGCACGCTGAACGATGGCTCAGGACAGCCTGCGCGACGCTTTCGATCTCGCTGGCATTGGGCTGCGCCAGCTCCGGCCCTCCCAGCCCGCCCTCCCTGCATCTGCCCACCATCGTAAAAGACCTGACCGCCGAGCGTGTAGGCAACGAGGTGCAGCTCCGCTGGACTACCCCCTCGAAGACCACCGACGACCTCCCCACCAAGGGCCCCCTCACCGCGGAGATCTGCCGCGCCGCGGCTTCGCCCTCCCCGCCGCCGTCCCCCTCTGACTGCATCCCGGTCAAGCGCCTCGCCGTTCAGCCAGGCCCTTCGCAAACCACCGACAGCCTCCCTCGTCTCCTCACGCTCGATCCCGTTGCCCTCCTCGCCTACCGCGTCCAGATCCTCAACGCAAACCAGCGCTCTGCCGGTCAATCGCCGGAGGCCTTCGCGGCAGCCGGAGCAGCCCCCCCGCCGGTCGAGGATCTCCGTGCAACCCCGGTCCCCGCCGGCGCTATGCTCGAGTGGCGCCAGCAGCCCACCACCGCCCCCGTCGAACTCGCCCGCCTTCTCGAAGGAGCCCCTGCCCCTGCCAAAAAAGCGCAGCCGAAGCCAACCTCCAGGCCCAGTCCAAGGCTCCCATCAAAGCGAACCCCACCCCCCCGGCAGCCGACGCCGGCGACCCCCACCGAGGTCAAGCTGCAGACCCCTCAACAAGCTTCCGACCCTGGCGGCACTATCGACCGCACCGCCCAATTCGGCGAAACCTATCGCTACACCGCCCAGCGTGTCCGCACCGCAGCCCTCCTCGGCCACTCGCTTGAGCTCCGCAGCTCCATCACCCCGCCTGTCGTCATTCTCCTCAAAGACACCTTCCCGCCCGCGCCGCCCACCGGCCTCGCCGCGGTGCCGGGCGGAGCCACTCCAGCCGACACCTACATCGACCTATCCTGGGAGCCCAACACCGAAGCCGACCTCGCCGGATACATCGTCTACCGCCAGCAGATAACCCCCACAGGAGCCCTCACCGGCCCCGCAACCCGCCTCAATGCGACCCTCATCGAAGCCCCGGCCTACCGCGACCAAACCGTCGTCGTCGGCCAGAGCTATACCTATCGGGTCACCGCAGTGGATACTGTAGGAAACGAAAGCGCACCCAGCGCCGAAGTCCAGGAAAAACTAAGGGAGCCATAACCAGCATGCGCTACTGCAAATATCTATCCAAGGAAAACGGCAATACCCTCCCCCGTTATGCCATCGTCGAGCAGCGCGCCGGCATCTTGTGGGCCACCCTCCCCATGCAGGCCCCGCAGGAAGACCTCGCCGCCCGCCTCGCCGCGCCTCTCGCCGTCAACTTTCAGCCCACTCCCCTCGCCGACCTCAAGCTTCTCCCGCCCGTCTGTCCGTCGAAGATCCTCTGCATTGGCCGCAACTACCGCGAACACGCCAAGGAGATAGGAAGCGACGTCCCCACCGAGCCCGTGCTCTTCCTCAAGCCACCCTCCGCCCTGCTCGCCCCCAACGCAATCGTCTGCATCCCCAAAATCTCCACCCGCGTCGACTACGAGGGCGAGCTAGGCATCGTCATCTCCCGCAGCTGTCGCAACATCGGCCATGACGAGGACGTTCGCCCCTACATCCGCGGCTACGTCAACGTCAACGACGTCACCGCCCGCGATCTGCAGAGATCCGATGCCCAGTTGACCCGCGGCAAGGGCTTCGATACCTTCTGTCCCGTCGGCCCCATCGTCTCCGACGAGATCGATCCTGTCGGAGAAGGCGAGTCCGGCGGCGATCCCGTCAACGTCACCACGCGTCTCAACGGCGTCGTCCGCCAGCACGGCAGCACCCGCGACATGGTCTTCCCCATCGCCCACCTGCTGCGCTACATCACTGCCTTCATGACACTCGAAGCAGGCGATCTCATCTCCACCGGCACCCCAGGGGGCGTAGGCTCCGTCCAGCCCCGCGACACCATCCAGGTAGAAGTAGACGGCCTCGGCATCCTCGAAAACAAATGCGCCGCCGAATAACCTCCTTTCCGAATAACCTGCTTCCCAATAAACCAAAAACAAACGTCATCTCGACCGAAGCGGATCACGGTATCATCGTGATCCGCGCAGTGGAGAGACCCCCGTATTTCGTCTTTCACTTTGCTGTTGCCGATTCTTGATCGGCGTAGTCGGCGTAGTCGGTGTAGTCGGTGTAGTCGGTGTAGTCGGTGTAGTCGGTGTAGTCGGTGTTAAGCCTTTATCCACGTTCCTCCGTGAATATCCGCGGTCGATACCTTAAACGTAATCCCCCGCAACTTGATAAAATTGCAGTCAGCAGCGCAAGGAGCACACAATGGCATCTTTACTAGAACAGCTTCGCAGCATGACCACCGTCGTCTCGGACAGCGGAGACATCAACTCCATCGAGAAGTTCAAGCCGCAGGATTCCACCACCAATCCCTCGCTCATCGCAGCCGCTGCTGAGATGCCCGCCTACCAGCCCATCGTCGACGGTGTGCTCAAGCAGGCCCGCAAGGATGCCGGCAGCAGCGCCTCCGATAAAGACGTAGCCCACCTCGCCTTCAAATCTCTCGCCGTCGCCTTCGGCCGCAAGATCCTCGACATCGTCCCCGGCCGCGTCTCCACCGAAGTCGATGCTCGCCTCTCCTACAACACCGAAGCCTCCCTCGCCGCAGCCCGCGACATCATCGATCAGTACGACAAGGTTGGCATCTCCCGCGAACGCGTCCTCATCAAGCTCGCCTCCACATGGGAGGGCATTCGCGCCGCCGAGATCCTCGAGAAGGAGGGCATCCACTGCAACATGACCCTGCTCTTCGGTCTCCACCAGGCCATCGCCGCCGCCGAAGCCAAGGTCACCCTCATCTCCCCCTTCGTCGGTCGCATTCTCGACTGGTACAAAAAGGACACCGGCAAGGATTACGTCGGCGCGGACGATCCCGGCGTCCAGTCCGTCACCACCATTTACAACTACTACAAGAAGTTCGGCTACAAGACCGTCGTCATGGGCGCAAGCTTCCGCAACATCGGCGAGATCACCGAGCTGGCCGGCTGCGATCTCCTCACCATCGCACCCAAGCTGCTCGCCGAGCTCGAGTCCACCCAGGGCAATCTCCCGCGCAAACTCGACCCCGCCAACGCCCAGAAGCTCGACATCAAGAAGCTCACCATCGACAAGGCGACCTTCGACAAGATGCACGCCGAAGACCGCATGGCCCATGACAAACTCAAGGAGGGCATCGAAGGCTTCTCGAAATCGCTCGAAGAGCTCGAAAAGCTTCTGGAAAAGCGCCTCAGCGAGATCAGCGAGCCCGCAACCGCTACCCGCTAACGAAGTATCCAGCCGCCACCGCTCTGGGTGCCCCATCTTCGCCGCGCTTTTGCGGCTAATCGGGGTCCCCGCCAGCTTTGCTGGTGGGGTGAACTCGGGTGGGCATTCGCGTCTCGCGCGAACCGTTTTCCTTTCCCCACGCCAAAAGTCCGGAAAAAATCAATAAGCGATTCCGGCCAAAATCAGTCCCCGGCACAACTAATCCGCTGCGTTTGCCCTCTCATGGACTGAGGTTTTCTATATGCGCGGATTTAAAGCTCTTGCGTTAGCCGCTGTTGCTGCTTTTGCTTTCACGGCTGTGGCAGTTCCCAAAGCCCAGGCCCAGATCAACGTTGAAATCGGAGCAGCCCCGGATTGCCCCTACGGCTACTACGATGCCGCCCCCTATAACTGTGCTCCCTATGGCTACTATGGCCCGGAGTGGTTCAACGGTGGAGTCTTTATCGGAGCCGGCCGTTGGTTCCATGGCCCCGACAACTTCCAGGGCCATGTCAATAACAGCTACCATCCCGAGCACGGTTACAACGGCGCATTGCCCGCCCGTGGCGAAAAGGCACGTCCGGAAAACGATGTCGCTCACAATAACAACTTCAAGGGAAACGAGATGCGTGACGGACGCGGCCACGCTGTCGGCGGAGATGAGCACAAACGCTGAGTAAGTTTGACCCCGAACCATCCCGAACCATAAAGAGCAGGCGTCGATCTACTTAGACGTCTGCTCTTTTGCAGGGATGTGGCTTCAGCACGCCGTAAGGCTTTTTCTTACCCCCGCCACAATTAGACTTAGCCCCTCTTGTCGTCGCCATCACCGCCAAACCGGGGGGACAGGCAACCAATTCCGACACAACTCTTCCATCTCCATTCAACTCTAAGTGACTGAGGTGAATCACATATGCGTGAATTAAAATATCTTGCGCTTGCTGTTATAGCCGGCGTCGCCTTCACGGCAGCAACCCCCAAAACCAACGCCCAGGTCGCTGTCGAGATCGGTGCCCCAGACTGTCCCTACGGCTACTACGACTACGCGCCCTACAACTGCGCTCCCTACGGCTACTATGGCCCCGAGTGGTTCAATGGCGGAGTCTTCATCGGCGCTGGCAAATGGTTTCATGGCGCTTCCGACTTTAAGGGCAGTGTAGACAATCACTACGATGTGAAGCACGGCTATAAAGGCGCGATGCCAGCCCGTGGCGAGAAGGCCACGCCAGAGCATACCGCTCCCCCCAGCAACTTCAAGGGAAACGAATCGCGTGATGGACGCGGCCACACAGCAAAGAAGTAGAAGAGTTTCAAGGGACAGTGTCTGACGAAATCGGCTTTCAAGTAGCCCAGACACTGCCACGACAGACCCGGGCCTAATTCTGAAGAGTTGCATGGAAACAAAAAAGGCAGGTGTCCGGATCAATCTCTGGACACCTGCCTTCTTGCTTCACAAAGCATCGCCACAGCTTCGTCTATCGGTGCCCGCCACCACCACCGCCTCCGCCATGGAAGCCGCCGCCACCGCCGCCATGGAAGCCGCCGCCGCCATAGCCGCCTCCGAAGCGTCCCCCGCGGTAGCCGTAACCGCCGCCGTAGAACCCTCCATAGCCAAATCCTCCGCCGTAAAAGGCGTATGGGGAATAAAAGCCAAATCCGAAAGGACTAAAGAAAGGTCCACCGCCAGGCAGCCAGTCATAGGCGTACAGATCTGAATCCCAGAACCAGCCAGGGTTGAAACTGCTTGCGCCCGCGTACTCCTGGGCAAGATCCACATTCGCCTCGCCCAGATACTGCGAGCGCAGGCTGCTCCACTGGTACAGATCATCCTCGGAGCGGGACTTGTCGAAGCTCTGCGGCTTCACCGTCTCACCGGTCATGGCGATCTGTCGTCCGCCCTTCACGTCGACGGGCTTCTCGTTAGTCTGCAGGTCGTCGCCCGGATACACCGCAGCCTTGCCGTCGAACGTCCGCATCGTGTTGTTATCCGCGTTGAATTCATACAGACCATTCTTGACGATCTGCGTCTGGCCGCCCTTCTGATCGATCAGAATCGTGTTCTGCGGATAAAGCTGGTCCGCCTCCACATCCGCCCGTCCTCGCTCGATCGCGACCTCGGTATGGGTCAGGTCCGGCGATATCATCTTCACAGTCGTATTGTTGTCGAGCCGCAGGAATATCCCCGGCGTTAGCAGAATCTCGACCTTCCCATCCGCCGTGGCAAGATACTGGCCCGGCTGCAACTCCGCGCGGCCTACGGACTTGTCCGTGACCTGGCGGCCATCGATGGAAGCCTGGCCTTCTATGTAATTGAGAGTTCCTGGGCGGGCCGGGTTAGCGCTTTGCGGTTGTTGTGCAAATGCTGGCGCAAACAAAGTCGCCAAGGAGAGGAGGAGGAGCGATTTCGACCTTGGCATATTCGTAACCTCTACTACGTTAGATGTGCCTGCGGACAAAAAGTAACAGCCCCCCGCCATGCAGAAATATCTATCGAAGATAAGCGGTGTCAGTGGTTTGCGAGCCCATACTCAGGCTGCGGAAGTCTTGCGTCCCGACCAACGGGAGGACCTATGCCACTTATCCCGCCCACACCGGTATACACGCCACGAAGTGGCCGCTCCACGCGTAGTGGGCCCGTCCGGCAGGACATGGTCTTCTAAAAAAGCTACAAAATATACCGCGAAAGGTCCTGGTCCTTCACGATCGAAGCCACCTGTTGCCGCACATATTCGGGATCGACCACGATCACCTTTTCGACCCCCGTAGCCGTCTGCCGTTCAATCACCGGCAGCGGCGGCGAAGCCACCAACGGCTCTCCCGTCAGCGGCGCCGAAGCGCCAATCTCGCCCACCACGCCCTCTTCCGTAATCTCCGCCCGAGGGCTCTTGAACAGATCCGGAGCCTGGAAGCTGATCTCATCCAGCACCCGCTCCAGAATAGTATGTAACCGTCGCGCACCTATATTCTCGGTCGTCTCGTTCACGCGAAACGCAAACTGCGCCATCTCCGCAATCGCTTCCTTCGTAAACTCCAGCTTCAATCCTTCCGTCTCCAACAGTGCCGTGGACTGCTTCACCAGCGACGATTTCGGCTCCGTCAAAATCCTCACAAAGTCGTTCACCGTCAGCGATTGCAACTCCACGCGAATCGGAAAACGTCCCTGCAGCTCAGGAATTAAATCACTCGGCTTCGACACATGAAACGCCCCGGCCGCAATAAACAAAATGTGATCGGTCGACACCATCCCATACTTCGTACTGACGGTCGTGCCCTCAACGATCGGCAGAATGTCGCGCTGCACGCCCTCGCGCGACACATCCGGCCCATGTCCACCCTCGCGTCCAGCGATCTTGTCGATCTCATCGAGAAACACAATCCCCGAATCTTCCACCCGCTCCACCGCCAGCCGAGTCACCTGATCCATATCGATCAGCCGCCCTTCTTCCTCCTGCACCAAATAGTCGAAAGCCTCCGCCACCTTCATCTTTCGCTTCTTTGTGCGCTGTCCAAACAACCCCGGCAGCATGTCCTTCAGGTTGATGTCCATCTCCTCCGCACCCTG
>Ga0182024_10021266_pt1 | contig 11783 bp, 9 predicted proteins | sample P32metaG_FD_120480 | JGI IMG/M metagenome (GOLD analysis project Ga0182024, IMG submission 120480) | Permafrost microbial communities from Stordalen Mire, Sweden - P3-2 metaG (Illumina Assembly) | ecosystem: Environmental > Terrestrial > Soil > Wetlands > Permafrost | place: Sweden: Stordalen... | reverse complement strand
TTTGCTGTTCTCAGACTGGCTGTTACCATCAGATCGAAGGGTGTAAACTCAACATCTCCTATATATTATGATGCGCCCCAGCGATTCCCGTTACTCCCGTCAGGTGCGTTTTGCGCCCTGGGGAATCGACGGACAGGAGCGTATCGGCGCCTCCCGGGTCGCCATCGTCGGATGCGGCGCGCTGGGAACCGTGCAAGCCGAAATACTGGCCCGGGCAGGCGTCGGCCTATTGCGAATCATCGACCGCGATTTGGTGGAGCTCAGCAATCTGCAACGCCAGTTCCTCTTTTCCGAAGCCGACGCGAAGGACGGAACTCCCAAGGCCGTCGCGGCCGCCCGGCGCCTCGCAAAAATCAATTCCGAAGTGACCGTGGAGCCGATGGTCGCGGACCTCAGCCCGTCCAACATCGCGGATTTGTTCGAAAATATCGACCTGATCCTCGACGCGACCGACAACTTCGAGACCCGCTATCTGATCAACGATTTTTCCGTCCGCGAGAATATTCCATGGATTTACGGCGCGGCCGTGGCGAGCTACGGCCTGAAGCTGGCGATCATTCCCAATATGACGGCTTGTCTCAAGTGCGTCTACCCGGAGCCTCCCCAAGGCGCGCAGCCGACCTGCGAAACCGCGGGGGTGCTGAGCACCGTCACGGCGACGATTGCCGCGCTTCAGACCGCGGACGCGATGAAAATTCTCGGCACTTTAGAAAAAAACATTGCCGCCACGATCACCACTCTCGACCTCTGGACCGGCGAAATCCGCCAGATCGCTCCCCCCTCTCGCGATCCCGATTGCGTGTGCTGCGCCCGCCGCGAGTTCGTTCATCTCGACGGTTCCCGCCGCGCCCCGATCAGCCTCTGCGGCCGCAACGCGGTCCAGATTCACGAGCGCTCGCGTCCGCTCGACTTAGCCGATCTGGCGAGACGGCTCGGCGAGCTAGCCCCGGTTCGCTCGAACGAGTTCGCATTGCGCGTCACCCTTGACGCGTATGAGCTGATGATTTTTCCCGACGGCCGCGCCATCATTAAAGGCACCACCGATGTCGGAATCGCCCGGAGCCTCTATGCCCGATACGTCGGAGCCTGATCCTTTGGTCACAATTGTGACGCCCTGCCTGAACGCGGCGCGATTCCTGGAACAGACCATCCTCAGCGTCCTCGACCAGGATTATCCGCGCATCGAATACATCGTGATGGACGGAGGCTCGACCGACGGCACCATTGATATTCTCAGGAAATACGAACACAGCCTCCACTGGCAATCGGCCCCCGATCGCGGTACCGCCGACGCCGTGAACCGCGGATTCGCCCTCGGCAAAGGTGAGATTCTCGCCTTCCTCGCCGCCGACGACCTCTATCATCCCCACGCTGTGTCGACCGCCGTCCGAAGCCTGCGCGAAAACCCGGAAGCAGCCGGCGTTTACGGCGACGCCTGGTGGATTGACGAGAACGGCGACCGCCTCGCCCCCTATCCCGTGCGCGACTTCGACCGCGCCCTGCTCGAACGCGAGTGCTTCATCTGCCAGCCGGCCAGCTTCTTCCGCCGAGAGCCCTTCGAAAGCACCGGCGGCCTCGATCCCGACTTCAATCTCAGCTTCGATTACGATTTCTGGCTACGCCTGACCCGCACCTTTTCACTGCTCCGCATCGATGCGACCCTCGCCGACTCCCGCATGCATCCCACGAACAAGACTCTAGGCCAGCGCGACCGCGTCTTCCGCGAGACGTTCAAAGTCCTGAAGCGCGATTGCGGCTACGTCCCTTTCCATTGGATTTACAGCTACCTCTGCTTCCGCGCCGACGCCCGCGACCAGTTCTTCGAGCCCTTCCGCCCGTCGATTCCGCGCTACCTCGAAAGTCTTCCGGTGGGCCTCTGGACCAATCCCGGTGCGATGGCCCGCTACATAGCGGAATGGGCAAGCGTAATGACTTGGGCCGCCGCCCGCCGCCGCCTCCAGTAGGGTAGGTCCCCGGCCTGCCCCTCCGTTTTCGCCTCACCGATGGAAGCTGACCCGCACAACTCAAGACTGATCTGGGACTGTACATCGGCACGACTGCGGATCCGGCCCCCACAAAATCCAGTGGCCTGTCGCAGGGAAATCGCTACTGTCCCCTCCCTGTCGGTTGCGCGATCGTGCCGAAACCGAGCCCCGACTGTAAAGGAGGGTACCCTCGCCACCGTTCACTCCTCCCGCAACGCCACAATCGGGTCGACCTTCATAGCCCGTCCAGCCGGCAACAGACTAGCCGCCATCACGACCACAAACAACGCGACCGCCACGGCCGAGAAAGTCCACGGATCGGTCGGCGTCACGTTAAACAACATGCTCTTTAGCAATCTCGTCCCCGCCCACGCTCCGCCGAGCCCCATCGCCAACCCAAGAATCGCCAAGCGGGCGCCGTGCCCAAGGATCATCCTCAGAACATCGTTCCTGCCCGCGCCCAGCGCCATCCGAATCCCGATTTCATTCGTCCTCTGCGCCACCGTCGAATACATCACCGCATAAATCCCGACAATCGCCAGCACCAGCGCCAGTCCCGCGAACACCGCCAGCAGGATCATGCTGAACCGCCTTGGCGCGATCATGACGGCGAGCTTCTCCTCCATCGTCTTGACGTTGAAAATCGGCTGATCGCGATCGACCGCGCGCACCTGTTCCCGCACCGCCGCCGCAATCGCCAGAGGATCGCCCGGCGCGCGAACCACCAGGTGCATCATCGGCAACCGGTCCAACTGCGCAATCGGTTTATATATCAACGCGGGAATCTCTGTGCCCGGCCCCTGGTCGGCCGCATCCGCCACCACCCCGACGATCGTAACCAGAGATTCGTATTTAATCTGGCGCCCAACCGGATCCTCGCCCGGGAAATGACGCCGGGCCATCGTTTCGTTAATATCGGCAACCAGTGGAGCGTTCGGTCCGTCGCGTTCGTCGACAAACCGCCCGCGCAGGAGCCGCAATCCCAAAGCGCGGAAAACCCCCGCACTCACCGGGTAGACTTCCGCGCGCGGCCGCTGTCCTTGCGGAGCGGGCGGACGCCCCTGAATCTGGAAGAATCCGCTGCTATACCGGTCCTTATAGATCCCGGCAGCCTCCACTCCCGGCAGCGCCACAACTCTTTGAATCACTGAATCGAAAAACTCCAGCTTGCGCCCTTTCTGGTCGTATCGCGACGGAATCGGATTGATATCGACGTTCAACACATGATCCGGCCGGAACCCCGGATCGAGCCGTTCGAGAATCCACAGGCTCTTCATAAGGAGGCCCGCGCCGGTCAGCAGCACCAGCGCAATCGCGATCTCGCCCGCGACGAGCAGTCCTCGAAATCGCCTCTGGCCCCGACCTTGTGTCGCATTTTGGCCGCCTTGTTTAAGAGCCTCAATCACGTCGGTCTTCGAAACCGCGATCGCCGGTGCCAGGCCGAACAGAATCGCCGTCGCCAATGCCGCCGCGGCCGTGAATCCCAGCACTACCGGATTGATCGCCGTATTTTCAAGGAAGGGAACCAGCGTGCGCCCCAGCGCAATCACCGCCCGAATCCCGAAACGCGCGAACAGCAGCCCCAGCGCCGCGCCCGCGAGCGAAAGCAACAGGCTTTCCGTTAAAAGCTGCCGGATCAACCGTCCCCGGCCCGCGCCGAGAGCCGAGCGCAGAGCGATTTCCCGCCTCCGGTCCGCCGCGCGCGCCAGCAGCAGATTCGCGACATTCCCACACGCAATCAGCAAAACCAGACCCACCGCGCCGAACAGTACCAGCAGCGCTGTACGCCGGTCGCCGACCAGTTGCCGATGCAGAGGAACCACCTTCATCTCGGCAGCCGAGCCGGTCTTCGAGTTCTTTCGCACCTGAGCCAGTGCCGCCTGAACGCGCCCCGGCGCCACCCCCGGCTTCATCCGCGCGATCACCGAGACAATCAACACGCCGCCCGCAAGGGACTCATGTTGGAGCTGCAATGGAATCAACAGATCCACCTGTCGATCCTCGGGAAACCGGAAGCTCGCTGGCATCACTCCGACCACGGTGTACGGCTTATCGTCCAGACGGATGGTCTGACCCAGAATCGCTGGGTTTGCTCCGTAACGTCCTCGAAACAATGCCTGTGAGAGGATGGCGACGTTCGCCCCGCCGGGCTTGTCCTCGTCCTCTGTGAACGCGCGCCCGAGCGATGTGTTCACGCCGAGAGTGCGGAAAAAGCTTGCGGAAACCGCCTCCGCTGCCACTCGTTCCGGCTCTCCGCTGCCAACCAGGTTGAAATTACCGGCGTCGTACACAGCGACATCTTCAAAAAGCTGCTTCTGATCGCGCCATTCCCAATAATCGAGGCTGGTCGCCATGTCGGCGTGAAACATAGGAATATTCTGGGTTACCCAGACTAACTGGTCAGGCTTGGCGTAAGGCAGAGGCTTAAGCAGGATCGCATCCACCACGCTGAACATCGCCGAATTCGCGCCTATCCCAAGCGCCAGCGCCAAGATAGCAACTAGCGAAAATCCGGGATTTTTCAAAAAGGAACGCGCAGCGTAGCGCAAATCCTTCACTGAATCAAAAGGGAACACGATGCCTCCTTGTCTCTCCCAATTAACCTTAAGAACTTTCTGCCCGTCCTGAACTTCTCTTTAGAACATTTCAATGCGTCTCATAATCGGGCTACTCCTCGCTATCGCGTCAGGATTCTCAGCGGCACAGCCGGACCGTCCCCTCCCGCTCTTCTTTTTTCCCAATACCGGCCAGACCGATCCGTCGGTGCAATATATTGTTCAGACTCCGGATCTATCGGCGAGGTTCCGCCCGGATAGTGCTATTTTTCAAGCGCATCGGCAACAGCTCGGCGTCCGATTCGTCGGCGCAAACCCAGGCGTCTCTATCGGAGGCCTCGATCCGTTACCTGCGAAGATCAACTTCTTCCTCGGGAATTCCGGCTGGAAATCCGGCGTCCCGTCCTTTTCAAAGATCGTTTACCACGACCTCTATCGAGGTATCGACATGACCTACGGTGGTACCGGCCGTCAGGTGAAGTCGGAATTCCTGGTCGCTCCAGGTGCGAAGCCCTCTCTGATCCGGCTTGAATACTCGGAACTGGTTTCGATCGACGCCCAGGGAGAACTTCTCGTCGGCGCCGATTTTCGCGAGGCCGCACCTGAGATTTATCAGCAGGTTGGCGCATCCCGCGTGAAGATTCCCGGGCGCTATCGCGTTCTCGATGCGAACACCGTTGGCTTCGAGATCGGCGCCTATGACGATTCCGAGCCCCTGATCATCGACCCGACGATCTCTTACTGTACCTACCTGGGCGGCAGCGGCACCACGGCCATCACGGGAGTTGCGGTGGATTCCAGCGCCAATTTATATGTGACCGGCTGGACGGCAGCGCTCAATTTTCCCATCAACGGCTCCGTTCAAGCCTCCAATCAGGGAGGCGACGACGTCATTGTCGCGAAACTGAACCCGGCGGGCACCGCCTTGCTCTACGCTACGTACATCGGAGGGCGGGCGAACGATCAGGGAAATGCCATCGCTGTCGACAGCCTTGGTCAGGCTTACGTGACCGGCTTGACTTCCTCGTCCAATTTTCCCCTGGTCCTTTCGAACAGGGCCGGTATCGGGGGCACCACCACCGCTTTCGCCCTGAAGCTGAATGCAACGGGAAATACCCTGCTCTACAGCGGCTACCTCGGCGGGACTATCTATGATGTAGGCGCAGCCATCGCCGTTGACACAAATTTTAACGCGTACATCGCCGGAACCACGGAATCGTCAAATTTCCCGACCCTGAGTGCGACCCAACCGTCCCTGGCCGGCGGTACCGACGTTTTCATCACCAAACTGAACTCCGCCGGAACCATTACCTTCAGCACGTACCTAGGAGGATCGGGAAATGAGGAGGCGGGCGGCATCGCCGTCGACTCCCAAGGCAACATCTTCATCGCCGGCGGGACCGCTTCAGCAAATTTCCCCGTCGTGTTGCCTCTTCAGACCGCTCTCAGCGGCACTCAGGACGCCTTCGTCACCAAGATCACCTTCGCCAATGCCGTTGCCTTCAGCACTTATCTGGGCGGCAGTGGAGGATCGCCTCAACAGGCGAGTGCTATTGCGCTCGATTCAGCCGGAAATCCCTACATAACCGGAGTCACAACCTCGAGCAATTTTCCCGTCACCACCGGCGCGTTCCAGACCATCCTGAACGGTCTGGAGAATGCTTTCGTAGCGAAGCTGACCAATACCGGGCAGACGCTCGTCTACAGCACCTATCTGGGCGGATCGAGCTTCGATTGGGCCTACGGTATCGCGGTTAGCTCGGCTGGCAACGCCTATGTCGCCGGAAATACGTCATCTGTGGACTTCCCGCAAGCAAGCGCAGTGCAAGCGGCGTTTAACGGCCTCTACGACGGGTTCGTCACGGAGCTGAACTTTAGCGGCAATGCCCTGCTTTTCTCTACTTACTATGGAGGCTCAGGGTCCGATGCCATCAACGCCATCGCGCTCGACAATAACGCCAATATCTTCGTCGGCGGCCAAACCGGTTCCTCAAATCTGACTCTGGTCACGCCGATTCAATCGACCAACGCGGCCTCCAGCAGCGGATGGGTTCTCAGGCTGGGCGTGACCGCTCTCCCCACGACCACACCTTCTGTGACCTCGATCTCGCCGACCTCAGGCTCGGGAGCCGCGATAACGTTCACCGCCCAATTCGCCGATACCGGGGGAGGGTTCGCCCTCACCACCGCCGCCCTCCTGGTGAACACGAGCTCGTCGATAAGCGGAGGCTGCTATGTCAACTACAACCCCGCCAGCAATCTTTTGTCGATCTATAACGACGCCGGAACAGCGGTCCTTGCGACCATGACACCGGGTAGCGGCAGCGCGCAGAACGACCAGTGCGGGCTTAGCGGAGCGGGAAGTTCAGTCAACGTCTCCGGCACCACTCTCACGGTCGCCTTCGCCGTGACTTTCCTGACCGCGTTCAGCGGAAGCAAGAACGTTTATCTCCAGGCTGGGGATCCGAACTCCAACACGGGTTGGGTCGCGGAGGGCACTTATACGGCCACGATCCTGCCGGGCACGCCCCAAGTAATTTCCGTGTCACCGAGCGCCAGCGGTGGCTCCGCACAGACCTTTACCCTGGTCTACTCCGATACCGTGGCCGCAAGCAGCATCAGCGCCGCGATCGTGCTCTTCAATGCCTCGCTCAGCGCCTTGAACGCCTGTGACGTCGGCTTTAGTTTCCCGGCGAACACCGTATCGCTGCTGTCGGATAACGGGCTGAGTTCGTCTTCCATGGCCATCGGCTCCTCGGGCTCGCTCCAGAACAGTCAATGTGTCATCCAAGCGACCTCGGCGACGCCGAGCGCTTTCTCGATTACCATTTCGGTCGCGATTGCGTTCAAGGGACCTTTCAACGGCGCGAAGAACATTTACATGAACGCCTCCACCGCTTCTTCCTCTTCGGGCTATATCCTCATGGGCACGTACGCGGTAGATAGCGGGGGTATTCCGGTCGCCGTTTCCTCGGTTCCCGGGTCCGGCTCCGGCGCCGGGGAACGCTTCAGCTTTACCGTGTCCGACCCGGCAGGCGCCGGCTTCATCACTGGCGCGGCGATGTTGTTTCAATCGACGTTCAATTTGAACAACGCCTGTTATCTCATTTGGGACGGAACCCATAATGTTATTTCGCTCACCTTCGACAATCCGGCAAACGGACAAACCCCGTTTACCCCCGGATCGCCGGGCATTGCCACCAACGAGCAATGTACGATGAATGCCGCCAACAGCACCGTCGTGATCGGCGCGACGCAAGTGATCATCACCCTGGACCTGACGTTTAACTCGACTTTCTTCGGTGCGAAGACTATCTTTCTCTATGCTTCCGAGCTCGCCACCAATTCCGGATGGACCACCGTTGGAAGCTGGACGGTCACCGGCGGCGCGTCCACGGCCAATTCCGTCTCGCCCAACTCCGGCTCCGGCACCTCTCCGACTTTCCTGTTCACCGTGAGCGATTCATCGTCCCAAACCAACGTGACCGGAATGTCGATGCTGCTCACCTCCGGTGCCCCCGCCAACATTGCCAACGCCTGCTATCTGGTCTACAATCGCACCAACGCGACCATTGGCCTGTGGGATAACACCGGCAACACCACGCTGAGCACCAAAGGAATCGGGTCTTCCGCGAACCTCCTGAACAGTCAATGCGCAGTCGGCTTCACGGTAATGAATGTCGTAGGAACCACAATTCAATTCTCCATCCAACTCGTCTTTTTCAAGCCCGCCTTTGCCGGCCCGCAAAGCATCTATCTCGACGCGACGGAGCCGAGTTCCAGCTCCGGTTTCGTTTACCAGGGCTCCTGGACCGTGCAGTGACCGCGTCCGCGCCCGCCTTATCTCGCGAGATTAGCCGGCCTTCGTCAAGAATCGCCGAACTCGATGGCCTCCGCGCTTTCGCAATTATTCCCGTAATCCTCCACCACTCGTGGCCCAAAGGCAATTGGACGAGCTTTGTCGGCGAGGCGGGATGGATGGGCGTCGATCTGTTTTTCGTCCTAAGCGGTTATCTCATCACCGGCATTTTATTGCGAGGAAATAGCGGTTACCGCAACTTCCTCGCCCGCCGCGCATTGCGAATTCTCCCTCTCTACTATCTTTGCGTGGCCCTATTCACGGCAGTTGCCGTCTTAAGACCGGAGCATGCATCGTGGGAAGCCATGAAGGCCTGGGGAGGCGTCGGCTGGTTCGTTGTCTATCTGGGAAATTTCCGCGCGGCTTGGATCAACAGCCTTCCTCCCGTACTTTCTTTCGCTACGCTCTGGTCGTTGCAGGTCGAGGAGCAGTTCTACCTCCTTTTCCCGATTGCCGTCGCTCTTCTCTCAAGGAAAAACCTCCTGCGTTTTCTGATCGGATGCGCGATTGCCGCTCCCATCCTCCGTTTCTCGATTCAGAGCTCAATCGCGGGATATGTGCTGATGCCCTGCCGCATGGACGCGCTGGCGATGGGTGGAATCCTGGCGATCTTTTTTTTCCGCCCCTCGATAGACCGCCCGCAAGCTTCTCATGCCCGCCTGGCATTCATCATGGGCGGATCCGTCACAGCAGCAATATTCGGCGCGGCCTACTGGCATCATGCCAAAGACACAGCCTACGATCCTCTGATGCGATCCGTAGGCTACTCAGCAGTCGATTTCACCTGCGCCTCGCTGCTCTGCTGGATCCTCCTATCTCCGTCCAGCAGCTTTACCCGATTGCTACGCCTGCGCCCCTTGGTCTATACAGGTCAAATCGCCTACGGGCTTTACCTTCTGCACGAACCCGCATCCTGGCTGGCCCGCAGGCTTCTTGGCAATATTGAAACGCACTCCGCGCTCTCCGTCCCCATCACGTTCGCCGCAAGCTTTGTTGCAGCCTCCGTCTCCTGGCGATTCTTCGAGTCCCCCTTCCTTAAATTGAAGGATCGCCTCCAGATGAGAGAATCGGGACATGTCCGTTTATCAGGATCGCAAGCAATCCCTTGAAGAGAACGAGTTCCGCATGGGCCTCGAGCGGGGACGCCTGGCCGTGGCCCTCGATCTCCTCACCGACGCCCTGGTATTAGTCGGCCAGCACGGCGTCTATTGCCAGAGCGCCCGCCAGCCCGGCAAGCCCGCCATGGATATTCAGATCGTCAGTAAATGCATCACCGACGCCAAGGAACTCGTCATCAGCGTCATGACGGAGCTGAAAAAACCATCAGAGACCGCGTAAGAACGGGTTCCTTTCCTTCTCCCTCCCGATCGTAGTATTCCCTCCATGCCCCGGCACGACCACCGCTTCGTCGGGAAGCGTCAGCAGCTTATCGTGAATCGACCGCAGGATCTGCCGCCCATCCCCTCCTGGTAAATCCGTCCGCCCGATACTATCCCGAAATAAAGTGTCGCCCGCAATCAGCTTGTTCTCCTCGGGAATCCACAGCGAAATGCTGCCCTGCGTGTGCCCCGGTGTATGCAGCACATGAAAAACCGCGTCTCCCAGCCGAAGCGTATCCCCGTCGCGAGCCTCCATATCGATCGAAGTCTTCTCCGGCGTCTTCATCTGCAACCAAGCCGCTTGCGCATCGAGCCCGTCGTACAATTCCCGATCGCTAGCGTTCATGTGCACCGGCGCGCCCGTCGCCGACTTCAGCTTCGCCGCCCCTCCAATATGATCGATATGCGCATGCGTAATCACGATCGCCTTCACCTTCAGCCCATGCTTCGCGAGCACCGCGAGAATCTGGTCGATGTTGTCCCCCGGGTCGATCACAATCGCCTCGCGCGATTCCTCATCGCCAAAAACCGAACAATTACACTGCAGCATCCCGACCGGCAAAATCTCGTGAATCATGTTTCAAATATACTCGGAGTATGGACGCCCTCCTGCACCTCGGCATGCGCTGGCTGCACATCGCCTCGATCGCCGTGCTCTTAGGAGGCGTCTTCTACGCCCGCTTCGCCGTCGGAGACCTGGCGCAAGGGTTTAAGCCGATGGCCTATGGCGCTATCGGTGCAATCCTCATTTCCGGAACCTATAATTTCCTGAGCAAGCAGGCTTATCCGCCGCACTATCATATGTGGTTTGGGATCAAGATACTCCTAGTCCTTCATATATTCGCAGCGACAATCCTTTATCGTGGGAAAACCCGGGCGCTAACCGGAATCGTAATTTCGGGAGCAATCGTAATCGCGATCTCCGCGTGGCTGCGTTGGCTGTCCCTGGCATGAGCAGTCAAGGTTATCAATCCCTCCGCGATCGCTCCGCATGGCTCGATCTCTCCGCCCGCGGCAAAATCAGATTATCCGGAGAGGACCGCGCCCGCCTGCTCCACGCCATGACCACCAATCATGTGCAGCAGTTGAAACCCGGCGGCGGCTGCTACGCGTTTTTCCTCAATGCCCAAGGCCGCATCCTGGGCGATGTCAATCTGTTCTGCTTTGAGGATCATTTCCTGCTAGACACTGAGCCCGAGACGCGCCACAAGCTGTTCGAGCATCTGGATCGCTACATCATCGCCGACGATGTCACTCTCACCGACGAAACAGACAGCATCGCGACCATCGCCATCGAAGGCCCCGAAGCCGCGCAGTCATTAGCCAAACTCTGCTCACCGATCCCGGACATCCCCTACGCGACTGCGACCTGCGGCGAACGCACCGTCGCCCGAGTCGATTCCACCGGTGCCGGCGGATTCTTCCTGTTCACCTCAATCGACGATAAGCCGCGCCTGATCCACGATCTTGAACTCGCCGGCGCCTCCCCGGCGACACCCGAAGCCGCCACCATCGTCCGCCTCGAAAACGGCCGCCCCCGCTACGGTGAGGAAATTACCGAGCGCTTTCTAGTCCAGGAAACCGGCCAGATGCAAGCCGTCCATTTCAGCAAAGGTTGCTATCTCGGCCAGGAAATCGTCGAACGCGTCCGCAGCCGCGCCCAGATCCACCGCATCCTGCGCCGCCTGGAAATCGACTCCACCGAAGTTCCCGCGACAGGCACAAAATTCGAAGCCGGAGAAATCGTCTCCGCCGTCCTGTCTCCCGCCGTAGGCAAAGTAATCGCCATGGCCTACGTGCGAACCGCCAGCTCCGAACCAGGCACCGAACTGATTATCGCCGGCGCCCCGGCCCGCGTAACGTAATTTACTTCTTCAAAAAAGTCCCCCGCTCCAGCTCCTCAAACGCCTCTTTCAACTCCTGCTGCGTGTTCATCACGATCGGTCCATACCAGGCCACCGGCTCCCCAAGCGGTTTCCCCGATACCAGCAGAAACCGTATGCCC
>Ga0182024_10021265_pt1 | contig 11783 bp, 3 predicted proteins | sample P32metaG_FD_120480 | JGI IMG/M metagenome (GOLD analysis project Ga0182024, IMG submission 120480) | Permafrost microbial communities from Stordalen Mire, Sweden - P3-2 metaG (Illumina Assembly) | ecosystem: Environmental > Terrestrial > Soil > Wetlands > Permafrost | place: Sweden: Stordalen... | reverse complement strand
GGGATTTGAAGACCGGTGGGGCCACCGGGCCCCTTCCTCCTCCGCCCTTATTTATTAGGTACTTACAGCGATCAGCGCAATCTCCCGCCCGCCAGAGTGCCCACTTACTGCCCACAATTTTTGATTTCGGTTTTGGGACCTAAGAAATTCCGAGCACGAAGATCCGTCACCCCTCAGTTGCAATTGGCACATGTCGATGAAGTTCGGGCTGATCCGAAAAAAGTGCCCGCGAGGGTTGGCATCCCATTCGTGGATATTGCAGGGCCAGCTTACTCAACGCATTCGTGATCGCGCCGCTGGAAATTCGCTCCAAACTGAAATAGAACGGGCTAGCGCTTAGACAACGCCAGCCCGCCGCCGACTGGAATAGGGGGCAGCTCCAGTCCGCGCGAATGACGCTGTACCAGAGCGCCTCGTGAGCGTCCAACCGAGGAGAATCGATATGATACCAGATTTTAACGGTCATCATTTCCTGGAGGACTACGTGCCGAACGATCCACCATCGCAACACCACTGCAAAAGATGCGGAATGAGAGCAGTGCTGAGGCCGGACGGCTCGACATTCTTCGACGTTGGTCAAAGGGGCATATTTCTCAAGGCGGACGATCGCATTCCGCTGAATGCTTTGCCTGTACCGCCTTGCAACGTGGTCCGCCCTCGCCCGATGTAGTTCCTCCAAACTTAGGCGTGCTGTTAGAACTGTGAGTGAGCGGCGTCGCTTGGCTTATCGTAGAGCGTTAACTGTCTGACCGCGAATACCTCTGCGAATACCTTCAGCTAACCTTGGTAACCAAAGGTTATTTTATCCTTCAAGACGCGATTTGACTTAAGATTGGCGCACGGATAGCTAAGGCTCAAATCTGCGACTAGTCGAGGCCTCGGGTCGCCTCTTGACACACCGGGAAGCGGGCAAATGCCCAACTAGTCGAGGGGGGCATTCCGTGAAACATAAAGGCCTGACGGCAACGATGGTGCTGCTCGCAGTGGGGATTGCGCTTTCGGTCTGGGGCGATCCCACCTCGATCAGCATCTCGGGCGCTACCGCCACTGTGACCGGTCCCTCGTCAACCATCCTCGATTTTCCAATCTCGCGCAGCGGCGATACCAGCTACGACGCCTTCGTTCAGTACCAGACTCAGAACGGCACCGCGCTCGCCGGCACCGACTACACCGCGGCGATGGGCTCGCTTCTGATTCCGGCCGGGACGACCAGCTCGATGATTCCGGTGACAGTCGCCGGCAGCAGCAGCAATCCCCCCGACAAGACCTTCCAGATGTTACTACTGGGTGGCGGCGGTGCCGCAAGGACCTTCACGCCCAGCCTCGCCACCCAGCAGACCTTCGCCACGGGCAGCGACCCGGAGTCGGTGACAGTGGCGGACGTGAACGGCGACGGCAAGCCCGACCTGATTCTCGCGAATGCGGCTGACAACACGATCTCGGTACTGCTGAACACCACGGCCCCGGGCGCCACCACGCTGAGCTTCGCCACGCAGAAAACATTTGCCACAGGCAACTCCCCGCAATCGGTGACGGCGGCCGACGTCAACGGCGACGGCAAGCCCGACCTGATCGTCGCAGATTATGGGAGCAACACGGTCTCGGTGCTGCTCAACACGACCGCACCAGGCGCCACTACACCTAGCTTCGCCACCCAGCAGACCTTCGCCACGGGCAGCGGCCCGTTCTCGGTGACAGCGGCCGACGTTAATGGCGACGGCAAGCCCGACCTGATCATTGCGAATTACACCAGCGGCACGGTGTCGGTGCTGCTCAACAACACCGCCCCAGGCGCCACCACACCCAGTTTCGCCACCCAACAGACCTTCGTCACGGGCAGCGAGCCGTATTCGGTGACGGCGGCGGACGTCAACGGCGACGGCAAGCCCGACCTGATCGTCGCGAGTTTCGTCAGCAACACGGTGTCTGTGCTGCTCAACACCACCACCCCGGGCGCCACCACCCCAAGCTTCGCTGCGCAGCAAACCTTCGCCACGGGCGTCGGACCGACCTCGGTGAGGGCCGCCGATGTCAACGGCGATGGCAAGCCCGATCTGATCGTCGCGAATTTCACTAGCGGCACGGTGTCGGTGCTGCTAAACACTACCGTCCCAGGCGCCACCACGCCCAGCTTCGCGACCCAGCAGACATTCGCTACCGGTAGTGGGCCGTATTCGGTGACGTCGGCCGACGTCAATGGCGACGGCAAGCCCGATCTGATCGTCGCGAATTCGGAGCTCGGCACGCTCTCGGTGCTGCTCAACACCACCGCCCCGGGCGCCACCACGCCCAGCTTCGCCACCCAGCAGACCTTCGCTACGGACAGCGACCCGCGGTGGGTGATGGCGGCCGACTTGAACGGCGACGGCAAGCCTGACTTGATCGTGGCGAACGACGATTCGTCCGGAACGGTCTCGGTGCTACTTAACACCACGCCGGTGCCGACGACCACATTTGACAGCAATAGCTTCGCCGCCCAGCAAACCTTCGCCACCGGCAGCGATCCGTTCTCGGTGACAGCGGCCGATCTTAACGGCGACGGAAAGCCCGACCTGATCGTCGCTAATTTCGGCAGCAGCGCTGTCTCGGTGCTGCTAAACGCCACCGCACAGGGAGCCACCACGGCCAGCTTCGCCACACAGCAGACCTTTACTACGGGCAGCGACCCGGCCCGGGTGACGGTGGCCGACGTCAACGGTGACCGTAAGCCCGACTTGATCGTGGCGAATAGCAACAGCAACACGGTTTCAGTGCTGCTTAATACCACCGCCCCAGGTGCTGCCACGCCCAGCTTCTCTACACAGCAAACCTTTGCCACGGGCAGCACCCCGTACTCGGTGACGGCGGTTGACGTTAACGGGGACGGTAAGCCCGACCTGATCGCGGCGAATTATAGTGCGGGCGGAACCGGCACGGTATCAGTGCTGCTCAACACCACCGCGCCAGGCGCCACCACCCCCAGCTTCGCCACCCAGCAGACCTTCGCTACGGGCAGCGGCCCGTTCTCGGTGACGGCGGCCGACGTCAACGGCGACGGCAAGCCCGACCTTATCGTAGCGAACTACCAAAGCAACACGGTCTCGGTCCTGCTCAACACTACCCCCCCGGGCGCCACCACGCCCAGCTTCGCCACACAACAGACCTTCGCCACGGGCTCCAACCCGTCCTCAGTGACAGTTGCCGATGTCAACGGCGACGGCAAGCCCGACCTGATCGTGGCGAACGCAGGCGGTAACACGGTCTCGGTGCTGCTCAACACCACCGCCCCGGGCGCCACGACGCCCAGCTTCGCCGCCCAGCAGACCTTCGCCGCCGGCAGCACCCCCTACTCGGTGTCAGCGGTCGACGTCAACGGCGATGGCAAGCCCGACCTGATCGTCGCGAATAACGAAGGCAACTCAGTATCAGTGCTGCTCAACACCACCGCCCCAGGCGCCGCCACCCCCACCTTCGCCGGCCAGGATACCTTCGCCACGGGCAGCGGCCCGACCTCGTTGACGGTGGCCGACCTCAACGGCGACGGCAAACCCGACCTGATCGTGACGAATTACCTAGGCGGCAGCACGGTCTCGGTGTTGCTCAACACCTTGTACGCGACCACGCTCTCCGGCAGCCCGGCAATTGGAACAATCCACTACAGCGTCCCGACGCCATCGCCGACGCCGACTGCGACTGCCACGGCAACAGCTACGGCGACCGCCACAGCGACTGCAACGCCAACGGCCACTGCAACCGCGACCTCGACCGCAACTGCAACAGCAACCTCGACGGCAACTGCCACAGCAACGCAGACGGCAACCGCCACGGCAACTCAGACCGCGACTTCAACTGCCACCGCGACGCCAACGGCGACTGCCACCGATACTGCGACGGCTACAGCAACTTCTACCGCGACACCAACTGCAACCGCGACAGCGAGCACAACTGTCAATACGCTTAGCGACACAAGCACCGCAGGCGATGGCGAGTGCAGCTTGCGCGAAGCCATCAACAACGCCAACGACCCAGGCGTGGATACGACGGGCGGAGACTGTGTAGTTGGCACCAGCAATGACACGATTACTTTCAGCGTGAGCGGTACAATCACGCTGAGCAGCACCCTTCCCGCCGTTCAGAACACTCTGACGATCGATGGAACCGGAGAGACCATCACCCTCGACGGCGCGAATCTTTATCAGGTGCTGTTCGTAAATGCAGGCACGCTCACTGTGAACGCCCTGACGATTGCCCACGGTAACTACGCGTCTAGTGGCGGCGGCATTTTCAACCACGTCGGTACTCTGACAATTACCAACTGCACCTTTACTGGCAATTCGGCAGCGAGCGGCGGTGCAATTTATAGCGATAGCGCTGGGGCAGTTTCGATTAGTAAGAGCACCTTCACTGGCAACTCCACGACGGTCGATGACGGCGCCGCGATCGATCTCAACGGAATCGGCACGCTGACGGTCGGTGACAGCACTTTCTCCAGTAACTCGGCCAATCGATACGGCGGCGCGATTTACTGCGCTCCGGGCACGCTGACGGTAAGCAACAGTACCATCGTGGGCAATTCTGCACAGGTTGATGGTGGCGGCATCTTTATTGAAGGCACCGGGACAGTCACCAATAGTACGTTCTTTGGCAACTCCGGGTCGTCCGGCGGTGGCGGCATTTATAATAATCCTATTGAAAGCACACTGACCGTCAGCAACAGCATCGTGGCTGGCAGCACTTCCGGTGGAAACTGCTCGCGCTCTATCACTGACGGCGGTTACAACATCTCCGACGATCACACTTGCGGCTTCAGCGGCACCGGCGCCAACGGACAGACCATCGGGGATGGCGTCAGCGATAGCAATCTGGCGCTCGATCCTGCCGGGCTGGCGAATAACGGGGGGCCGACCGAGACTATCGCGCTGGGGTCGGGCAGTTATGCGATAGACGCAGTCCCTCTTGCCGATTGTCCGGCGACTGATCAACGCGGTGATCCGCGTCCAGATCAGGAAGGCTCTGCCACCGCTTGCGACGTCGGTGCGTTCGAGTCGACGCTGACAGCGCCTGCAACACCGACCGCAACGGCGACTGTCACTGCAACTCCGACGGCCACCGCAACCGAAACTGCAACAGCCACTGCCACGGCAACGGCGACCGCGACGAATACGGCTACCGCGACTGCGACGGCAACTGCGACAGATACGGCGACCGCCACTGCAACTGATACTGCGACGGCAACGGCCACCTCGACGGCGACGGCAACTGCTACAGCGACCGCCACTGCAACCGATACAGCAACTGCGACGGACACCCCGACCGCAACGGCAACTGACACTGCCACTGCGACGCCGACCGCAACTGCTACGGCTACTCAGACCGCGACGGAGACGCCGACGGCCACAGGGACAGCGACCGATACCGCGACCGCTACGGCAACTGACACCGCGACTGCCACACCCACCGCAAGTGCTACTGCAACCGAAACTGCGACGCCGACAGCCACTCCTACTACCTCGATGTCGGTGACCGCGTCGCTCGCGTTCGGCAATGTCGCCGTAGGTCAGACAGTCACGAAGAATCTGACGGTCCATAACACCGGCAGGACTAATCCCCTGGTCATCTCTAGCGGGACCCCATCCGATTCTGAGTATGCTCTGAGCGGCACTGGGACATGCGGTCCCATTCCTGTAATCGTGGCACCTTTGGGGTCGTGCACGCTTGGGGTCTCGTTCACCCCTGATGCGGTCGGTGCGCACCCGGCATCGCTGATGGTTTTCGACAACGCAACCACCAGCCCGCAGCATTCGACTTTCACCGGCACCGGCATCGCGGGCTTGACCCTCTCGAAGACCAGCCTGCTATTCGGCAGCATTAAGATTGGGGCCAATAATGTTCAGACCTTCAGCGTTACCAACCATCAGACCCAGGCTGTCGCGCTGAGTTATTCCTTTAGCGGTCCGAACGCATCCGACTTCATGGTCAGCGGCGGTACCTGCGGCCCCTCGATTGCCGCCAAAACCTCCTGCACCCTCACCGTGAGATTCATCGCTACGGTCCTTGGAACCGAATCCGCGACGATGTCGATCTCCGATAGCCCCGACCCGCTGAGCCCTTATACGGTTGCTATTACCACTGGGCCGACGATTCCGGCGACCATCACACCGACCACGATGGCGTTTGGAATCCTGACGGCGAAGACCTCGCCGAAGAGCAAGTACGTTACCCTCGAGAACTTTTCCAATACTGCCCTCGCCTGGAGTGCGAGCATCAGTGGGCCGAACGCTGGAGACTTCGTCGTGAGCGATATCGGCACGTGCGTCTCTCCGATCCCGGCAGTGACGTCATGCCCGATATATGTAACGTTCACGCCAACCGCCGGCGGAACGGCGGAAAGCGCGACGATGGCGGTAACGGTCGCGGAAGACCCCAGCAGCCCTCACAACATCCCCCTCACAGGAACCGGGCCGTGAACGTTAAAAAACGATCACTCGATGTAGAAACCACTGAATGTGTCACGCGGTGGTTCCGCGCTGTTGCTGTAAACGTCTGGTGGTGATGCTTAAGGGAACTTCGAGCCGCTGACTGCGCGTCAGCAACGAGGGGGTTGGAGGGCGAAATAAGCGCGCACTTTCGTGCGGAATCTTCCGGCAGAAAATCTCTATCGAGCGGGCCGTGGAGGCGAAACTGGCAGCAAGCGGCAGTCGATGTCTGATTGCGGCGCGGTTTGGCAATGATGGCGCGCGAGAAGGCGGCGGCGGGGGACGCGAGCGGGGGTCCGGTCGGTTCGCTCGCCTGATCATGCCTTAGGCTCGAGCTCATGCATGCTGGCAACACTACGACGGCCCATCCCAAAACTCTAGACTTTTCGCTGCTTTCGGAGTTTTCAATAGGCACAGTTGATGGCCGATTCGCGACGCGATTCAGCGATGATGGCGCGCTAAAACGCCCGCGTAGCGTCCGGAGATGGCGGGCGAGAAGGCGGCGGCGGTAAGCAGACGACCCCGTTCAATCCGATTCAGGCCACCACCTAAAAATCCAGTTCAGTTTGTGCAACTTACGTTCACGACGTTTGTAGGATCGTTGGTGGAAGCTTGATCCACCATGACAGTTATCGGCACTGACGTTACAGAAGTCCCTCCGTTGTTAGTGCAGACAACGGTGAAACTGCAGGACGAGAAAGACGGAATAAAACCATAATTTTGGCCACAATTGTCGTTTGTTACGCTAACTGGCGGTGGACCACTATTCGGGGAGGAGCCATCGTAAGCTAGGTATCGTGCTGTATTGTTGGCGATAGTCACCTGCCTGGTCGCGGTATGCCTCAAAGGAATCGTGGGACTGGTGACGAGCGACATAGTGGTAGGTACGATCGTCACGGTCCCGGCAGGATCAGCGCCGCCTGTGCAACTCACAACGTTTGCAGTATTGTCGCTGCCTGCGCCAACGCCAGGACCGTTAGTACCAATTATCCAGTGGTATTGGTTCGCACTTCCCCACAGTACTCTGCTCATTTCTGTTACGGGCATAATACCAGATGAAATCCCAAGTACGTCTTCATCGCTTAAGGTAGCGTCAGAGACGTTCGGCGATTGTGGACCGAGCACATAGAGGCCATCGGCGACGGTTGTCCCATTGTTGTTGAACACCATCGAGCCGCCCACACAATTATCCGAAAAAGGCCCCGGAAAGAGGCATGCGGTGGGCGGGAATACAATCGCACCAGATAGTGAGAACGGCAGCCCCGATGGATTGCCAGCGACCATTCCTATTCCAACGCAGCTGAATGGGTAAGCGCCGACAAGTTGCTTGGGATTGAAGGCAGCCTGCTTCTCCGCGGTTAGGGTGAGAACGGCCCCGCCGCCAGTGCTCGTCCCTCGAATCTCCGAGCCGCCGCCGGACACCTTAACAGCGAAATTGAACGCCATGCCAGAGTTACTGCAACCGCTGCAAGCGCCATTGTCGGTAAAGCTCATGGTGCCGCTATATGGGTTCTGCAATGAATAGGTGCCGGTCAGTTGTGCGCTGGTTCCGCTGAATCCCGGGTTTGATCCAAAAACAAGGGTCGGATACACAACCACGGAACCGTTGGCGTTGTAGATCAGTTCGCCGGTGACAGTGCAGGTCGCCGGGTTCAATTGAATGGCACCGACTCCGGCAGCTGGTTGTATCGGTAGCCCCGAAGCGGCGAATCCTTGGAGCAGGACCGCAAAGTTTCCACTTAGTCCCGCGCAGCTTGCAAATGCCCTTGGTGTAGGAAGCAGGGTAACAATTGCGAACGAGATCAGTGTCAAGACTGCAATCGCACCTACATTTACTACTTCACCGCGACGTCCCATGGGCGTTTCCTCCAAGTTCTATGTTGGGCTGATTGCGACTCCCAGAATCCCATCTCGCAGCGTTCGATCCCGCCCGATTGCATGCCTATGACCCCGTGCCGCCGAGGCTCACGTTGTGCGGACTGGCCGCATCGCCGGACGCGCTGACGCCGAGCGTGGCGCTCTCTGCCCCGACGATGCTCGGCGTGAACTTCAGCAGGTAGGTGCAATGCGCGCCGCCACCCGCCAGCGTCGCCCCGCAGGTCCCGCCCGCCGGCACGAAGTCGGTCGCGTTGGGTCCGCTGACGCTTTCGCTTATCGTCAGCGTCGCGCCACCGTAGTTGTACACCGTGACCGTCTTGTTCACGGAGGAGTGGCCTCCCACGATGGTGCCGAAAGCGACGCTCGCCGGAACTACCCTGATGGGCACCAATCCAGTTCCGCTCAGGGCGACCGCCGGCGGACCACCATTCGGGTCTTCCATAACGCCGATCGAAAGTGTGCCCGTCTCCGCAGTCTCCATGCTGGGTGTGAACGTCACCGCGTAAGTACAACTCGACAGAGCCGCCAGCGATCCAGTGCAGGTCCCTCCGGTCACCGCGAAGTCGCCCGAGTTGGCCCCGCCGATGGTCGTTCCGGTCAACGTGATCGACCCAGTGGTGGCCTTATTGCTCACCGTGACGTTCAGCGTTTTGGACGCATCCTCATAGACATTGCCGAAGATTAATTTCGTGGCCGACAAGGATTCAGGGACGGTGGCCAACGCCGTGAAAGTAACCGTGTATGGACCCAGTTGGTCGGGGCTGTCGGTAACAATCATGGTCGCCGATTCGGTGCCCGTCGCGGTCGGAGCATAAGTTACGATCAGCGAACAAGCTGCCGTCTTTGCAAGGGTCGAGGTGCAGGTGCCGCCCGTCACACTGAAATCACCGGCGTTGGGTCCGCTGAAGCCTTCACTAAGCGAGACCGCATTGGTCTGATAATTGTGCACGACGATCGCCTTGACTGCTTTGGAACCGTCCTTCACGCTGCTGAATCCGTAGCTGGTAGGCGTGACCGTCATCGTGACCGTCCCGGTGCCAGAAAGGGCTACGCGCTGCGGACTCGTCGCGGTGTTGTCACTTATCGCCAGCGTCGCGGTCCGAGGGCCGAGGGCGCTGGGTGTGAAGCGAATTGCGATTGTGCAGGTCAGACCCGGTGCAAGGCCGCCCGAAGGACAGGTCGAGCCAGTCTCGGCAAATTCAGTGGTGTCTGACGAGGTCACGCTCCCAAGGTACAGCGGATCAGTCCTGCCTGTGTTTTTGACCGTGATGGTCCTGGTTACCGCATCCCCAACCGGCGAGTTGCCAAAAGCGAGCGAAGTCGACACGGAAATAGAAGTTGGAGGACCAACCAAGGCGTAGACGTTACCGTCCTCGGAGCCGAAGTAAAGACTCCCGTCAGCGCCAATCGCCGCCGAGGAGCGCACTGCATTGCCAGTCTTATAAGCCCACTTCTGCGTACCGTCGGAGTTTAGTGCATAGATGTTGCTGTCATCGGAGCCAAAGTAAATAGTTCCGTCGGCGCCAATCGTCGGCGAGGAAAACACCGCGCCGCCTGTTGGAATTGGAAAGAACCACTTCTCTGTGCCGTCAGGGTTTATTGCGTAGAGGTTCCCGTTATCGGCACCTTCGTAGACAGTGCCGTCGGAGCCAATAGCAGGCGTAGAGCCATAAGAATAGTCGAGGATAAAGCCCGTCTGCCACTTCTGGCTGCCATCGGGATTCAGCGCGTAGAGGCCGTTTCCATAGGATAGTACGTAAATCGTGCCGTCGGCGCCGATAGACGGCGAGTTGACCCCAACGTAGTCCTGAATTGTGGACGCCCACTTCGGCGTACCATCAGGGTTTATCGCATAGACGTTGCCGACAGTTGACGAGTATGCGCCGTTGGATACTGTGTAGATGGTTCCATCGGAGCCGATTGCAGGCGAGTAATTTATTCCGCCACTGGTCGGAAACGCCCACTTTTGTGTGCCATCAGGATTTAACGCATAGAGGTTGCCGGGAATTTGTGTGTTTACGTAACCAGCGCCGATGTAAATCGTGCCGTCGGTGCCAATAGTCGGCGAGGAATACATCGCATCGCCGGTCGGATTTGGATACACCCACTTCTCTGTGCCGTCAGGGTTTATCGCATAGAGGCTGCCCGGAAATGTAAAACCGGAGGCAACGTAAACTGTGCCATCGGCACCGATTGCGGGCGAGGAATCTCCGCTTCCGATAGCAGTCGGAAACAGCCACTTCTGTGTGCCGTTCGGATTAAGCGCGTAGAGGTAGCCGTCAGATATATAAATCGTACCGTCAGCGCCGACAGCAGGCGAGGAATAATAAAAAGCGTTGCTGGTTGCGAACTTCCATTTGAGGCTGCCGTTGTTCCCGCTGGTGTCAACCACGCTGAGGCCCGTGTGCATTGCATCATGCTGGAACATCGGCCATAGCGCGGTGGCCAACTGCGCATACGATTGGCGTGGAAAGAAGATCAGGGCGGCAAGAAGAAGCGAGCAACTTACGACTGCAATGCGGCGCATCGTACAACCCTCCCCTTGGCAGCGGTCAGGACTGTGCCTTCACTACGAGCCGCCGATTGCCAGGTTGCGCCTTAACCTGTCGGCACGTGCAATGTCAATGCACAGATGGTCCAAACTGGTTAATACTTGACATCGAACAGCAGGCAGGCGGGACGCGTGGAAAGTGTCTTTTTGTGTCTGAGGCGAGCAAATCCGAACCGACGCGAGCGCTCCCCGAATTGCGAAACCCTCGCTTTTTCCTATCTGATACGATGCGAGCCGATGCCGTAGGACGCCCCTACTACCTTAGCAATCTGGTGCCTCCGCCTGGGGAAGATCGAGCATCGGCCAAATCGCTGCCAAACGACTGCCGATCACGACCGAACGGGACCGATCACCGCCGACCTCGATTCCAAGAAACTCGCCGCTTCGCGCGGATATTGTTGATTGGTGATCGATGGTAATCTGGTTGGGACTCACTCTTAATCAGCGGGTCTCCGGTTCGAGCCCGGAACGGCCCACCAAAAGCACAGTCGAAAGAGATGGGAATTACTTTCACTACCGCAAAAATCTCTAATTCGCGGCGGGGGCGTGGGCGCGCGGTGGAGATCGAATTTCTGATCGACACCGGGGCGATTTACGGCGTTGTGCCCGGGCCGATCGCGCGCGCGGTCGGACTTGAGAAACTCGAACGCGAAGAGTTCACGCTCGCCGACGGAACCCATCGCGCCTATGACGTTGCAGAAGCATTCTTTGAACTAGGCGACCGGCGCGGCACCTCCAAGGTCGTCTTCGGGCCTGCGAATGTAACTCCTTTGCTTGGAGCGCTCACGCTGGAGAGTCTCGGCCTGATGGTGAACCCAGTGACGCGCGAGATCCTACCGATGCGCTTGTTTCTCGCCTCGTCTCGTCAGCGCATCGCGCTGACTCACAAGGAAAGATAT
>Ga0182024_10021264_pt1 | contig 11784 bp, 11 predicted proteins | sample P32metaG_FD_120480 | JGI IMG/M metagenome (GOLD analysis project Ga0182024, IMG submission 120480) | Permafrost microbial communities from Stordalen Mire, Sweden - P3-2 metaG (Illumina Assembly) | ecosystem: Environmental > Terrestrial > Soil > Wetlands > Permafrost | place: Sweden: Stordalen... | reverse complement strand
GCTCACTCAAGAGTGCGGATGGAAGGGTGGCGACAGTGGCGACTCGGCCGGAGAAAAAAGGATGTCCAACGAAAAAACAAAAGAACCCACTTGACTCCGACCGGCCTTCTCATGGAAGGCGATAGCGCTCATCGACCCTCAAAACAGGGGTTGTAAGTGCACGAGCGATGTTTTGGCCATCGTGAGGAGCGCTTATACTAGGTTTCTTCGCAGCTCACGGTTTGCCGGGCTGCGGCAAAGTTATCTGGGGAAAAGAGGCCATCAGATACTTCGCCTCGTCGCTATCGACGGTTTCAAGATCCACGTACGGCGGAGCCGTTGTTATGCCGGGCATTCCACCGAAAAATCGGGTGCGGAAATAGTAAATCTGGCCGGCCTCTGCCGCGAAATGCGCGAGGGCTAGCAGTTGCCCAATCGAAGCTTTCGATTGGACGTTTGCACACACATGATGTTCCCCCGGATCTACGGACAGGGTGAAGTAAGAATTTTGTTTGTAAGCACCCACCCAGGCTCCGTCGAGGCCGATCTTCATCACGTAATGTTGATGGTCGCCCCACGTACTGTCATCCTGAATGAAGACAACCCGCGCCTTTCCTGGTTCGGGCTCCGCCGGTGAGTGCGAGAGGTCCATCTTCACGGTGAAGGTGACATCCTTTGGACCACAAGCCGGTGCAAGGCGGGAAGGTGTGTCTTGCGCAAAAGCTGATAATGTCAGGAACATCACCATGAGAGCGTTTTTCATGTCTTACCTCGAAGGAGAATTCACTAGCCACTACGAACTATAGCCCCATTTTCTTGAAGGTAGTCAAGTACAGCAGAGCTAGTACCGCCTCGTCGACCTTTTCTTCTTCCCCCGTGGGGTTTGCTTTCGACTGTCGTCTGGCGTAATCCCATGCTGCGGCACGAGGAGGCCGTCGCCATGGGCAAGCACAAAGTTAAGCCGAATTATCGTCGCCGGTTGCTTCGACTGCCGGACCTAGATCATTGTAAGAGGGCAGTGCTCAACAGCCTGGGCTCGCCAGCCTCGCGCCGTGTGTACGAGTATGCCATCGACCAGTTCATCGCCTGGTATTGTTCCGAGCCTCGCCTGGCCTTCAACCGCATCGTGGTGGTTCGCTACCGTATGTACCTGGAATCTCGCGGTCTCGCTGCAAATACCATTAACCAACAACTCGCAGCGGTACGAAGACTGGCGCACGAAGCTGCCGACGCCGGGTTGCTCAGCCCGGAACTCGCTGCCGGGATCAGCCGGGTGAAAGGTGTGAAGCAGCTTGGGTTTCGCGCCGGCAATTGGTTGAGCGGAGCGCAAAGCTCAGAAGTGCTGCTACGTGCTTATGGCGAGGGCATGCGCGCGAAGCGGGACTACGCCATGCTGGCAATGCTGGTCGGTTGTGGTTTTCGCCGATCGGAGTTGGTCGGCTTAGAGCTAGATGAGATCCAGATCCGCCAGGGTCACTGGGCGGTAGTGGATCTGATCGGTAAAGGCGGTCACGTCCGCACGGTTCCCATACCGCAATGGGTCAAGGCGGCTCTCGATCACTGGACAAGAGCGGCCGGTGTTAGGGAGGGAAGGATATTCCGTGCAGTCGCCAGGACGGGCAAGGTTTGGGGGAAGGGCATCTCGCAGAATGTAGTCTGGTACGTGGTTCGGACCTGTTGTGAGAGGGTGGGTCTGGAGCACATCGCGCCGCACGACTTGCGGCGAACGTGCGCGAAGTTGTGTCACGACAGTGGCGGTGAACTGGAGCAGATTCAGTTCCTGCTGGGGCACGCGTCGGTGCAGACGACTGAGCGGTATCTCGGCTGTAAGCAGAATCTCGGAAGCCCGGTGAACGATCGCTTCAAGCTGAGGACAGAAGTGCTGCAGCAGCAGCCGAACTTTCAGTCCGCCGCGGTGAAAGAGGACACGCAGGTAGAAACAACCTCTCGCGAGGGCATACAATGCCGCCACGGAGGACGTGAAGATGAGCAACCTGTCGAGCCCAATCCGCTATCCCTACCAGAACGAGCCGATTTGGTCGAGATCAGAAAAGGCAATCGCCCGCACAGCCTTCGACGCTGCGCTGGGGCGGGAGCTCCACGAAGTGATCCAGGAAGCAAAGCGAATGGCCAACGAGATCCAGAAGTCGTCGGATCTATGGGACATGGAACATCACTTGACGAAACGCCGTAAAGAGATTGATCGCAGATACGACTTTCGCAGTTCGCGACTCACAGATGTGTTGGGGAGACTCTTGTACGAACATCGGCTCAGTGAAGAAGATCTGCGCGGATTGCGTGAGGAGAAAATGAAATCAATCCGTTCGTTCGCCCGGTTTCTCAGGGACGCCGCAGCCTGATCTTGCATTCTGAGCGCTAACGCCTGTTTTCAATACCTAAGTTCTGCTGGGCAATTAAGACAAGCCGTGTGATAGCGTTACACGAAATGACGGATTGGCGGATCGACAACGCGAAATGGACACGCGGTGCGGTCTTGCGTCTGGCGAAGTATTCCCGGCCAAGGGAAGACTGGGACCACGATCATTGCGAAGGATGCTGGGCCAAGTTTATGGAATCCGGCCCACCTGACGCACTCACACAAGGGTACGTGACGAAAGATAACCATCGCTGGATATGTCCGCAGTGCTTCCGAGATTTGAAGGACGAGATGGGCTGGAAGCTGCTTTGACCGCTTGCCCCCGGTTGGTCAATGAGCGCTAACGCCTGTTTACAGCATTTGGCGTTTCGGGCCAATCCGCCGTCAACAAATCAACGAGAGGCGTTCCGTTGTTTCCTCGCCTCAATCGCGTCAATAGCGAATTTTGCCGAATCCTTTACGTCCCGTTTTCGAGACTTGAGGTTCTTGGCAATGATTGGAATTGCTTTGGCACTCCCGATCTCATTCAGTGTTGCTTGACAGTAAACGAGATCATACGGATCGCTTGTCGTTTCCAGGACATGCAGGATCACGTCTTCAACTTGTGGGGAGCTCGTGCGCTTGAGCGATTGAATGGCGGAATGGCGAACCAACCACCTTTCGTCTGCGAGAAGAGCATAGACGGGGTCAAGTCGAGATCGTTGGACTTCGAGACATGTGCAAGAGCACCGAGCAACGTTGCGAGTACGTATTTATTCTTCTCCTTCTTCGCCTGTGCCACGAGAATTGCGGCACATTCCAATGCGGGGAACTTCTCGCCCAATTTTCCGAGAATAAAATACGCAGCGCCCCTGCAATCCTGTTTTGATTCATGCTGAACGTACTCAGCCAGTTCGCTAATCAGGGAGGCGTCCGAGAGAGCTTCCGCCTCTCGGTGAGCGTGCCAAGAGACTGATTGGTCCGAATTGACGTTCCCATCGCGCACCGTCATCCGAGCGATAAGGTCAATGAGGGATGTTCGCATTTTGACTCCGAGATCGCTAGAAGTCGAATCGTCGGTGACTAGTCTACTCTCGTGGTTGGCGTAACATCCCGTTTACACTCACAACCACGGAGTCGGGACAGAAGGACCGAAACTGGCCAGATGAAAACGAAAGTCATGTCGGGCGTCATTGCATTCGTCGTTGTTTGGACAATCCTCATCCATGCACAATCACATTGGAGCCCAATACTGGCCTATCCCCTTTACCCGGGGGAGATGGTGAGTCTGCTTGTCACTGGCGGCCACGGCGGAACACTCACGCAAGACAAGATTGGGTTCGCAGCCGAATTGGTAGTAAACCTGCTCGCTTATTTGTTAGCTACATTCCTTCTGTTTCGAGCGACCCGATTTTCAGAGTAACCCAGCATCGATTTACGAGCCGTCCCCGATAGTTGGCGATACATCGCGATAGCACTCAAAACCCAAGCAGCCGAATGAGTTGGGACCCTATCGTGTTACCAACCCAATTCGCGGAGCCAGCCTCGCACCGCAATGTGGTGCTCGCCCCACGCTTGCCAAACCACCTTCGCCCACAACTGGACCGCAGCCATATGCTCAACCGCACCTTCGGCTTCCAGTACATTCTTTACCGTCAGCGGCCCAAAGCTGGCCGGTGGAGAGAGCCAAGGAAATGTAAATCTCTTCGCGGTGATGATCTGCATAGCGTCGTTTGCCTTGCCGATAGGCCAGCCGAGTTCCAGGATCAAAGACAACCGCGACAGGTGTATCCCGACAGAGTTGCGGGCCCGCGGAGTATCAATGCCCGGATGTTGGACTGCATACGTGTCTACACTGAGCCGGTGCAGGGGTGCGTAGGCCCGGTCCTCATATTCCAAGGCCAACAGCTCTCCGTATGCTGCCCAGCATCCTGCTGAAGACAGCATGTAGGGATGGGTCGGACCGTCCATCTCAGGGAAATCCCCGCCACAGCCGAAACAGCGCATCTTCACTCCAGGTTCTGTGAAAATTCTATGCTGTCAGAATGGCCCCGCCACTCTCGATTGGTGAAATATCGCGTTAACACCAACTACGGCCCGTCTGGGTCAATTGGTGCTATCGCCTGTTAACGTCAGTCGAGAATCCCCGGCCAATCGGCGCGGGAGTGTGGGTCAGTACGCTAGTCCAGTTCCCGCAATTCTTCCTGCACTTCTTCACGCGCCTCTGGTTCAAACATGTGCACTCCCGCTCCTGCTCCCGAACCGCCTTCTGAATCGCGCTTCTTCTGCCAGTCGGCTTCGGTAAGCACCGCAATCGCTTCCGCCTTTTTCTTCTTCAGGACCGCATTGATGCCGGGCAGCTCTTGTTGGGTCAGCTTCTGGAATTCGGCGATCACGTCTTCAAGTTCGTGCCCCAGCGATTCCGCACGCGCCGCCTGATAGTCTGCCGGACGGCCATCATAGCCGTTGACGCTGCCATAGAGCTGTCCGAGAAGTTCGCGGATTCGCTCCTCTCCCGTAATCATGCCACCTTCTTTCGTGGCCACGATTTTTGACCGAAGCCCATCGCACTTGACTGCCAATTCCTGGAGCTGCCTGCGGAGCGGATCTTGCTCCGGCAGCCTGACAGCCCGCTCATTGGCCGCGTTGCGAACGCCCTCGATGGCCTCTTCCGAATACGTCATGTGTTCGATGGTCCGGTAGATCTTCATCGTCAGCTCGAACTGGGCCTTGCGATCTTCCAGGGAAAACTTCGCTCGCGGATCGAGCGTCACGTTCAACTGTTCGGTATAAACCTTGTCTCCTTTGGTCATCTTCACCGTGTACGCACCGGGCAACACTCGCGGCCCCTGCCCGGCTTCTCCCAGCAGTGTGGCTGCGGGCGGAACCGCCGGTCCTTTCAGGTGCATGGACCAACTGGCGCGGTTCAAGCCACGGTGCTTGCTTCCGGCGACAGTATCGACCAGCTTGCCGTTCTGATCAAGAATCTCAATTTTCAGATCTCCGAAGATGTGCCGCGCCTTCTGGTAGTAGGTAATTTGCGCTTCCGATGGCCGGCTGGGGCCGTGGAACGACTCACTTCCTTCCGACCAGCCGCCGCGGGCTTCGAAGTACTGGATGGCGCGGCCTGGAATCAGAACGGCTTCTTTCGACATCAGGTCAGGAGTCAACGCCCGCCAGGCGGAAATGTCGTCGATGATCCAGATGCCACGACCGTGCGTAGCCACCACCAAGTCGCTCTCGCGAGCTTGCACCGCCATGTCGCGCACGGCAGTCGCCGGGAAGTTGCTGCCCTTGTACTGCGCCCAGTGCTGGCCGCTGTCCACCGAAATCCAGAGACCGAACTCCGTGCCCAGGAACAGCAGGTTCGGGTTCACGCTGTCTTCCTTAATCACGTGGGCATATCCCCGCACCCCGCTTTCCCGCAACGGAAGCGCCGTCCAGGTCTTGCCGTAGTCGCTGGTCTTGTAGGCGTAGGGCTTCATGTCGCCGAAGTTATGGCGATCGAAGGTGCCGTAGGCCGTAGCTTCGTCGAAGCGGCTCGCCTCAATCGTCGAAACCCAGGAATTCTTTCCTAGACCGTTGATGTTGCCCACAACGTTGGTCCAGGTCTTGGCGCCATCGCGCGTGATCTGGACGTTGCCATCGTCGGTTCCCACCCAGATGATCTGACCATTCTTCGGCGATTCGGAAATCGAATAGATCGTCGTGTGCATTTCCGCCGAAGAATTGTCGACCGTGACGCCGCCGGATTCTTCCTGCTTTTGCTTTTCGGGATCGTTGGTGGTGAGGTCCGGCGAAATTCGATCCCACGACTGTCCGTGATCGCGCGAGCGGAACAGGAACTGCGCTCCAATGTAGAGGGTGCCCTTTTCATTGGGGCTCATGTGAATGGGCGTGTTCCAGTTGAAACGCAACTTCTTTTCGCCGTAATTGGGCAAAGGCTTGATGTTCCGAGTCTGGTGCGTGTAACGGTTCACCCGCCCGATTTCTCCGCCCTGCGCTTCGGCATAGATGTAGTCGGGGTCGGCGGTGTCTTCGAACATCCAGAAACCATCGCCGCCGAACATGTTTTCCCAGCGTGAATTGGAAACGCCGCCGGGATAGGAGGAATCGCCCACCCACGAACTGTTGTCCTGCAGTCCGCCGTAAACGTGATAGGGATCGGAATCGTCGGTGCTGACGTGGTAGAACTGGGAAACTGGCAGGTTCATCTGGTGCTTCCAGCGATTGCCACCGTCCTCGCTGCGCCACAGGCCGCCGTCGTCGCCCGCGATCACAACGTTCGTATTCCTGGGATTAATCCAGACATCGTGGAAGTCGCCGTGCACCCCGCCTGAAACCACGTTGAAAGTCTTGCCACCGTCGGTGCCGTAGAGCAGGATGAGATCTGGTTTGAAGATCTTGTTCTCGTCCTTGGGATCGACGATCAGGTTGCCAAAATAAAACGGCCGCCACACCATATAGTTGCTGGCATCCAGCTTCCTCCAGGAAGCGCCGCCATCGTCGGAACGATACAGCCCTCGTCCTTTCTCGGCCTCGATGTTGGCATAGACCACCTGCGGTTTGGAAGGCGCGACCGCCAGGGCAAGTCTCCCCCACGGTTTGGGCGGCAAGCCTTTGGCGCTGCTGTCACTGATTTCGGCCCAATGGTCGCCGCCATCGGTCGATTTGAAGAGGCCGCTGCCCGGCCCCCCCGAACGGAATGTCCAACCCAGGCGCCGGAAGTCCCACATCGATGCGTAGATGGTCTTGGGTTCCTGGCGGCTCATGGTCATGAGACCGCAGCCCGATGACCCATTGGCTCCCGCCAGGACTTTCTTCCAAGTCTTGCCGCCGTCGCTTGTCTTGTAAACTCCCCGCTCGTCGTTGTCGTCCCAGAGATGCCCGGTGGCGCAGATGAGAACATTATTTCCATCGCTCGGGTCGACCAGAATCTTCGCGATTTGCTCGCTGTCTTTCAAGCCCACATTGGTCCAGTTCTCGCCGCTGTCGGTGGACTTGTAAACACCGTCGCCAACTGAGACGCTGTTGCGCATCCAGGCTTCTCCAGTGCCCACCCAAATGGTCTTCGGATTGGAGGGATCAATCGTTACCGCTCCGATCGACTGCACGTTCTCGCGGTCGAACACGGGCTGGAAGGTGGTTCCGCCGTTGACCGATTTCCACACTCCGCCGCTGGCCGATCCGACGAAGACGGTGATGCGCCCGTTCTGATCCACCGCGTCAACCGCAGCGATGCGCCCGCTCATCGTGGCCGAGCCAATGTTGCGCGCGGGAAGCCCCGAGATGGTTGCGGCATCGAACTTGTAGCTGGTTTGGGCGAAGGTCTGAACTCCAGCAGTCAACAATCCGATGCCAGTCCACAAGCTCAACTTCACCAGGGTATTGCAATAGCCACGTGCATTCATATTCGGATTCCTCTTGGAAGCGCAATCTGAGACGCGATATTTTCTTTGCAGCCGGTTGCGGCTGACGGATCCTACTTCTTCTCGGTGTCGGGCTTGGGCGCTTGCTTCAGAGAAGCCGGCGGGGCAAAGTCGCCTTTATCGATGGGCACATTCACTTCAATCTTCTCAATGGCCGTGGTCTGCACGGCCGGATTCCCCTTCGACCCCTGCGAAATCGAAAAGGGATACATCACTCCTGCGACCGGCTTGTAAGAGCCCATCTCCATGACGCTCTCCCGCACGGAGCCGCGGATGAACTCCTGAACTTCCCTGCGGATCTCAAGATACGTATCGGGGTCGAGGTAGGAATAAAGAATGTCTCCGTTCTGGAGAGTGACCTTCAAGCGCAGCGCGTCGTCGCCATCCACCACATCGTGCCCGAGATACTCGATGGTGTTGCCCTTTTCTTTGTAGTCCACCAGCGGGCCGTCAAAGTCGGCATCGAGAAGAACGTTTCGCAAGTCGTCTTCGCCCATTAATTCGGAATCTTTGTGCCCGCCGAAGGGCTGAATCTGCCACCCAGTGGTGCCGTCGTAAGCCAACACTGCGGTCATTCCCTGCAACGAGAAGCTCTCGCGCACAAGATTCGGGCGTACGTTTTCCTGCACCATGGCATGGGTAGAGCCTCCACGGCCGCGGCCACGGAGTTTGCCCGTGATGCGTATCGACTGGATGGCCTTGATCTTGTCGGTTCCGCCTTTGGCCTGCAGGTTCTTGTTAACCAATTCCTCGGCGGTTTGCGTGTGGGCCAGGACACTGAACCACGAGATGGCGACCAGCACAATCACTGCGTGACGCATGGGGAGCGGACTCCTGTTCTAAGAGGCTTTCTAGGACCTGGAAACACGACCACAGTACTTTACGTCTTGCTGGACGCTCTTGCCAAGCCTTTGTACCAATAGATAGGTGACACCTTCATTCCTTTCGTCAGGATGAGATTTGCCGCAGGAACTGCAGTCGGGTTAAGTAGCCGAGCGCCTGATAAGGGCGGACGATGTTGTAGATCTTTTCCCAAAGCCGGAGCGCGCGATTGAGTTTTTTCCTCCAGCGAGCAGGCCGTAATGAGTGCAATCGCCTGGTTGAAATGACGTGACCGGCGAAATTTGTGGCAGCGGCAAGGAAGATTTTTCCGGTCATTCCATCATCGCGTAATCCGCCGCGCGGTATCCTTGGCATTCAAGTCCATGCTCCCGACCGCGTGCCCAATGAAGAAAAGGAGCCAATTCCTCGGCCCCTTTCTTTGCCATCAGCTTTCTCGCGGTCGAGCAGGTTCTTATTTCACGTGGATCATCTTCCCGTTCGGGTCTAGGACGCCCGCGATGCGGACTTTCTTGCCTTCGTGTTGTTTCGCCAAATCCTGGCGGTCGATGTCGTACGTGTTGCCACTGTCGGTATCCTGCAGCACATACTTGTTACCCGACTTCACGATTGTGCCCGAGAAAGTCTGGGCATCCGAAGGTTGTGATTGAGCCTGGGGATCCGGCGCCTGACTGGCTTGACCGGGCGGCTGCGCCGGCTGCGGTTGCTGTTCTTGCTGTGCAGTCCCTCCCTGCTCCGGAGCGCCCTGCGCATAGAGCAGTGTTGCTCCCGAAATAATGCCCGCCACCAAGGCAAGGATGGCCAGCGAGCACAGTGAACCAATCCGTTTGTTCATGAACACCTCCCGAGTTTGGTTAGTGGGTGTGGTGGTGCAATCGATTGGCCAGAGTTCCGGTTGCGCGGCGATTTTTCAGTGTAGCGACGTAGTGCGCTCATTTGCACGCTCTTAGCTTGCGCGGGCACGGGATTTTCCTCAAAAGAGAGTACGGACAGTACAGGAGACTCTGTAGGGAAGCGCTTGCCGAAACTTCCAGCGCGTTGGCGCGGGTGAGCAAAACTTGCAAGCAACGCCGTTCGCAACAAGGGATTGTATGACGCGCAAGCCTCGTCAGAACTATTCTCTGAGTGTTGTTACTTGGAAGTGACTGAGAATATTTGCGATCTACTCGACGTCTGTTTTGTGCCGAATTCTGGATGGCTGGCGTAACATCCCAATTGCACTCATTGACCTAGCCGGAAGGGTTTTGAATGTAAACGCCTGTTTGCATCAACTATCGGCTAACCAAGTGTGCTCGTAGTAGTTGCGGGTAGCTGCATAGAGTATTTCGCCTCCGGGCTACCTCCCCAGATGCGTAAGATGAGGCGATGCAAAATGAACAGCATGATTAGCGAGGCCGCGAAGATTAGCCATCCCGAATAAGGGGAAAATACGTCTGCTTCATCTAGACCCCAGAACTGGGCAACCAGACATGTACCAACAATTCGAATGCTGTCGGCAACAATGGCGATTGGAACTGAGGAGCATGCCAACACTGCTCGCACCCATTTGCGATTGTCCGCCAAATACCCGTGGATGATGGCCACGGTCAACGGAGTCAGGAGGGAGCGGATTCCGCTCGCCGCCCCAAAGCTGAACAGAGTCGAATTGGCATCAAGCATGATCACATTCCCCTCTCGCACCAAGGGAACTCCGGCAAGTTGGAGCAGAAAAGCTGAAAGCTTTAGGGTCGGCACCTCAAGCGGAAACGTGACTTTTTGAAGGATCACGCTTGGGACTGGGATCATCAGAATCAAAAAAGCCCACGGAAACAGGACAGCGCGAAAGAACTCCCATCCGTAAAGCAGAATGATCAATCCCGCGAGCAGCAGCAGCAGCGACACACCCGAGAAGAACAAACCCCCTTTCAGAACTGTTGAATGCGGCATGAGAAGAGCCAACCCAACCAGCGGAAGACCAGCCAATGATGGGGCGGCCTCAATGGCCTTGAGCTTCTTGCGGTCCCGCCAGAGAACCAACAAAGCAAAGGCGGGGACAAATATTCCGTGGGAGAAGAACGGATCGTGCATCCACACTGCGAACAGCCGGGCAAGAACCGGGGCGTAGAGCCACGCAATTAGCGGCAGCACCAATAAATTCCAGTAGCGCACAGCGGAATATTATGACACTGTTTTCGATTGTTGTTGCACAATCCCGATAGCACCAACTTCTGTCCCGACAGTGGGTCAGTCCGGGTTTTTCCCTCTGTTAATTAGTGCTCTTAACTCACCCAGTTCTCTCTCCCAGCACGCGTCGCACATTGCAATTGTTCGCTCCGGCACAGAGTTTGCTTTTTCCGCTTTGGACCTAAGCACCGTCCACCGAGTCTTTCCGGGTCTTCCACATGGGTAGCCAGCATGCCAACAAGATTTCGATGTGCAAACACAAGGACGCATGCAGAAATACCTCATTGAACCATTACAACCACCTTCCGATGCGAGCGGCGATTCTCACGACGCAGAATACTTTGTGTCTCCCAGTTCCACCGGACTGCTACAGCTATGCAGCCTACGCCACCGAAACGCAAGGGGCGAAAGGATTGTACGAGCCACGACCGAGGCGGAAAATCGTCAAGTGGCAATTGAGTGGTGAAAAATCCCCTTAGCACTCATTGACCTCGCCAGAGGGGGTTTTGAGTGTAAACGCCCGTGGCTGTTGAAAAACTCCTTCTCTCAAAATCGACAAAAATAAAATCGCGTCAGGAAGCCCTACAATCGATTTTCTCGGGTCGCCTAGACATTTTCTATCCCCCAAATTTTGGCTAATTGGGACGAAAAGAGAGTTTTTCAACAGCCACGCCTGATTTCAATAGTTATGGTTTCGGTGCTTTATTGTTGCCGCCGCTGCACCACCATTTGGGGGCGAAGGTGTTTAGGTTACCCTGTACAAGAAGTATCCAACAAAAAAAAACACCAACGAGAAAATACGCTGCGACTTCCCCCCAAAACACTCTCGGTTTTGTTTCGCGGTAGACCCAGCCGCTAAAACGAACCCAAACTTTGCCCGTATATGCAAAAAACGCAGCCCCAGAAATTGAGATGAGGCCGACCGTCAAAAAAACATTCGGCGGTGTTAGAAGTGACAAACTAGGCATGAACAATGCCCTCCATTTCCTTTCTCCCTCCATGAGAAAGATTACACTG
>Ga0182024_10021263_pt1 | contig 11784 bp, 12 predicted proteins | sample P32metaG_FD_120480 | JGI IMG/M metagenome (GOLD analysis project Ga0182024, IMG submission 120480) | Permafrost microbial communities from Stordalen Mire, Sweden - P3-2 metaG (Illumina Assembly) | ecosystem: Environmental > Terrestrial > Soil > Wetlands > Permafrost | place: Sweden: Stordalen... | reverse complement strand
GTTGATCGCGCCAGCGTACAGGTCGGTGGCAGTGTTGCCGTCGGGAACGGCGAGCAGTTCGAGGTTGTAGAATCCCTGGTCAACGCCGCAGCCTTCGCCGTCGCCGCAGTTGATGATGCCGCTATCGCTAATGGCTGTCCACGATGTGCCGCCGTTTGTGCTCTGCCAAATACCTTGATCCACGGGTTCGCTGGTCGCGGAGTTCAAGGAAACGAACCACACATACATTTCATTGCGTCCCGGCACAACTGTGATTTCACCGCGATAAATCGGGCAGGTGGTTACGTAGTTCTGAGGACACGCTGTGGCGCTTAACAATCCCGCTGCGCCCGGCTGTGTGGCAAGGCGCATCCAGGTCAAACCGTCAGGGGAAGAATAGAACCCGTGATAGCGTTCGGCCGCAAAGAACAGTCCAGCAGTGGCGTTATATACCACTGAAGTTGCCGAGGTCGCCTCGCTCGCACCAGAAAAGAGCGCGTTGTAAGTCCAGGTCTGCCCGGCGTCGGTGGAAGTGTAAAGGCCGCGGTAAGTATTGCTGGTGAGAGCGCCGTCGGTTTCGCCTTCCGCAGTAGCCGCCATCGCTGCAACTACCGTGCTGGTTTGCGCTGTGCTGAAAGCCATGCGCGTGGCTCCCAGGCCGCTGAGGGAGACGGCGCCAGCGGCGCTGCTCGCGGTTGAGATTAGCGGTTCCCAGCTAGCGCCACCGTCGGTGGAACGCAACATGCCGAGGCCAAAATACGAGTCCGCGGAATTGTCGGCCTCGCCCGTGCCTACCAGAATCACGCTCTGCGCAGGATTGGAATTTCCCGGCTGAATCACGATCGAGCCGATCGAGAGCGTTGCCTGATCGTCGGTGACCGCCGTCCATGTTACGTTGTTCGCAATGCTGGTGGCCGCATTAGTGGACTGCCACACTCCACCCTGCGCTCCGCCGATGTAAACCGTGTTTCCGCTTGGATCCGCGGGATCAATCGCCACCGAGGTTGCGCGGCCAGAAACCTGGTTGTAGTTTTGAAATCCATCGCCGGTCGCATCCGATGCCAGTGGCACTGGACCCAGAGGCGTCCATCCGGAAGATGTCGACGGAGCCGGCGATTTCGAAGAGGCGGCGTGGCTGCGAGCCATTCGAGCGGTGCGCGCTTTCATTTTGGCCTGATAAGCGAGATGACGCAGTTCTGCAGAAGACTTCCCAGGAACAACGCGGCCGCGCAGGAACCATTGGGCGCGCTGCTCTTCATGGTCTGAATCCGCAGGGGCGATCGGAGTTTCAGGCCCAGTTTTCCTCGCACCCTGAGCGCGCGCAATCGAGAGCAAACAAAATGGCAAGAGTGCCAGCACCGAAACACAAACTCCGCGGCGGAACGTTTGAAGGGTCAACCTGGGAAGGGTCATAGACTCGCAAGCTTCAGTACGTCGCAAGTATGGGATCGCCAGAGAGAGCGGTCAACGGAAAAGGCGCTAAAAACCGCGTCGTGGCCCATTCCGGGAAACATTCGCCGCAGTAAGTCTGTACAATTTTCCTCGGATTCCATCTATGCTGATGCCGCGTTCTACATTTCTGATTGCCTTATTGCTACTGGCTCCGAGGATGGGAACTTCGCAGGCTGGCGACGTCCACGAGATTACAGTAGCTGCAGCGGCGGACCTGAGCGCAGCGTTACAAGAAGTCGCTGCGAACTACGAGAAGCGAACCGGCGTCACGGTGAAGCTTTCTTTCGGAGCCTCTGGCGCTCTGACTCAGCAAATCCAGAACGGTGCGCCTTTTGATCTCTTCTTCTCGGCAGACATGGGGTATCCTCGGCAGTTGATTGCCGGAGGCCAGGCCGATGGCGCTACCTTGTATCGCTACGCTGTAGGGCGGTTGGTCTTGTGGGTTCCGAAGGACTCGCCGCTCGATGTCGAGCATAAAGGCATGGATGTTTTGCTCGATCCGTCGGTGAAAAAGATTTCGATTGCGAATCCGGAACATGCGCCTTACGGACGCGCTGCCGCCGCCGTGCTGAAACATTACGGCCTGTACGAGAAAGTAAGCGACCGGTTGGTGCTGGGAGAAAATATTTCGCAGGCCGCGCAATTTGTCGAATCCGGCAACGCGCAAGTGGGGTTCGTCGCCTTGGCGCATGCCATAGCACCCGCTATGCAAGGCAAAGGAAAATATTGGGTCGTGCCCGCGGATGCATATCCTGCGCTCACTCAATGCGTAGTCCTGATCTCGCATTCACCGCATAGACAAGACGCGGCAGCCTTCCTGGAATATGTGAAGACCGCGGAGGGTGCGAACGTGCTGCGGCGCTATGGATTCAGCTTGCCCGGGCAGAACAACGACCAGAAGTAGGGAACTGCGTGACGCATAATGTCCATCGACTGGCAATCATTCCGGCTGACCATAGAACTGGCGCTAGTGGTGTCGGCAATTCTTTTTGCGGTGGGCCTGCCGCTGGCCTGGTGGATCGCCTTCTCGCGCTGGCGCTGGAAATTCTTCGTCGAAGCCCTGGTCGCTCTGCCGATCGTGTTGCCGCCGACGGTGCTCGGATTCTACGTGCTGGTCGCGCTTGGCTCCCAGAGTCCGCTGGGGCGCTGGTGGCAATCCCTGACCGGACACACCTTGGCATTCACTTTTAGCGGATTGGTAATCGGTTCCATCCTTTATAGTCTTCCATTCGCGGTGCAACCCTTCGCAGCTTCTTTCTCATCGGTCGATCGCAAACTGTTGGCGGCGTCCGCCACGCTCGGAGCATCACCGTTGCGCACCTTTTTCCGCGTGGTCGTTCCACTCTCGGTGCCCGGACTGGTGACGGGGGTGGTGCTTGCATTTGCTCACACCATGGGCGAGTTTGGTGTTGTTCTGATGATCGGAGGCAACATTCCCGGCGTAACGCGAACGGCTTCGATCAGCATTTACGATCAGGTGCAGGCCTCCAACTATGCCTCAGCCAATGCCATGGCACTGTCGCTGCTGATCTTCTGCTTCGCGGTGCTCACTATGGTCTACGCGCTGAACCGCAGAACGCCGAATCAGAAACTCTGGACAATCGGTCCGGCTAAGTAAGAGACTGAATGGCGACGTCCGTTGAAACCAAACTCGCAAACTCAACCCTCAGCGCAAGCGTTCGCAAAACGTTTCTTTCCGCCGAGCGCGAGTTCTCTCTCGACGTAGCTTTCATTGCCGCACCAGGGTTCACCATATTGTTCGGCGCGTCGGGGTCTGGAAAGACGACGCTACTCGACTGCGTGGCTGGTCTGACCACTCCAGGCGCAGGGCGTATAGCCGTGGGCGAGCGCGTTCTGTTTGATGCACAGACTCGCGTAAACATTCCGGTGGCGAAGCGTCGCGTGGGCTACGTCCTGCAGGACCTCGCGTTGTTCCCGCACCTCACGGTCGAGCAGAACACCGAATATGGACTGGCGCATCTGCCCCGTTTAGCCCGCAAAGAAAGAGCCGCCGCGATGCTGCATGAGTTCCGCATCGACCACCTGCGCCAGCAGCGCCCGAGAGAAATCTCTGGCGGAGAGCGGCAGCGTGTGGCGCTGGCGCGTGCGCTGGTAACCGACCCGTGTGTCCTGCTGCTCGATGAACCGCTTGCCGCCCTCGACGGCGCCACGAAAGCGAAGATCATCGACGACCTGCGCCACTGGAATCAGGCACACCGTATTCCGATTCTTTACGTCACACACAACCGCGAAGAAGTGCTTGCACTGGGTGAACGCGTGCTTGTGATGGAACAGGGGCGCATCATCGCGCAGGGTACGCCGCACGAAGTGCTGAGCGCGCCGCTTCAGGAAACTGTCGCGCAGTTGGCCGGGTTCGAAAACATTTTCGACGCTACGGTTTGGCTGGTGCACGAAGACCGCGGCACAATCACATGCCGCCTGTCGGCCGACAAGCCGGGACAGTTCGTTCTGCTGGAGACGCCGTTGATCCGGGCTGAAATGGGTTCCCGTGTGCGCGTGGGAATTCGCGCCGGCGACATTCTATTGGCGGTTGTAAAGCCCGAGGGTCTGAGCGCGCGCAATGTGATTGCCGGCCAGATTATTTCTGTCGAAAGGCGCGACATGATTATTTCCGCGCGCGTGGATTGTGGCATTACGATGGAGGTTCACCTGACTCTTGCGGCGCGTGACGCATTGCATCTCGCAACCGGCCGCGATGTGTGGTTGGTGATCAAGACGCACTCGTGTCATTTAATGCAGAAGTAGGGTTTTTTTTCGCGAGCTTTGCGGCTGTTCTTCCGCCCTTCGCGGTCAAAAGCTTCTAACCGCAAAGCGCGCAAAGAAAATCCGCGAAGGACGCCAAGGAACTCTGGGCTAGTGTTCACTTCTGTATTCTGACTTCTGCATGCTGTGTTCCACCCTGCTCCATCTCAATCACGGCGATCCATTGTCCCTGGCGTTGCTCTGAGAAGACGACGTGGCCGCCGAGAAGCTGAGCTGCAGCTGCGGGCGGCAGATCGCGATGAAAGCCGAAGTACCGCGACTTCAGTTCCGTCCATGTTCTCCAGCGATCCCATGGCGCAGGCCCGGGCTCGTATTTCGTCGAAAAGATCAGGGCGACTTCATAGTTCGAGCGAAAGTCGGCGGCGGAAAGCATTTCATCCAAAGAGAAATTCTCGATGCGCACCACGCGCATTGGCCGCGTGATGTAGCCGAGCCAGGGGCGGGCGATTTCGTCGGACGCTGGCCACGCTGTGAGCACGCGCGCCATGGGATAACGAGCCTCAAGAAAGCGCTCGCCATCCTGATGGAGCACGATGTAATCGCGATAGGCGAGGTTATCCTCCGGCGAAAATCCATAGTGAGGATTCCAGAACCACGCGGCAACGAAAGCCAGTGCAACAAATGCTACCGCCGCGGGCCAGTAACTTAGCCTGCGCCACAGCGTCGAAATAGAAACAATGATCACCAGAGGAACGGCGGGGAGCATGTAACGAGCCAGCACCGCTCCGCCGATCAATGCCATCGCGACTACATACGCGAGCACGACAACATAAAAGGCCATTTGTACTGGAAGGCTGATCCGCGAACGCTCGGAGGCCGCGTCGGGTTGCGGCGGGAGCAGGCACATCGCCAGTAGCATTGGCACCGTTAAAATCCACAGGTGAAGATAGCCGACGACCTGCCACAACCGCATGATCAGCGCGAGAAAAAAGCGGGCGGCGCTCAGAGTTGCCGCTACGTTGTAGCGAAAGAACTCAGGATTGCCAAAGACGTAACCTGTGTGCGCGTAGTGATAGGCGTACCAGAGACCGAGCGGCAATGCCGGGATTAGGAGCGAGGCCATGCGCCGTCCGGTCGTTTGCGAGTTATCCAGTTCCAGCCAAAGCTTTCGCACGGAACTCTTACTCAAAAACACTCTGACAATCTCCCATGCAAAAAGCGCGATTGGTGCGAGAATCGCGGTTTCTTTCGCCAAAGCGGCGAGAGCGAACCAGAGAACAGTAGCCGCGGTTTCACCTTCGACATAGGCCGCGAGGCCCCAGAACGTAAGTCCTGCGGCGGCTAAGTCAACTTGGGCGAGAGAACTCTGCGCGAAGAAGACGGGATACAGCGCGGTGCAGAGAGTAGATGCGATCGCAACTTTTGTGTTGGCGACGCGCTCCGCCAGACGAAACACTCCCAGAAGCGAAAACGCGGCGAGCACCAACATCGCGGTTCGAGTTACCAGCGGTGCGAAGCCCACCACTTTCCACCAAAGCGCCAGCCACGCCATTACCAGCGGCGGATGTGCGTTCGAAACGGTCGAGTGCGGAATCAGGCTTCCTGTCAGCAAAAGATCGCGCGCAGCCGGAACGTAGTATCCCGCTTCGTCCCAGAAATAAGGCAACTGCAGCAAAGGCAGGTGCAGCAGGAAGATGAATACAAAGATGAGGGCGAACACCAGGGCCGGATAAGAGGCTGACCATCGCGTCGGGCTACTGCAGTCAGACCCGGAAGTTCTCGGCATTTCTCTCATGTACGCCCAGACCTCGGACGCGCACCCTTAATGTATCGGCCCGGCTGGATTCATGCGCGGGTCGAGCTTGATTTCGCCGAAAGCGCTTTCATAGCCGGCGATGTTTTGTTGCAGCAGTCCAAGCAGCGCTTTAGCCTGTTGCGGGCTGAGGTAGATGCCCTGAAAGTTGCGAATCTCGACGTGACTTTCGGTCTGCTGCTGCAGTGTCCCGAAAACCATAAAGAAGTCCCAGACATTCACTCGCATCTGCACACTGTTGGCATAGGCTTCGCGGTAATCGGGGGCATTGACCAGCTTGAGGTTGGGTTGGGCAGGAACGGTCATAGAAAAGCAGTGTAATGACTTAGCGGCGCGAAGGGAAGTCGTGGCCGCAGAAATCGTCGAATGATCGTAAGACATCGACAAAAATTGTCAGCAGAACTGCGGATTTCTGGCTGCCAGGCCTAACAGGGTATGCCGCGAAAGGTCATGGACGTAAGCTACTTTGCTGAAACCAAAGGGGTTGTAGGATGTCTGTATCACTGTCGATGGCGTTTGAAGTGCTGGATTCGTAGCGGTTCCTAAATCGAACTTTGCGAGTTTATTCTATGAGCCATAAGCCTGACGATGCGGCTATTGAAGAAATTCTTCTCCCGGAAAACCTCATCTCCCTTGAGGCCGTGCTGGAGGAGGGCGTCACGCCTTATGACGTCACCATGGTGTTGGCGAAAGTGTTTCGCGTGCAGCATGCAGAAGTCGCGCTTCTAAGGCTGGATGGCGGCCTGTTGACGTTCATTTTGCCCGAGCACTTGCGAACCACCGGAGCGATTCCGATTTCGAGCAAGGCAGTGGCTGCTCACACCGCGTTGAGCAAGAAAGCCGAGATCTTCAACAATTTTGCCCGAGTAAAGCACGCCAGCATCTTCGAGACGATCAAACCAGTCGGAGTTGAAGCTGAAGAGGAGGCGGTCGTCCCTTCGCCCATTCAGAAGCTGATGTCGGTGCCCATTCTCGATCGGCATTTGACTGTGCTGGGCGTGATTCAGATCTCGCGCAAGGGATTGGATGCGCGCTTCACTCAGGATTTCAGCCGCGAGGATTTGCACGACCTGGAACTTGCCGCCGGAGTTCTGGCAGCTTCTCCGGTGATGCAGGTGAATTAGAAAAATGGATGCTCGACGCGGGACTTACGCTCCCGCCGCTTGGCAGTTTTCTTCGCCAGTTCTTTCACTTCGTTTGCGACCACCGCAAAGCCCTTGCCCGCATCGCCCGCCCGGGCGGCCTCAATGGTCGCGTTCAGAGCGAGTAGGTTGGTCTGCTGCGCGATCGCAGTGATGACTTTAATCACCTGTCCAATCTCAGCGGAGGACTCGCCCAGTTTCGACACTGTGGCATTGGCACTTTCAGCGGCCGCGACCGCCGAGGTTGCGATCTTGGCCGCCTCCGTGGCGTTCTTGGCGATGTCTTTGATGCTGACGTCCATCTCTTCCGCGCCGGTGGCTACGGTTTGCAGGTTCTGGCTAACTTTTTCCGTAGCGTCGGACACTACCTTCGCCTGGGCCAAAGTTTCCTCGGAGTTGGCGCTGATCTGCTGGCTGGTGCTCGAGAGCTCCTCGCTCGCCACCGCTACGTGAATCGAAGGCTCCGAGATGGCCTCGACGGTTCGTCGAAGATTGTTCTTCATGACATTCAGCGCTGCCGTTGTGCTTCCGATTTCATCTTCGCTTTCCACCGGCAGATCCGCCATCGCCAGGTTGTTGCCGGCGATTTGATTGGCTAAACTGAAAGCAGAAGACAGCGGCCTGATAACGAGCTTGCGAACTACAAAAAAACTACTACCGCAGCGGTGAGTAAGGTGAGAAAGCTGGTGAAGAATAATGCAATTGAATTGGCGCGTGCGGTTTGCACCAGACCTTCTGTGGAGGCTTTCACGGTGAATGCTCCTCGAAGATCTCCTGCCTTGGTTCTTTCTAGTGATCTGTCGTCCTATTCGACGATTTCATTAGGAGACGCGAGAGCCCAGCGGACACGCCAAAACAATCGGCAGGAAAAACAGAGCGAACAAACAAGCAGAGGGAACAAACAGAAAAAAAAGGGCCGATTCGAGATCGGCCCTAAATGATTGGTGCGAAAGGGGGGACTCGAACCCCCACGGTTTTACCCGCCAGATCCTAAGTCTGGTGCGTCTGCCAATTCCGCCACTCTCGCAATGCTTTGATTATACAAAGCGCGGGAACAAATCTTTAAGGACAGGGCGACACAGAATTACGCGGAACAGGCGCGGATATACAACGTTCCGCGTCGTGGCGGCGTGTGGCCTGACGGGAGGCGCCCCGCGAGCGTGTTACTGTACGGCGTTCAATCCCTGATAGATGAACATACCGGCCAGCACCAGCAAGAGCACTCCGGAGCCGGCGCCGAAAACCCAGACCGGAATCGTCAACCGGTTCACCTTCGTGATCAGTTCCGTCTGCTCTTTTTGCATGTGAGCGCTCGCGTCGTCGAGGTACAAAGCCTCATCCTCATGCATGGTTAGCGTGCTGCGGTAGATGAGGAGAAGGATAAGACCAACGGTAAAAACACCCCAGACAATCGCCAGCCCAATCATTAAAGGAGTCCACGTCCATTGCATAGGCCACCTCGACAGTTTCCAAGCCTGTTGGCTACTCCCTCGATTCCGCAAGATGCGGGCGCGCGGCCCGGCCGCCTGAATCGTGAGGGAGGGCCTAACGCAAACATTATAGACCTTTTGGCAAGTCTTGCAGGGGAATCCTTGCGGACGGTTGAGCATCGAATTAACTGGCGGCAAGGCAGCCGAAGTGTTACCTTGCTATTACTGGAGCTGCCAGTTTGCCAGCTCTGCTATAATTTATAAGACTTTAGAGTCAAGGAGATACGAATGGCGACGACCTCTGTTCCTGATGTAAACACAAATACCGCACCAGCGACTCCCGAGAAGAAAACCCCGCCGGTTTCACTCACCGCCAGCGCGGTTTCGAAAGTAAAAGAGATCATGGGACAACAGACTCCCGTGCCTGCCGGGCTGCGTATTGGCGTGGTCGGTGGGGGCTGCTCCGGATTCTCCTATTCCATGCAGTTTGAAAATGCCCCCGGCATGATGGACAAGACCTTCGACATGGACGGACTGAAGGTGTTCGTCGATGCCACCTCGGTTATGTATTTGAATGGCTGCATCGTCGATTACGTCGAGACGCTCGAAGGTGCCGGGTTCAAGTTCGAGAATCCAAACGTCAAGAGCACCTGCGGATGCGGATCGTCCTTCAGCGTGTAGGCTTCGTCGTTACGAGCAAGAATTGTCAAAAGGCCTCATCTTCGGATGAGGCCTTTTTTGTTTTTGGAAATCCGCGACTCAGCACGGCGTCACTACTGCGGTGGGGATGAAGGAGTCGTCGGCTGCGCTGGCGAAGATGGTGTGGTCGTATTCGAATTGTTGCCGAAGCCCGATTGCCCTGATTGCCCGAATGACGATTGCCCAAATGATGACTGCCCCGACGAAGGCTGTCCGAACGAAGACTGGCTCGATGAACCGGTGGTCGAGTTCGGCTGCAGATTATTTGTCGCGGCGGTGAGCAGCGACGGCTGATAAGGCGTCGTGATCAAGCCTCCGCGGTCAAAGCTCGGGTCGTAAACAAACTGCCACTCGTTGTATTGTTTTTTCTTGTTGAACAGCCGAATCGTATCTTTCTTAACGAGGCTGGCTACGCCCACGATCGGTCCACCGGCGGCGAATGGCTGGCTGCTGGAACTGGAATTCGTATCTCCCTGCGCAGTGCCGGTCGTGCCCGCAGCGGCTTGCGCCGGATCTGTCCCCGCGGCAGGAGTTGTCCCTGAAGTTCCCAATTGATTCGTAGTCGATTGCGACGAGTTCGCCCCGGTCGCGCTGTTCGAACTGCTGCCCAGTCCCGATGACTGCGCGAACGCGCCGGATTGGTTCACTCCGGAGCCGGAGCTGCCGAAGGCCGAATTACCGCCTGGGCTGCCGAACGCTGAATTGCTCTGCGCGGACGGGTTCAGTCCGTTTAACCCTGCGGGAGAGCCAGCCGGAGTTGCGCCGGCAATCCCTCCGGCGAGCGTCACTCCCTGATCGCCGAAGTGGAGCAGCTTGAAATCTTTATTCTTGTTGAGCGGATCTTTGTAGTGCTTGCGCAGGTAGCGCAGATTGTTGGTGTTGTCGAGATCCTCAAGCTTGGTTGGGTAGCGTCCGAACTTCTTGTAATAGCCGCGAATGGCGCGAGAGTACTGCACGCCGCGGTGAATCATTTCCTGTTCCTGATCGCGCTGAATCTCGAATTGAATCTTCATCAGCTGGCTGGCTGCCAATGCGAAGATGCCCATGAGCGCAACCACGAGAAGCAGCGTGAGCAGGATATAACCATCTTCCTGGCCGCGCTTCGTTCTTCGCCTTGCTGCCGCAAACAGCTTCACGACGGGTTCCCCTGCGTCAGCGGAATATTTTGCGGAGGACCGCTGCCGACCACGTCCTGAATATCGACCGAGGTGGGAGAAATTTTCACGACTTTGTAGCGGCGGTCGACGATCTCGCCTTCTCCCGCAATAAAAGTATCCTCGCCCTTGATCAGAAAAATCTTTTTAGGTTCTCCAGGCCGGCTGGCGAAGCCGAAAAATTTCAACGGAATCGGCGTCGCTGGCGGGGGAGCAGGCGCAGTGTACGTAATCTCTCCCGGTTTATGGTCAGTTGCTGCCGCACCAATCACCGTAGGAATCTTCACATCCTCAGCCTGCGATATAAAAATATTTCGTCCCGAGCCATCGTATTTAATCGCTTCGGTGGCGGCGAGCAGTTTCAGATGGAGCGTGGGATCGAGGCTCTGCGCCGGAGTTTCCTTCTTTGCTTTCACGGGCGCAGCGTGGTGCCCTGCCGAACGGGCAGGAACAACGGGCGCTGCCAGTGGGTCCACAGTAGATGCCGGCGTGGTAGACGCGATGGTGGAAGAAGACGGCATGAATTCGTAGGCGACCACAATAAGGAGAAGCACTCCCAGCGCGCCCGCCACGATAATCTGCTTCCGGTTTTCGGTTCCCAGTTTCACTACGCGCCCGCCTTCAAATACGTTTGCAGTTTCATTTGCAGCTTAATGGGGCCCTTCGCTTCGCCAGCCAGCGTGATGCTGCTGATCAGGAAAAACGTGTCATCTCGCTCCAGCGCATTGATAAACGTTGCCAGGGATTTGTAATTGCCCGAAAGTTCCGCTTCCATCTCGACCGGATCCAGCCGGCCGGTTTCTTCATCTTTCACATTCACGGGATATCTTGCCTGCTCGATCGTGACTCCATTGGCCGCGGCCAGCCTGCCGAATTCAGTGGCGATCTGCGAATCCTGGGAAGGGAAGCGCTTCTTATAGAAATCGGCGATCTGCTTGTTCGCAGTGTGAACTTTGTCGGGCAGATCTGTGAGCGGCTCAACCTGCTTGGTTTTGGTTTGCAGCTCACTCCACAACTGGTTCATTTCTTGCCGCCGCGAATCGGTCGAACCCACTAGCGGCGAAAACAGCAGTCCGAGCGCCACAATATCCACGCCCGCCAGAATTGCCAGCGAGGTCTTAATATTTTTCCGGGTTTGCCTCAAGTCTGGCATCAGGGTTTGCTCCCTTTCAAAGGCTTGGTCTGGGGCGGTGTTTTAGTCTGTGCCGGTGACTTGGTTGGTGACGCTGTTTTCTTCGCCATTGTTTTTGCTTTTGTTTTAGGGGGCACCTGCGTTTCCGTCTGGGCCACCGTCGTCAGCGCAGGCGCCAATTGCGGAATGTAAACCGCATTGATGTTGAACTGCACCGTATCTCCACTTCCCGCAGCCGCCGTCGTTTCCGTCTCAATGT
>Ga0182024_10021262_pt1 | contig 11784 bp, 14 predicted proteins | sample P32metaG_FD_120480 | JGI IMG/M metagenome (GOLD analysis project Ga0182024, IMG submission 120480) | Permafrost microbial communities from Stordalen Mire, Sweden - P3-2 metaG (Illumina Assembly) | ecosystem: Environmental > Terrestrial > Soil > Wetlands > Permafrost | place: Sweden: Stordalen... | reverse complement strand
CGGAGGTGCTGAACAGATTCGCCATTTCTGGTTTCCAACCCGACATAGGTGAGCACGATGTTTTGGCCCCCTGCCAAAGCTCCCAGCGCAGGAAAGAACCATACTGCGTCGGTCATGGTGTTGTGGCCAGCGAACGGACCTGAGGTGCCGTCGGGGTTCAGCCACTTCCCCTGCGGGAATCCGGCAGACGCGTCTCGAATCTCGGTGCGCGCCCCTCCTGAGAGCGCGACGTCGAAGCGACTCTCTGCCGAACCTGATGCCATTAGTGTCACAGTGCCATTCTGTTGCTCTCCAGCATTCCAAGTAGCCTGTCCGGTCAATGTCACGTCTCTGATGGTTTGGTTGGAGGTGATGGCAAGGAGAGCTTTGGCCGCGAATTGGGCGGCTTGTGGATCGCTCGGCGGAATCGCGGTTTGCCCGAAGAAGGGAGTAGTCGCAACGGCGAGAACCAAAGTGATCCAGAGAAACCGGGGGGAACCCTCGAACATAACACCAGTACTGGATTGGGTAAACATGACCGTCCTTTCTCTGCAACCGCATAGCTACCGTCGGGGAGGCGTGAACCATGTGATCAGGTTCTTTCCGTCGTAGACGAATCTGTCGTACGGCGGGCTGCGTGTACGTCGAATGCGCTGTGTCTCTACGCGCGAAGCCGAACCACTTCCATCTCCGTTGTCAAAGTGGAAGTGAAGTGGACCGTCTGGCAATCTGTAACGCGCGATGCACGCACACAACATCCCACCTACCCCATGGTTGCAAAACGCGCAAGCAAGTCGCGTGATACACGCTCCACCGTGCTCGCTGATATTGTGATTGGCGCAGGATCTGGAGAAACAACTAACTGCACGGCAATAAGCCGCACACAAGAACTCACTACGCACGATATGTGCTGCTTCGCGCGGGGTAACCAAGCAAAGCTCATCGTTGATTTCTATGAGAGCGTGAGCTATTGCTGAGCATCCTACTCACATTTATAGAGAATGTCAAGCCCCGTCACACACAGGTGTCGTCAAGCTGCTTGTGTAAATACGCGGAGGGTGCGTGTTTTCCATTCCAGGTTGAATCTCTGGAAGATGGAGTAGATGATCCGGTCCACGGACTTGACGTTGACGAAGCAGACCACGGGCCGGGTGCGGCGTCGGACTTCGACGAAACATCGTTCGATGATGTTGGTGGTGCGCAGTCTGCGCCACAGGTGTTTGGGCAGGCGGAAGTGAGCCAGCAAATCGGGCAGATCGCGCTCCAGTTGCCGCACCATGCTTACAATGTGACGGGCGTCACCAAAGGCGCCGCGCCACTTGATTGTTCTTTTGGGACTGATCGCCACTTCAACGAAGCGCGCCGGATATATGAACGCGTGAGGGGACTCAAATGAGGCGTTCTTCGTAGCCAGCGGCGCAACCCCGGCGGAAGATGGGAACGATTCGAGAACCTTCAGTAATTCGTGGGAATCGGAGAGCCGATGTTTTGCGTCACCGTATTACGGATCGAATCACCGCGCACCCCTTCTGCCCGCTAACTCCGTGTCCTCGGGTGTTTCTCTCAGGACGCTGTAGCACTTGAGATCGGCGCGAGTGCGATTAAAATACTCTGCCCAGAACCCTTTCAAGCTCTGCCAATTGCGCGCTCCTGCGCAATATTGCCGGCGTCCATGATTTGCCGCAACGGCTTCCCGTCGCACCACTCCATCACCATGTAAACGCGCGAGCGCTCAACCTCGCTGAAAACATGCATGACGCCATGATGCCCCAGTTTCTCTCCGATCAATGCTGCCCGCCGAAAGCGTTCAAGCAGGAAGGGATCCGTTTCCATCTCCGGGTCCGGAACCTTCAACGCAACTCTCCGGCCGTCCCTCACGTCCGTGGCGCGGTAAACGGTGGCTATTCGACTTCGAGAAATCGAAGCCTCGATACGGTATGAGTCGATTTGGTCCCCGATTTCCAGGGTGCTCGCTTGGCTAGCCAATATAATGCTCCCCGATGTATCCGTGATTTTCACCATCTTACATTCAGCACATCTGGGCTCAACTCAACAGGTGTCCACTAATAAAACATTCTACGTCCGGACGTTATTTTCGTGGAGGCACAAGTCAGAAATGAATGCCTCTCAGGTCATTTGTGTTCTTCGATCACCGATTCGAGGAATGAAAACGCCCGCACGGCGGTTTCGTCGGATGTTTCTTCGAGACCGCATGTCTTGTTAGACTTCATGTACATGTCAAATAAGCTATAAACAAGTTCGATGTTTTGTTTCGAACGATCTGCTTGAGCAACAAGAAGAAAGGATTTGAGACCAAATAATGAGGCTTGAATTGCATCTTCGTGTCGATCCTGCTCAATAAATAGATGTCCAATCCCAAGGCATGCTAAAGCGAAGCCAAACATGTCAAAACCTGCACCCTCCGGCGCCATGGTACAACACTCCTTTAGGGTAGCGAATGCCTCATCGCTCATTCTCAATGAGAACTGAATTCCGAAAAGAGCATTGAGCGCCGCGGCAAGAGCGGGAAGGAATCTATCCGGAGCTATCTGTGACAGTTCCTTAGACAACTCAACAGCTTCTTGGAGCGTTACGAGCGATGCAACGTTGTCTCCCATGTCTCGTTGAATCATTCCAAGATTAGTCAAAGACGGTAGGAATTCGGGCAGGAATGCGCTGCGATTGCGCGTCACGAGTTCGCGGTGGTACTTCACAGCCTCTACGACATGCTCCCAAGCTTCTTCTGGTTGTCCAGCTTTAGCCTTTGCGGCGGCTAGGTTGGACAATGCTGCCGCCAAGAAGGGTAGGAAGGCATCACGATTCGTCGCTACAAGAGTCCGGTACTGCGCCACTGCCTGAATACTAGTTATAAGCGAGGCCTCCGACTGGCCGGCCTCGAGTTGTAAGCCGCCAAGGTTTGACAACGATACAGCGTAATCGGCGACGAAAGCTTCCGGGTCTTGGCGGAACAACCCAAGAACTAGGTTTATAGCCTCATCCGCATGACCCAACGCCTCGTTGCTATGGCCCGAGTCGTTTTCCGCGGCACTGAGATTCCTCAGGATCATGGCAAACCGCGCGACAGATCTATCGCTCTTGTGGTCTGCTATACCGCGATATAGCTCCGCTGCATATTGTAAGTTCCGTCGGGCAGAGAGGGAATCGCCGAATTCCCGTTGCATTACGCCGAGATGGTTTATGGCTATTACTAACTCCTCTTTGAAGAGCTCAGGATTGTGCTTCGCCAGTATTTCCCCTATTCTGACCCCATTCTCCGCACTCGCGAGTGCGGCTTCTGCCTCTCCCATTGCGCTTTGAGTAATGGCGAGTGCAGTAAACACTTTAAAAAGCTCGCTTAACCATGCCGCTCTGATCCTTGCCCCTCTCCGATTGGCTCGTTCCCGTCTCAGTGCGAGATCGAGGATTGCATTCGTGAGAGATAACGCGACCGGACGGAGCACGACAGAGAGCTCCGGCAATGAATCAAGTATCTCAAGAAGTGATTCAAAGCGCCCTGTTCTTTTCTGCTTGACCAGTATGTCCAGCCATCGGATAGGCTCTTCTCGTGAGCCAGATTCTACCAAACCGAAGTCCTGAGCAGCGCGAATCAGGAACTGCACCACTAACTTAGCTCTGGTATTTGCAATCCGGAGAATTGTATCTTTTGCCATCGCCTGTTTCGGACTCAATTGGTCTATGACAAAGGCTTCGCCGAGGATGTCTGGCTCAATCGCACCAATCACATGGTCATCCCCTCCCGGGAACCAGGCGGCAAGCCTTTCCACGAAGCCAGTTGGGTCATGTACGGAGCCCATGTTATAGGTCTCGGACTCAGAGCGGATAGCTGAAAGAGCTTCGGGTAGCGATAGGCCTGAAGCGAGTGTGGAATAGGCGGCGATATGTAAAGCCAATGCAGCGTTGTCTGGGAACGCTGCCCGCAAACGCTGGTCAACGAGGAGCCTCATCGCCTCCTGAACGAGTTCAAGTCGATTGAGTGAAAGAGCATGTGGTACGCCGTTTCGCAGTCCGACCAGAGCTGCAAGGATTAGCGTCAGTGGATCGTTGAGAACTTGGTCCGCCCGCGGGTTTTGGAGCGAGTCATCGTCTAAAGGTAGTTCGGGGAGTTGGAGTTGGAACGCCCCAGCACGATAAGCTTCCCTGAAGATCTGAATTCTGTCTTCCGGTTTCAAAGGATTAAGCTCAACTATCGGCTTGTCGGAACGGAAAAAGTCAATCGGAGCACGTCCAAACTCCAGCGTGCTGATTGCTCGAAACTGATTGAGCCAGCCAGAATCCAGGCTGGCACTCCTGGCCAAGAGAAGGACTCGCAGACGCCGGGTGGGGCGTTCGAACAAGTTTTCTGCCATAAGCCTGAGTGAAGCAGCGATTGCAGCAGCGTGATCGGGGGCGTAGTCGAAGACCAACAAGACATCTCTCGCTCCGACGGTTGCCGTCCAAAGGTCAAACGGATCGTTCTTTTCGAACCGGACGAATCGAGCGTCCCAGTTTTCCATGGTACGCAGATGATGAACGAGCTCCAGACAAAAGCGAGTCTTGCCGCTTCCCCCACGCCCCTTAATGCAGAAGATTGAAACGGGATCCATGGTGGAATCGTTGCACCAAGCCAAGGTGTCATGCCAGAGATCATCGCGGCCAATCAGCTCTGTGATGGCTGTCTTTGCCAGGAGCAAAGAGATTTCTTTGTTCCTGGCCGATGGCAACGGCGGCTGGCGAAATGGTGGCACCCACAGAGACGCAACAACGCTTCCGGCGACTTCGACGTGGAAATCATTGATGTCCCTCGTCAAATGGCAAGCGTTTGCAGGAAGCTCAGCATGGATGAAAGTGAGGAATTCAAACGAAACATTCGGCTCGTGTCTGATCCAGTGCTTCCCGATCTTTCTCCTCAGTTGCCCAATGGTCGTACGCATCGTCCCAAAATGGGTTTCTGCCGCTTGTTCTCCTGAATCCCACACGTCTACGGCGATTTGGCGATAAGATAGGGGCACGTTTTGATGATTCATTAAATAAAGAAGCGCTTTTAAGTGGCCCCTTCTGAGATCGCGACCCACGTCTCGACCGTTCAGGACCACGGATTTTGGATGACCCGGCTCTCGAGCTGGATCGAGTTTCAGTGTCTCTTTGCCATCTCGGGATATCGCTATGATTTCCATCCTGCCTTCCGAGACTCCATGTTTCTAGACATTTCCAGACGGAAGCTGGCCACTTAGAAAGTCGCAACGAACGCTAAGAAGATGATTGCAAAGGAAAAGTGAGAGGACATAAAGCAATCTTGCATCATTTCTCGCTCGCTCTTCATTTCCAACTCTGGAAACGCCTCCAGCCCTACGCTCCAATTAGGTGAAATTCTTGGTCTCGCAATCTACGCGAGATTTGCCCAGGGTGGTGAATCAGACCACCCCGGGCTCCGCAAAACATCGCGGAAGTGCTCACCTGGATTGGCAGGCGAACACTATTACGTGGACCACCACTTCAACATGGTGCTACTTGCGGCGACGCACTCATTGAAGCATGTAAGTTGCTCTGTGTCAACGCGTTAGCCAGAAGGGTCTAATCAGGTTGCGCTTGGAGTGTTCCACAGAATAGCCATCTCCACCAATCCCAACGAAGGCTTCAATTTCTGCTTTGGAGGGAATGGCCAATGGCACAAATATCTGTGGGACTCGGTTCGAGTCCCGAACTTTTCACCCAGCCCTCAGCATCCTGCGAAAGGGCTGACTGTCCGCGGTTTCTGATTCGGGAGCCCATCATCTCCAAAATCGGAGACGCCGCGGATATTGCGTATGCATCGCATCGCAAAACTGGCGGTTCGACCGTAAGCATATTTGACGGAAATCTGGTGGGGAAAAAACTCTATGCGCTTTCTATTTTCCCCGGTCGCACGGTAGAACTCCTCGGTCCTCCGACACGGCGGCAACTCTTCGTCTTTGCGCTTGAAAACTCTGAACACCTCTTGCGTAAAAACTGCGCCCTGGGCACCTGGTATCACCGGAGTCGCCGCGTGCATGTTCTCGACGTCGTTGTGTGTATTTCCAATCTTCCAGCTGCTCTCGAGTTGGCAAAGTGCTTCGACCAGGAATCGATCTATAGTTTGGAACAGCGTCAAGAAATTGCAGTTCCCTACCACAAGGTTGTTTCTGTCGATAGTTTTGTCGAGGGTGGCAATGGCTAACCTGTTGCTCATTGACCACGACAACGCTCACGCTGAGCAGTTCGGTATCATTCTCACCCAGCGTGGATTCGCAGTCACGCGCGTTGCCGAAATTAGTGAGGCGATCAAAAGGCTGCAGGCCGGGGCACACGCATGGGAGATTGCAGTGCTGGTCATCGGTGATCACTCTCGGCCCTGGTTTACCGTTCTTCATCACCTGCAAGAGGCAGCCTGGCAGGGGGCAATGCCCGAGGTACCCTTTTTTCTCTGCGTGTCGAAGCAAGACCTCGGGGTCGATTTTCAGCTTCGGATCGAACGCATGGGGGCGCGCTATGCCTGCGAAGGATAGCTGGACACCTATCCTCAGAACGGTGGATCTGCTGATCGCAGAAATTGGCCATCTCCGGGAGGCCGGTCCACATTTTCGGATCGTACATCACTTTCGGATGCCGGGGTGCGACTACTGCCAGCCCGGCGAGGAGATTGTCGGTATTTTTCTGGTACATCGCGGTTACGAGTATCAATTGCGACTTTCATTGACGCAGGCGCTCATTTTCGATTATCTCGCGAGGCACGCACGCCTCGCACAAAGCGCGCGTCAGATTGAATTGGGAATTCGCAATGATGCTTTCTGTCAGAATCATGCGAAGAACGCAAGCGGGCCTGTGGCCCTCACGCGCAGAGTCCCTCGGTCCTCAATCAAGGAACACATCGGGCGCCTTCACCTTGGACTACGATGGGCATTTCAAGAGGCCGGATTAAGAATTGATCCCAGAAAGGTTCTGATCGTGCAAGCCACTGCTGGCAACGAGGTTCTTTATCGGCTGCTTCGTGCGACGGTCAGCTGGGTCCATGTAGATCTCACTTCTCCCGACTGTCAGCCGTTGCCGTGAGAGGCCATTCGAAATTCGGAACGTCGCGCAGGACGGAGTAGCGCGCCATTGTAGCGCCAGCCCGCGCGAAATATGCTGCCCAGAAATCGTGCAAGCTCCGCCAGTAGGCAACCGACTCACCCGCGCCATCAACGCCCTCTGCGTACACCTCCACCCCACCCAGGTCAGCAATGAGTTTGTTGTTGGCCACTTGCCGCATCGCCGCAGTCGTCTGCACCGTGGACTGGCGCTCAAGATTGAGAGCACGAGTCGCCTGCTTCATATCGGACAGCACAACGAGAACCTTGCGGCGGCCACCTGGCGACCCCTGAAATACTTCCGACGCGATGAGCAAAGCGCCCAATATATCCGTTTGGGCGTAGCGCGGCGCAAGTTGCGCGGAACGTCCCTGCCATGCACGCAAGAGAACCGCATGACCCTTGGCCAGGCGCTCTTTGAAATATCCCTCATCGCCCTCAAGCTCCGCCGAAAAAATGATGTACGGAGTGGCGAAGCTATCGTCCGTGATGCCAATGACGGTAACCTTCGCTCCCGGAGGCAGCGCTGCGATGGTTTTGCTTACGCTTTGCACATTCTTCTCAAACTCCGCCTTGCTATCGTGGCCTTTTACGGCAACGGATTGTGACAGGTCGATAAGTAGGACGACGTCCACCTGATTTGCAGTACGCGTCTGACCATGCGCGAAGATCCCGAGGGAGAGTGCGAGGATCACGATTTTTTGGAGTGTTTCACGCTTGACCCCATTCAGGAGTGACCGGGAAAAATCGCGCCGGAATTCGTGTTCGAACGCCACGCCCGCATCTTCGAGCGCCCACACTTCGTGCCCATGGGCAATCATTTGTTCTCGTACCTCACTCAGCTCACGCCGGAGCGCTTCCGGGTCCTCACCTGAATCCGAAGACAACTGATTGGCCTCATGGAATGCAATTCCAGCTCCGATTTCAATCGCGAACGCCAGGAGCGCCATCACAAGCCGCAGAAGTCCGAGCGTACGGTCATAGAATGTGTTTTCGGCCGGGGGCGGCGCAGGATCGTCGTTGCCTTGAATGACCGCTGCAGGTGTGTTGTTCACTTGCTGCGCGAGGAGGTCCCCGCGAATCTCCGCGAGGAGCACCAGGCTCACGACCGCAACGACGCCGGCGACGGTCGCGAGCACGTTCACGAGGCGTGGGCTCGCCCAGCGCTCAAGGATGCGATCCACGAGAAACGGCGTCACAATCGAAATGCCGAGGCAATAAAGCCAGGCTTTCCAGCCGAGCCGGTAGGGATCGAAGGCAATCACCGAAAAGATGAATGCCGCGACGGTGAGAATTGCGGCAATCGCGTAGCGAAATATGGCTTTCCGCTTCCGCATCCGGAACTCTCCCGGCGGCGGGGCTTGATACATACGGCGTTCGAGGTCCCGTTCTTGCTCTTGAAGCTGGCCCACGCGTGCGCGCAGCGCAAGAATTGCAGGCCGGTTTACCGTTTCGATCCGTTGGCGTTCAGACGTGCAATAACTCGCGCTGTGGCGCTCAACGTGACCGGCAACTTCCGCGCCAAAGGCGTTTCCTACTCCATATTGGTCCTGAGAACTGCTCATTGTTTTCTCCTTCATCTCATCTGCTTCCGGCACGCCGGAGGCGTTAGTCGTCTTCCCTCTTTCGTCGTGGCAAACGCCGTTCCCGGCGCATAGCCCAAACAGCCAACCCTATTGCCGCCAGGACGATTTTTTGCCACAGGGACATGCTCGTCCAGAGGCCGACAAAAACGGAAACGAGCAAGATCATCACCATCATGAGACCGACGATGACGCCGACGTGCCCTGCGACTTCCGACGGCTTCACGAGGCCGATCATCGTTCCCAACGCAACCACAATGAGCGCGAGGAGCGCGAACGATCCGATGATCGATTCAGCTGATGCGACAATCGATGATCCAGCCATGAGGTATTCCTCCATAAAAAATGGAGCCTTCGTGGGAAGGCTCCGGTTGAAGAGCTAACTACGTTGCCTCCAGGACTCTCTTTGCCTGGAGCAATTTGTTGAGCATGGATTTCTCGGCGTCGAGCTCTTTTTGTAACTCGGCGACCTTTCGCTCCTGTTTGGAGATCTGTTCCAAAACGACCTCCACGGGCGACTTGGGCGTCCAGGCTTTGCGGCCGCCTTCGGTTGCCGGTGCGGAAGCCTTCGCGGGTTGATCAGTTTTCTTTTCCGGAGTCACGAATCCCTCCTTGGGAATTTCGGTTACGGCGCACGCCCTGAGGGCCGCCCGCCATTTCGCGGGGAGATGCCAGAGCACTACGCCTTGTTTATCGTGTGGACGTTGCGCCGCTCACGCATGAGAGCGCCATGTCCGGTGTACGGTGCGGGTATTGTTTTTCCCTCCTACTCCGGCGACGCAAAGCAATCGCGCACGAGGAGCATCAGACTGCGGATTGTCGCGATGTCCGCTTCTGCGCCGTCAAGCGCGCCGATTGCGGCACGGGCTTCATGGCGGGTCACGTGATCGGCAACGTCGCCGAGCCGTTTGAGCAGTTGGTGGTTCAGGGTGTCAGCATTGCGGAAGAGCACCTCCCGTATCGCCGCTACCGCTGTTGGTGGTTCGTTCATCGGCATCCTCCTTTTCAGCCGTCTCTTTCGCGGCCATGCGTTGCGCAGCCGTCCAGCATTCGAGCTTCCGGATTGCGTCACGTTTAAGCGGCAATTCGACGTGCGTATAGATCGAGTTCACCTCTTCGCCGCTTGAATGACCCATGAGCGCTTTCCGGATTTCCTGCTGCACCCCGGCTTCGAGCAACCGGGTATTGAATGCATGGCGTAGATCATGAAATCTGACGTAGCGCAATCCAGCGCGTCGCAATGCTCCTTTCCACGCCGTCTTGATCCTGCTGATCGGCTGCTTGTCGAATGTGAAGATGACGCCTTCGGGTTTGCGACGTGCTTCGAGTTCCGCGAAGAACCGCTCGGTGAGCGGAACCTCGCGTGCTTCGCCGCCTGCCGTTTTCGAGTGCGTGACATACAGAATCCGCCGCGTGAAATCCACGTGCTCCCATCGCTCCGCGAGAATCTCTCCCCGGCGCATTCCGGAATCGAGCGCGGCAATGATGATCGAGCGCAGGTGCGGTGCGGCGGCGGCGAGGAGTTTATCCTCTTCCGTGACGGTGAGCATGAGACGCGGCTTCCGGCGCTCGCGCACCATAAGCACGCGGCTCAGCGGATTCGCGAGCAGGATGCCCTCATCCACCGCCCAAAAGAGCATGTGGCGCAGGCACTCCAGATCGCGGTTGATGGTGGTGTCCGAGAGATTGTTCTTCGACTCGTGCCGGTATGCCCGGTACTCTCTCGCGCCTGCCTTCGTGATGCGACCGAGTTGGGTGTCGCCCCAATACGGCAGCAACAGCTTCAGTCGGTCGATGTGGTAGGGCTGGGGAGAACCGTCAGCGATGAATCGCGCTGCGAGTTCACTGAACGTCATCTCCGGCGTTGGTTCCGCGACGCCCATGCGGGTAAGGTTCAACTCTTCCTTGAACTGCTGGTCGATGCGTTCCGCGGTCCTGCGATTTGCGGTTCCTGTGGACTTCGCGTGCCGGACGCCCAGAACCCAGACGTAGCTCCAGTACACGTTGCCCCGTTTGAAGAGTGCCAACGGGTCTCACCTCCTTTCCGCTATTTGGTTTTTAAGAATCCATCGCACTACCTGATTCCGGTAAAACGTGATCTTCCCGGTCTTGCCGATCCGGAAATACGGCAAGCCCGACGGCAGATATCGCTGCCGTACGGTCCACACCGAGCAGCCGAGCAAACGGGCTACCTCGGTGATTGCGAGCGGTTCTCCCAAAATGTCCGGTGCCGTGCTCATGCCGCACCTCGCACCCTCGGGCAATGCTGCGGGCAGCACTGCTCGAGGGGAGATTGAAAGAAGCCCAACCCATGCAAGCGTTTTGCGTGAATCATGAAACGTGACATCCGCTCTTCCGCATTGCATCCGCTCCCCACCCCTTTGCTATCGATCCTCATGACGCCCTCCTTTGCCCATGGTTTTCCGCACAAGCCGTTTGAACCAGTCGGGCAGCATCGTCCAGAGAACGAAGAGCGCACCGAGCAGGAGGCCCAACGCCATGAGTGCACCCCCCGTGCGGGGGCCAGTAAGCAGCCCATAGAGGAAACTCAAGAGCACAAAAGCGATGAGCAAACCCACCATGACCCGAACAAGAAATTCCATGGCCCGCCACAGGAAGGAAACCTTCGGCTGTGGGGTTGACAGTTCCCGACTCCCGCACTGCGAGCAGACCTCGGCGAAGCGCGGGTTCTCATGCCGCCGGGGACAAAGCTTCACGTCGTAGGTCCGACCGCAGAACTGGCAAAAGCGCGGATCCCCTGCCGTAATCCGTCCGCATTCGTAGCAATACTTCATGGGTGGTCCTCAATGAGTTGCGTTGGTGTCTCACCCGCAGGCCGGTACCACACCGGGGCGAAGAATCCTTGTTCGCGGATTGCTTCGAGCGTTGCGAACCAGAATATTTTTTGCGTGATCGCACCGACCGTCTTCCGGAGGGAGTGCAAGCGGCGCTCAGAGTTTGCGAGGACGAGCACCCTGAAGCGGTTCGTGCCGAAACGCTTCTCGAATTCTCCGGCGAGTGCCAGTTGCACATAGTTCCTGGGCTTCTCCTTCCACACGGGGCCCCGCTCGTGTCCGAGATCGACTTCCAGAAACGCTGCGAGTGTTTCCCGTGGAGTCGCCAGTTCTATGTACCCATCG
>Ga0182024_10021261_pt1 | contig 11784 bp, 12 predicted proteins | sample P32metaG_FD_120480 | JGI IMG/M metagenome (GOLD analysis project Ga0182024, IMG submission 120480) | Permafrost microbial communities from Stordalen Mire, Sweden - P3-2 metaG (Illumina Assembly) | ecosystem: Environmental > Terrestrial > Soil > Wetlands > Permafrost | place: Sweden: Stordalen... | reverse complement strand
CGGAATAGAGCGTGATCGTCGGCGATGATGAGACGCATCGGTGTTCGCGTGCCTAGCCGTTAGGAAGCTCGATTTGCAACCGGGTGCTGCCGTCGCTGTGCATGCTCATGTGCCCTTCCAGTTCCGCGACTCTCGAGGCTATAGCCCACGGCCGCGACGACGAGTCTGACAAGCCGACACCATCGTCCTCGATAGTGATCGAAACCTTGTCCTCGACCTCGCGCACTTCAATTCTTACCTGGTTAGCCAAGCCATGGCTTCGCGAGTTGCGGAGACCTTCAAGCATGATCTGCAGTATATGTTCGCCGAGGAGACTGCCACCACTGAACGCGGCGCGAACTTCAAAGCTTGGATCAGAAGTTCGCGCGGCGAATTCCGCGGCAGGTCTCTGTTCGATGCCGGCGAGCGAGCGCAGATAGATTCGGACCGCGTCGTACTCTCGCGCGACGCCGGCTTGCAGGTCTGTGATTTCCACGAGGGCATCTTGCGGGCGATTCCGGCTCAGGAGCGCGCGGCAGGTCTCGAGGCGCAAGTTAACTCCCGCCAGTGCCTGCACGTAACCGTCGTGCAATGAGCGGGCGATTGATTGTCGCTCTGTGCGGGTTTCGAGCTCGCGTACCTCCGCCTCGAACAGGGCGCGCTGCTGGGAAAAAAAGCCAATCAAATATCCGGCGATCGCAAGGTAGACTGCCCGCATATCGTAAACACTGGTTATTCCCTGGTTCAGAATTATCACCAGCAAGTAGAGAGCCACGCTGCAAACCGTGACGGTTGCTAGCGGACGCGACCTGGCGCGGTTTCCGGCGGCGATAATCGCGAATACAAAAAATACGTATGAAGCGCTCGTTTGCCCTTCCGTTATGAATGCGACTGCGGTCGCGAAGAACAGGTCGAAGCAGGTTGAGAGCACCTGAAGATTCCAGTCCGCGTATCGGCGGCTGAGCGCGAGATACATCCCCACGCTGTACGCCAGATGGCACAGGAGGGTTGTCAACGCGTACGCGTTCAGGTGGAACAGGCCACCTGCGGTGCTCGGATCGATGTACAGGGACAGCATCGCGATGAGCGAGAGAGCAATTCGGGCTCGAGCGATGCTCAGGTCCAAATTCTGGAACTCAGGCAGATTCATACGAGTATCAACCTCTGCGAAAGAATAGCCAGATCGAATCAGGTGAACATAGGCGGAAGGGAAGAGAACCCAGACGCTCGCCTTGCCGGCGGTCATCTCGCTGCACACACGATCCCTCGGCTGGTTACGAATTCTTTTGCGAGCGGGGAATTCCGAGGGCGACCATCAATAGTGGACTCTTTCCTGCGGCGTGAGGTTCGAAAAATTTGGTTGTGTCGTCGTCGTAGAACGTCAGTCCCGTCGCGCCGCGGCCGAGCGAATACGCAGCAAGGTATGCGCGTCCGCCGAGAATTCCCGCCTCGAGATGCGTGTCGCCATAGCCGCGATTCCCGAACGCTCGAAGGGTGCGCTCAAGGTCGGCCATGTAAACGACCAGCGCCGAGCAATCCATCCCGAGTGGCTGTTCGAGGCACAGGTACCCGGCCTCACCGCGGAAGTTGCCCGGTTTCAGCAGCTCGAACGCGCGCGCCGGCCGGTCGTAGTAGTACGCGCCGGGTTCCATCCCAGTGGCTGCGTTGACGATCAGATAAGTGTCGGTCAATGGCGGAAAGTCGGCCTGCGGATGCTCGCTGGACGCGGCCATGATCGTCGCGAGTTCTTCGGCGGGAATCGCTTCCTGCGCAAATGCGCGCGACGATCCTCGGCGCAAAATCGTCTCGCCAAGTCCCGCCGATTCTTCGGACGTGATGGTTTCGAGATGGAGCGCGCTCGTGCTCGACAACGATCGAGTTGGAGCTGAATCCAGTTTCGCGCCGACCACCGTCGCGACTTCATCGCCCGTCACCAGCCGCGACTCGCGATGCATCTTGACCAGGTCCGGGTATGCGATCTCGTCGGACGAAAGCGGGATCGTCTCCAGCGTCAACGGCTCGACCGCAGGCGATGACGCCGCAGGCTCATCCGAGCGGCCGAGCGCGACCAGCGCCACCATGCCCTCGCGCTCGCCGTCGATTCCGAGCAATGCTTCGAGGGCGGGGTCTTCGAATGCAGTGATCACTTCGGCGGAAATTTCCTCGGCCGCCGCCGCTGCCAGCAGATTCGCGAGAATCGTTCCCGCGTCCCAATAGCAATAGCGGTACGCGCGCGCGCGATACTTCCATTCGCTGCGCCAGTAGATCGCCGACATCGCAATCACCGCCCGCGCGCGCAAGAGCGAAGGCCGCTTCGCAGCCGCGTCCGCAATATAGCTGCGCCAATCGCCGCGCCGCAGCCCCGCCATCCGCAAATCGGCCGGCGAAAAATGGTAGAGGCCAGTCTCGAGGCCCTCCACGCTGCCCGCAGCCACATAAATTTCGATTGGATATAGCGCGCCCGCCGACGCCGCGGCGCGGAAATGATAGTCGTCGTCGCCCACCCGTTTCTGCCGAGTCAGGCCGTCAGCACAAAACAGGATGCGCGTCAGCGAGGCCGTTTCGATCGGCGCTGAAAAATCCGCCGGCACGTACGACGAGAGCGCCGCCAGCGCCGGCGTCGAGGAAAGATTCAGATCGCGCGGTAAAGAAATCGACGCGGCGCCCGGATAAATCTTGTACGGCAGCGGCTTGTTGTCCCAATCCAGAAAATGCGGCGACGAACGCACGCTGGTGTACGAATGCTTGGTGATCTCGTGGAAAACGCGCGCCGCTTCGATGTAATCGTTGCCCAACTCTCACTCCTGCGAACACATACCGATCGTTCAAATTGACAGGGTCGCCGCCCGGCGTGCTATACGGATTTCCAGCCACCCAGCTCTTCGGGAGAGAATATCATGGCGGACAAACTTACGCCCTCGGACGTGAAAGGGATGTTCGAGAAGCTCAGCAATTGGGGGCGCTGGGGCAAGGAAGACCAGCGCGGCGCGCTCAACTTCATTACCAATCAGAAACGCGCGGCCGCCGCCCGCCTGGTGCAAACCGGCGAGTGCGTCTCGATGGCGCTGCCGCTCGCGACAATTCCCGCGCCCGATAATCCGTCTCCCGTGACTCACTTGATGGTGCAGGCGGGTCACGACTCGCACGAGCAGGCGCTGCCCTACGCCGGTGACTACTTCGCTATCGCGCCGCATGGAATGGCGAATACTCATCTCGACGCGCTCTGTCATGTTTTCTGGAATAACAAAATGTACAACGGCTTCGACGCCAGTGAAGTGGGATCGCACGGCGCGAAGAAGTGCGCGATCGACATCACTCGCGACGGCATCGTCAGCCGCGGCGTCCTCCTCGACCTGCCTCTCCTGAAAAAGATCCAATGGATGGAACCGCGGGAAAAGATCCTGCCTCAAGATCTCGACGCCGCCGAGAAAGCGCAAAAGGTTCACGTCGAGGAAGGCGACGTGCTGATGATTCGCACCGGCCGGGCCGCGATGCGCAAGGTCAAAGGCGGATGGGATCCGATGCGCGTCGGACTCCCCGGCCTCGACGCCGCATGCCTGCCGTGGCTCCACGAGCGGCGCATCGCAGTGCTCGGCTGCGACGCGGTCAGCGACGTCGTGCCGAGCGGCTACGACGGCGTCGCGCTGCCGATTCACGTCGGCACTCTGGTCGCGATGGGCATACATCTGATCGACAACGCCGACCTCGACGCGGTGTCATCGACTTGCGCAAAGTTGGGCCGCAATGAGTTCATGTTCTCGATGGCGCCGTTGATTCTCGAGCGTGGCACCGCATCTCCGGTAAATCCGCTAGCCATTTTCTGATAGTCAGTGACTACTGACTGACACGGGAGTTAGTACTATGAAAACCGAAGAACTGATTATCGATTGCGACGGACATATCCTCGAACCGCCCGATCTCTGGGAAAAGTATCTCGACCCAAAGTATCGCGAGCGCGCGATGCACATTCGCGTCGGCGATGACGGTTTCGAGTATCTCGAAATAGATCGCAAGCGCGCCAAGATGACAGCGCCCGGACTGCTCGGCTCGCTCGGCGGCATGGGCAAGAAGGTCGAGGACGCGCGCAAGCTGCGCGAGAGCGCGATGCGCGGCGACGCCAAGCCCGAACAGGTGCGGGCGCTCGCGCCGAAACCCGAGAACACTTACCTCAAGGGCGCCGCCTTCGGAACCATGGTGATGAAAGAGCGTCTCGAGCTGCTCAACAAGGAAGGGATGGCGAAATCGATTCTCTATCCTACCATCGGCCTGCTCTGGGAAGCCGAACTTTTCGACGCGGAGCTCTCAGCCGCATACTGTCGCGCCTACAACCGCTGGATCGCCGACTTTTGCCGCGATTCCGGCGGACGCTTGATACCGATTGCGCATCTGTCGCTCGGCGATCCCGCCGAAGCGGCGCGCGAGCTCGAACGTGCGGTCAAGGACGGATGCAAAGGCGCGTTCGTCTGCCCGTTCACTATCACCCGCGTCCCGCACGGTGACCCGCGGCACGACGCGGTCTTCGCCGCAGCGCAGGATCTAGGCGTCCCGTTCGCGATACATCCGACCTTCGAGCCCGCCAGCTTCGGCATCCATCACCGCTACGACAATTTCAGCTGGGCCGCCTGGTACTTCGATCTGTTCGCGGGCCAGGGCGTGCAACACGCCTTCGGCACGTTCTTTCAGTTGGGCGTTTTCGACCGCTTTCCGAAATTGCGCGTCGTAGTGCTCGAATCGCAGGCGGGATGGATCGGTTACTTCCTCGATCGCGGCGACGCTATTTTCAACGGCACCACGCTCGGCGCGACAGTCCGGCTCAAAGAGAAGCCGTCATACTACTTCAAGCGCCAGTGCTACATCTCAGCCGATCCCGACGAACGTACTATTGCGGCTATGATGCAAATTGTCGGCGAGGATAAATTTTTCTGGGCGACTGACTATCCGCATCCCGATCATCCCGGAAACTATCTCGAAGAGTTGAAGGGCATGATCGCGCCGATGAACGACTCGGGACGCCGCGGCATCCTCGGCGAAAACGTCGCGCGCGCCTACCAACTAATGTAGCCAGCGGCCGCTACATCTGCTTCCCCCGCCCGTCGCGGCGATAGTGTGCTGTGGCGCAGCGCAGTCTATACTCTGCGACCATCCGTCCGCTGGAGGAATCTATGCCGCGTCCGATCCGCCGTTACTTACTAACTTCGTCTGCCCCCGTCGCTGTGCTCGCGTTTCTGCTCACCTTCCTGACTTCCTCCTGCAATTCGCAGTCGTTCCAACAATCGTCGGGACCGTCGATGCCGGTACCTCCGCCCGCGCCGGTTCAGCCGCCTCCGCCGCCGATGAACGTAGCGCGATTGCTCAATGGAAACTGGATGGCCACGTATCCCGGCGGTCCGCTGCGAGTGGTGATCGGCGTCGACCAGATGTTGCGCGGCCGCAATTACATTGCGACGCTGGTTGACGGCAACAAAAGTATCCCGCCGGGTCAGGTCGCATGGAAGGGGAAGCTTGATCCAAACGTGCCGGGCATCGTGATTGCCGATCAAATTTGCGCAGAGCACGGATTCCTGCAGGCGCGATGGGCACCGGCAAGAATAATCGTCAGCGACCCGAGTAATTTTCGCGAAGAACTCGTCAATCCAAAAGACTGCAGCGGATTCCCGGTAAAGTTCACCCGCGTCGGACCCGCGCCGACGGAGCCGGTCAAAGACTGACGGCGCGAAAATAAAAAGGCCGCCCCGCTCGGGACGGCCCTTTTGTCATCCTGGGGATGCGAGCAACGCGAGCTGAGGAAGGATCTCGGACAGCTTCGCGCCACGCGAAGCCGGTGCCGGTCTCTTAAATCGCGCGCTGCGCGCGCTCCGCAGCTGACGCGCGTCGCTAGACCAGCATCCCGGCCTGCACGACGGTGGGTCCGTCGTGCTTCGGAATTTTCGGCTCGGGCTTGCGCTTCATCGCCTTCGCGAGAATCGGCGCCATGCGCTCGGCCTTCTGATGCGCGCGTTTTTGCTCGCGCTCCTTGAACTCCGGCATCACCTTCTCCGCAAACAGGTTGAGCGACGAGCAGATGTCCTCGTGCTTGTTGTTGCCCGCCTGCGAGATGAACACGACCTGGTCGACGCCCGCTTCCTCGAATTCGCGCAACCGGGTGCGAATCTGGTCGGGCGATCCGACGCATGAGTTCGTGCCGTCCATGCCCGGCAAGGTGAACGGGCTGGCTTTGAAGTTGTTCCAGATGTTGGTCTTGCCCGGCTCGTGCCTGCCGAACGCATAATGATGTCCGAGCGCGTACGAGAAAAACTTGAGCCCCTCTTCGCCCATCTTGTGCGCAAGCTCCGCGTTCTCGTCGCACATGAAGCCGGTGACGATCGCGATGTTCGCGTTGATCGCGTATCCGATCGGCTCGCACTCGTTCTCGAGCGTCGTGTAGTAGTCGTTGACCCACTGCCGCGCCTCTTCCGGCGATACGAACGCGAACGTCAGCGCGCCGATTCCCAGCTTGGCCGCCAGGTGAATCGTCTCGCGCCGCGAGCACGCGACCCACAGCGGCGGATGCGGTTTCTGCACCGGCTTCGGCACCACGTTGCGCACCGGCATCGAGAAGTACTTGCCCTCATGACCCAGGAAAGGATCCTCGACGAACATCCGCGCAATCGCGCCGAGCGACTCCTGCCACATCTCGCGTTTGTCCGCGCGCGGAATGTTGAACCCGCCCAGTTCCAGCTCCGCCGATGATTCGCCGGTGCCGAACTCGACGCGCCCGCCGCTCACCAGGTCGAGCGTCGCGATGCGTTCCGCCACGCGTGCCGGATGATTGTATCCCGGAGGCAGCAGCGTGATTCCGTGACCGAGCCGAATCTGCTTCGTCCGCTGACTCGCCGCTGCCAGAAAAATCTCCGGCGCCGATGAATGCGCATATTCCTCGAGAAAGTGATGCTCCACTTCCCACATATGGTCGATGCCAAGCTTGTCGGCGAGTTCAACCTGGTCGAGCGCGTCCTTAAACAGCTTCAGCTCCGAGCCCTCTTTCCAGGGCCGCGGCAACTGATGCTCATAAAAAGTTCCCAACTTCATTTTTTCATTACCTATTCCTGCTGTGTTTGAGGCGTTTGCGGGTTTGTCGTGAACAATGTGCGTTCGACCATGTCGATCACTTCGCGCTTGCGCCGTTCAATCATCGACGGCTCGAGCAGGTTCATGCTCCACAGCCGCCGGATCATCGCCGCGGTCGTGAAGTAGCCAATCGTGATCGAATTGAGGCTCCACATGAAATGCAGCGGATCGACTTCGGCGCGGAATTCGCCGTCGCGCTGTCCGCGAAAAATAAAATTCACCGCGGTGGAAAACAGCGGCGGCAACCGCCGTTTGAGCACTTGCCGCCCGACTCCGCTTTCGTCGGCCATCTCCTTCCACATGATGCGCACGAAATCCGGATGGCTCGCGATAAAATCAATCGCGTCGCCGACCGCCTGGCGCATCCGCTCCTGCCGGCTCTCGCGCCCCCATGCGATCCGGTTGGCCGCGTCCTCGAGACTCTCGAACATCTTGTCGAGCACCGCGAGGTAGAGCTGCTGCTTCGACGGAAAATGGTGCAACAGCGAAGGCGCCTTGATTCCGATTCTCTTAGCGATGTCGCGCAGGCTGGTACCGCGATAACCGCGCTCGGCAAACAGCACCTGCGCCACCTGCAGCACGCGGTCGCGCGTATCGGTAGGCCGCCGCAGGTCAACTACTTTCGCGCTGCCGCGCGCGCCCGAACCTTTAGAAACGCTTCGCATTGTGCTTACCCAAAAATTTATCTAACGCTTGTTAGGGAGTCAAACTAGACCGCTTTTGCCGGCGGCACCCACGGCTTGTTCATTACGCGATGCACCATCGGGGCGAAGGTGCTCATTGGCTCGTTGGGATACGCTGGGTCGAACGACACTTCGTCGTACTTCGCGCAGAAATCGACGGTCATCTGATACCACGGCTCATGCTTGAACTGATCGCGCGCATTTGGATCGAGCCCGAGATGCTGCGCGTAGAAGTAGGTCTGAAACAGGCCGTGATACTTGAGCAGGTTGTAATGGTCGTCGGAAATAAACGGGCGCAGGATCGACGCCGCGATCTCGCCGTGGTTCATCGGCCCAAGCGCCTCGCCGACGTCGTGGAACAATGCAACGACGATCAGCTCTTCGCTCGCACCGTCGCGCAGCGCGCGCGTCGCGGCCTGGATGCTGTGACCCTGGCGATTGAGGTTGTAGGCCTGATCGACCGACAAATCGTTGACCATCGCCATCAATCGGTCCGGCAGTTCGGCCAGCGTCTTCTCGTGCACTCGCTTGAGGATTTGAAAATCCTCGTCGCTGCCCTGATCCATCCGGCTGAAATGCATCTTTTCCACGACGCGTCACTCCTTAAAGAATCGGCTGGTCGTCAGAGTACTACAATCCATTTTCGCTTTATAACTCCGCCCTCATCGTAGTAAGTTTCGCTGACAGTGTCCGTCCTGCCCTGGAGGTATCCGCCATGACCGAACTGTACTGGAAGCCGGCGCATGAACTCGCTGCGATGATTCGCAAGCGCGAACTCAAGCCGAGCGAATTGATGGAAGTCACGATCAGGCGAATCGAGCAGACCAATCCCAAGATCAATGCCTTTGTTGCGCTGCGCGCCGACGCTGCGATGAAAGAGGCGCGCTCGCTCGACGAGAGAATCGCGCGCGGCGAAAAAGTCGGAACGCTGGCGGGGTTGCCGCTCGGCGTGAAAGACCTCGAGGACACGGTCGGGCTGGTGAATAGCCACGGATCGAAGCCGTTCAAGGACAACCTGTCCACGTCCGATTCAATCCAGGTTGCGCGGCTGAAAGCGGCCGGCGCGATCGTTATCGGCAAGACCAACGCGCCCGAGTTCGGCTACACCGCATTCACCAAGAACCTGCTGTTCGGCCCCACGCGCAATCCGTGGAATCTCGAGCGCACGCCTGGCGGTTCGTCGGGCGGCACTTCAGCGGCGATCGCGGCCGGCGTCGTGCCGATTTCGACCGGTTCCGACGGCGGCGGCTCGGTGCGAATCCCCGCCTGTTACACCGGATGCTACGGGCTGAAGCCGAACTACGGCAGAATTCCGAACGACCCGACGTTCGGGATGCAGCAATGGAACGACACCTCGGTGCACGGTCCAATCACGCGGACCGTGCGCGACGCGGCGCTCTTTATGGATGCAGTAGTCGGCTATCACCCGGCCGATCCCGACTCCCTGCCGCATCCGGGAATTTCCTATGCTGCGATCCTCGAGAGTCTGCCGAAAAAACTTCGCATCGCGTTTCATCCTGACTTCGGCCAGCTGGTGCAGAGCGACGTGGCGCGCGAAATCGCGAAGGCCGCCGCGGTCTTCAAGGACCTCGGCCACGACGTGACGACTATCGACGACGCCGTGCCCGACACCGGCCGCGCCTGGATGCAAGTCGGCGCGGGACAGGGTTACGCGATGCTGCATGAATGGCTCGACAAGCATCACGATGACTTCGGCCGCGCATTCGCTACCGGCACCGAGGGCGCGGTTCGCGTCACGTGGAAGCACATGGGCGCCGCGTATCGGCGCCGCCGCGAGTTCAACGATTGGTGCCAGCGCGTGTTCGAGCGCTTCGACCTGCTGCTGTGTCCGGTGCTGCCGACCGAGGCGTTTCCCGCCAAGGGTCCGATGCCGACCGAGATCAACGGCAAGCCGTTGAAAAATCCGCTCGACGCCGTCGTCTTCACCTATCCGTTCAACATGAGCGGCCATCCGGGGGCATCGGTGCGCGCGGGGCTCACTGATTCGGGACTGCCATGCGGACTGCAAATTGTCGCCGAGCGCCATCGCGAAGATCTAGTGCTGCAAGCGTCGTACGCTTACGAACAGGCGCGCCCGTGGAACAACAAGTGGCCTGAGATCTAGACTCGGAGCTGCCGAGGGTCGAGCATAAGTCCAACTGCGAAAAAAGGAGACCACAATGCCTGAGTTCAACGAAAAAGCGATGAAGGAATTCAACCAGGGCTTGATCAAAGAGTTTCGAGCCAACGGCGGCAAGGCGATCAGTGGCCCGTTCGTGAACGCGCCCCTGCTGCTGCTGACGACGACCGGCGCCAAGAGCGGCAAGCCCTTCACCACTCCGCTGGTGTATACGAAGGACGGCGATCGAATCGTGATAATCGCGTCGAAGGGCGGCTTCCCGACGAATCCGGCGTGGTTCCACAACCTGAAGGCCCATCCGACGACGACGATCGAGGTAGGCAAGGAAAAATTCCAGGCCAAGGCCACTATTACCAAGGACCCCGAACGCCAGCGGCTCTTCGACGCGCAGGCCAAGCTGATGCCCACGTTCAACGACTATCAGAAGAACACGAAGCGCCAGATACCGGTGATAGTTCTGGAGCGCATGTAGTCGCGCTCGAGGAATCCTTACGTCGGCGAATCGGATCGGCGGAGCAGCTCACGATGTCAGACGCGATCACGATGTCAGACGCGACCGATCCCGCGATCATAAGTTGCTATCACGCGCACATCTACTACGAGGATGCGTCGCGCGACACCGCCGCCCGCATCCGCGAAGAAATCGAGCGCAACTTCAAAGTCGAGATGGGCCGATGGCGCGACGCGCCAGTAGGCCCGCATCCGCAACCGATGTACCAGGTGAAATTCAATCCTGAAGAATTCGCCAGAATCGTGCCGTGGCTGATGCTGAATCGGGCCGGACTGAATATCCTGGTGCATCCGGAGACAACAGACGCTTACACCGATCACGCAGTCAACGCGCTATGGCTGGGCGAAAAGCTCGAGCTGCGGCTCGACGTGCTGCGCAATCTGAAAAGCGGCTAGATGAAGACTTGCCGCATTCACATCACGGGAGCTTCTGGCGCCGGTGTGACGAGTCTCGGGCGCGCCTTGGCCGATGCGCTCGCGATCTCGCATCATGACACGGACGATTATTTCTGGCGGGCTACGACACCGCCCTATCGCGAAACGCGCGAGGTCGCCGATCGAATTCGGCTGATGCGCGAAGTGTTCCTCGATCGATCGGATTGGGTCCTGAGCGGCTCGCTCGATGGATGGGGAGATCCAATCATTCCGCTTCTTGATTCGGTGGTATTTTTGTACGTCCCGACTCGGATTCGCCTGGAGCGCTTGCGCGCGCGCGAATCAAGGCGCTTCGGCTCCGACGCCGTCGCGCCGGGCGGCTCGATGCATCAGCAAGCAGAAGAATTCGTCGAGTGGGCGTCACACTATGATGACGGCACGCGCGAGGGCCGCAATCTCGCGCGCCACCAGGCATGGCTGGCGGCGCTGCCGTGCCGCCTCCTGCGCCTGGATGGAATACGTCCATTGCCCGACCTCGTCAGGGAAGTCTGTCTTGAGTTTCAGGCGTAGAGTGCTCCGAAGTCATTGCTGTTCGAGCACCACTTCGCTGAAATGAAAGTCCGATGGATCTTCAGCTGAAAGGCAAACTCGCGCTGGTTAGCGCCAGCACCGCCGGGATCGGACTGGCTATTGCCAGCCCACTCGCGTCGGCAATAACCGGCGCCGCTCTGCGCGTAGACGGGGGCTTAATAAAGAGCGCGTTCTAGGTAAGCTATGGCTTCAAATCTTTACGACGACCCGACAATCGCGAACGCGCTCGAGCGTGGAGATACTTTGCCCGCCCGATGGTATGTAGAGCCCGATGTGTTTCAGGCCGAGAAGGAGCGCATCTTCCATCGGACCTGGCAGTACGTCGGACATACCGGACAGCTAACTAGCGTCGGCGATTTTTTCACGACGCGTCTGGGCGACCTGCCGGTCGTGATCGTG
>Ga0182024_10021260_pt1 | contig 11785 bp, 11 predicted proteins | sample P32metaG_FD_120480 | JGI IMG/M metagenome (GOLD analysis project Ga0182024, IMG submission 120480) | Permafrost microbial communities from Stordalen Mire, Sweden - P3-2 metaG (Illumina Assembly) | ecosystem: Environmental > Terrestrial > Soil > Wetlands > Permafrost | place: Sweden: Stordalen... | reverse complement strand
TCTTCGGGCAACACCTCGGCAACCATCGGCGGCGGCAACGACACGCGCGCAGTGTGCCATGGGCTCACCAATCGCGCAAGTCATATTCTTGCTATTGTCACGCCGGCAAAATCCCGGACGATTGTGGCGGGACGCCCGTGCCACAGGGAAGGTTCGAGACATAACACATCCGGTGCCTTATTCCGCTGAATGCATCCGTGTTAAAGCGGCGGCCCGCAGTCCGGGCCTTTTTGGCGGCCCATCGCTTGCAGCGTGTTGATGTAGCTTGGAACGGGGTAGCGGTCCAGCCCGGGGCGGAAGCGAAGGTGAAAAAGTGTGAACCGGTCATCGGCGTTTCGCTCGCGGCGGGTGTGAGCGGATTCGTCGCGGGCTTCGACTTGGCCGAGCTCCTTCAGCTTGTCGATATCTCGATGCCGCGTGACGACCCAGACCGCCGGGGCGGTGATGCGCTGGTCACGTAAGAACGTAAGATTGTGAAGCAGCATCGTAGTCGGCCGCAGATAGAACTGGTTGCGGAAGAAATCCATCTCGCCGGCCAGATCGCCATTCACGTAGAGCGGCTCATTCGATGGCACCTCGCGATCGGTCCGACGGAGGAACGCGGTATCCTGAGTCACGATATCAGGCAGCACGCTCTGGCCCCAGCAATAGGCGAAAGCCACCCCGATGAAGCATGCCCCTGCCGCGACGAAGGCATTTCGCCGGGAAATCGCCCAGAACAGCGCCGCCGCGCAGACCACGACGGCGGCTGCGAGCGCCATCACATCAATCCTGCCAACCGAAACCTCGGCGTGGAAAAAGCGATGGGCGATCGGCTGATAACTTGCCACCGCAGCCACCACGACAGCGGCCACCACGACGCTGGCAAGTCCCATCTTCAAAGGCCGCTCCCGCGGCTTGGTCAGATCGCGCCAGATGATCGATATGCCTACCGCAGCCAGGATCGCCCACGGCGCCATACTCGGCACAAAGTAATGATGGTGCTTGCGGTGGGGAATCGAGAGGACGATCACCGGCAGGATCGCCCAACACCACAGAAAACGTTCGCCGGAGATCCGCTGATGGATCGCCGCGCGTGCAGTGACGATGAATCCGGTGATGGACGCCAGAATCCAAGGCTGACAAAACGCTGGCAGGACGATCACCACGTAGTACCAGAACGGCTGATCGTATTGCGTGGTGTCCTCGTAATCGAACCGCCAATTCTGCGTGACATCCGGGTAGCGGTGAATCGCCGCCAGTGTCCAACTGACCAGCAACAGCCCGAATATCAGCCAGCCCCAAAACCAGATGTATCGCCGGATCCGCAAGCGATCGCGCGATAGAAGCAGGTACGCCCCGACTGGCCCAACCACCACTGCCGGCCCAAGCAGCGGCGATTTCACGATGTTCATCAAACCGAGCAGGAAGAAAAAAGCCCAGACCTGCCAGGGCCTGTTTCCGAAAAATCCCATCCGCGCATCCCGAGACTTCCCGGAAGCAAACTCGAGGGAAATGAAAAGCGTCAGCGCCACGGCGACGGCCGCCGCGAGATAGATGTCGTCCTCGGCCAGCACCGAGTAGGCGTAAAACTCGTACATTGTGGCCAGGACCAAGCCGCTGAGCAGCCCGACGCCGCGACCAAACCAGACCGCCGCCGCCCAGGCGGTCATGAGGACGATCGCCAGGCCCATCATGACCGATGGCAATCGCACGACCCAAACCGCGTCGCACTTTTGCCCCAGTAGAAGCGACGTGCCGACCTCGATCCACTGGGGAAGCGGCGGCCGCTCGAGCCACGGCCGGCCACCGCTTTGGGGAAAGAGCCAGTTGTGATTCGCGAACATCTCCCGCGAAAGCTCCGGCAGCCGTGCCTCGTGCAGGCTCAGCGCGCGGCCGCTGATCATCTCGTACCCGAATAGCGCCAGGCAGAATGCCGACAGGATCAGGAAATCGCGACCGAGCAAGCGAGATCGCCCGGCGTCGGGCGCCAGCGCCGCCGCCGATTCATCCGTGAACGGTAAAACCCCAGGAGCTGCGGAATCCATCGCGGGGCATTCTGCCGAATTCTTTGGCGGTTTCTAGCGAAGGCTGCGTTTCGCGAGGACAAGGCGGAATCTTTCGGCGCTGCTGACGAAGAATCGACGCCGCGCGCGCTCGTCATTCTGGACGGGTTCCCGTAAATTTGATGTCTCCCGAGTTCGGCGGCGAGATGGCGGACCTGCGGTCCTACCGCTACGCGAGAAGACATTGTCCGAGTCATCAACTGTGTTCGATCTTCCGGCTCTGCGCGAACGGCTTAAGCCGTGGCGGCTCTATTGGTATCCAACGCTTCACAGCACGAGCGATCGGGCGGCGGAGTTGCGCCGGCGCGGCGAGCTGTTCGCCCCGGCAGTCGTTCTAGCCGACGAGCAGACCGCCGGGCGTGGTCGGGGAAACAATTCGTGGTGGTCGGCAAACGGATCACTCACCGTCACCTTCGTGCTGCCGACCGAACCGCTCATTCAGCCGCACCACCTTCCACTGATCGCCGGCCTGGCGGCGCGGAATGCGGCGGCGGAACTCACCGGCGACAACGGGATCCAGCTTAAATGGCCCAATGATCTGCTCTACGACGGCAGAAAGCTGGCCGGCCTGCTCTGCGAGCGCATCCTCGAAGCCGACCTGATTGGCATCGGCCTGAATGTGAATCTTGACCTGAATCGCGTCCCATCCGAGCTCCGCTCCCGGATCACATCCCTCTCCCAAATCCGCGGCAGCCCACTGAATATGACGGAGGCGCTGGCCGCCCTCGCGTCGCACTTGCGCGTATCGATCAACCGGGCGATGAGCGAACCGTTCGCTCTGTTTCTTCGGGAGTACGACGCCCATCACGCGTTGATTGGCCGGGAGGTGTGCGTTGCCTCAACTCCCGGCGATGCGCCGGTGTGCGGCAGATGCGAAGGGCTTGACGAGATCGGCCGTCTGCTGCTGCGTTCGGGAACGCAGGTCCATCACATTATTTCGGGGCAGGTGTCGGTGCGGTGAAGCTCAGGGGAACATTGCGTTTTCAACTGGCCACTGAAGTGGCCAGTCCGGCGACCCGGTGTGCTATTATGGACGCGGCGCAAAGCACCCGGGTCCAGAGGCACTTCATGGCAGACGACACAGAGAAACCGGTCCGGCCCCCTCACTGGCTCGATCCCATCATCGAAGCTTACAAGAAGGACGTGGATCTGACGCAGCTTCGCGAAAATCTCAAGCTCACGCCGGATCAGCGGCTTGCAAAACTCGAGGGGCTGCTTGCCGACGCCGAGGAATTTCGACGGGCGATGAAAGCTGCCAAGTCTAATCAGGGCGCGAGGGCCGATGACGCAGTTTCGTGAATTGCTTCGAGTTCTTTCGGAAGCCGGCGTGGAATTTATTGTCGTCGGCGGAGTAGCGGCCTTCGCGCACGGCGCCGCCCGAGTCACGCTCGACCTGGATCTGGTCTACCGGCGCACCCCCGCTAATCTCGAACGAATCGTCCAGGCACTCGCCCCTCACCATCCCTACCCGCGCGGCGCCCCGGACGGACTGCCATTTCATTGGGACGGGAGCACCGTCCAGTTTGGAATTAACTTCGCGCTGCGCACAAATCTCGGCTTTCTCGACCTGCTCGGCGAGATTTCCGCCGGAGGCACTTACGACGATCTGCTTGCTCATACCCAATTGATCGAAGTGTATGCCATGCCCTGCCGTTGTCTTGATCTGGAAGAGTTGATCCGAGTGAAGCGGGCAGTCGGTCGGCCCAAAGATTTTGAAGTGGTAGCGGAATTAGAAGCTATCCGCGACAGAGGGGATTTACAGGAGTAGGCCGGACGGTATCAGCGTGGATTCCACGCTGATCCGTTTGGAAACTGATACTCCACCAGCGACTGCGGCTTCATCGTGATCCCATAGCCCGGAGCCATGGGCGCGAGATATCGTCCGGCGCGCATGCGCACCGGATCGACAAAGTGCTCGTGCAGGTGATCGACGTATTCCAGGACGCGATTCTCGAGCGATCCGCTACAGGCGATGTAATCCCACATCGACAGGTGCTGAACATACTCGCACAAGCCCACGCCTCCGGCATGGGGACAGACGGGGATGTTGAACTTTTGGGCCATCAGATAGACAGCGAGGCACTCGTTCACCCCGCCCAACCGGCAGGCGTCAAGGTTGCAGAACTGCATTCCATGGGACTGCATTAATTGCTTGAAAACGATCCGGTTCTGGCAGTGCTCGCCGGTGGCAACGCCGATGCCCAGCGGGCTAAGCGCGCGGGCGATGGCGGCATGGCCGAGCACGTCGTCGGGGCTGGTCGGCTCTTCGATCCACCAGGGCCGGAACTGGGCGAGCACCTTCATCTGCTCGATGGCCGTCCCAACGTCCCACCACTGGTTCGCGTCCATCATCAGCTTTCGCTCGTAGCCGATTTCCTCGCGGATGATGCGGCAGCGGCGGATGTCGTCATCGAGATCCCGCCCCACCTTGATCTTCAAGTGCATGAATCCTTCGCCCAGCGCCTCGCGGCATAGCCGGCGCAGCTTCTCGTCGCTATAGCCCAGCCAGCCGGCGGAAGTGGTGTAGGCGGGATAACCTTCGCGGAGAATCTGCTCGATCCGCTGCTGCTTGGTCGAATGGTTGGCGCGAAGAATGTGAATTGCCTCGTCCGGCGTGAGGGCGTCGGTGATGTAACGGAAGTCGATGCACGCGACGAGTTGCTCGGGCGACATCTCGGCAAGCAGCCGCCAGAGCGGCTTGCCTTCGAGCTTGGCCCAAAGATCCCACACCGCATTCACCACCGCCGCTGTGGCCAGATGGATGACGCCCTTCTCCGGGCCGATCCAACGGAGCTGGCTGTCCCCCACCATGTGCCGCCAGAACGCGCCCATGTCGGCGGTGAAGGATTCGAGCGATCGGCCGAGCACGAGCGGCATCAGCGAACGGATCGCCGCAACGCACAATTCGTTGCCGCGGCCGATGGTGAAAGTCAGGCCGTGGCCTTCAATTCCGGCGGGATGATCAGTCTTCAGAACGACGTAAGCGGCCGAGTAATCCGGGTCCGGATTCATCGCATCCGACCCGTCGAATTGGCGCGAGGTGGGGAAACGAATGTCGAGCGGAACCGCGCTGGTGATGGTGACCGGCATGGAGCGTTAGGCGGAACTCCCCCAAAACAAAGCGCTTTCCTGATCTTCTTTCTCCCTCTCCCTTCGGGAGAGGGAGCAAAACCCAGCAACTGGTTATTGATGGCTACCGCGCCGCCCCGCCGCTGGCTTTACCGACCAGCGCTCCGACGACGAACAGGATCGCGCTCAGGGCGATTCCGATGCCGATCACGAGCCAGGCTTGGTTGGCTTTATAGGTATCAAACCACTTGAGCATGTCGGGCCAGGTGCCCAGCACGCCGCAGATCAGCGCGAAAATGCCGAAGAGGCTGACAATTCCAGCCGCCAGGGCCGCCGCGCCAAAAGCGGGCGCCCACGGATCCACGGCATCGACGTAGACCGGCACCACCGGCCCGCGGTCGATGCCGCCGGAGGGAACTTCCAGTTCGACGTCACCGCCCATGCCAGTCTCGTCGGCGCGACCGCCCGAAGGCCCGATTTCTTCGAGAACCGCGCCCAAGCTGGTGTCATCGCGCTCGCGGGAGAGGTCGAGCAAGCCCGACCCGGAGCCAACGCTCTCGAGATTGATCTCCTGCGCCGAGGCGGCGGAGATCGAAGTCTGGGCGGAAGGGTCCACCAGCTCGGCGGGTTCTTCGGTGCCGAAGACATTGATGCCCGATCGGCTGCCGCCCGCGCTTCCGCTGAGGCCCGTCAAGCCGGTGCCGCTGGGGCCCATACGGCTGGGAGAAGGGATCCCCGTTGCGGTGCCCGACAGGCCCAGGTCGGCGGCAAGGGCCGTGTCGTCCTTGGTCTTCATGCCTGCCCCGGTTCCCGCCTTGGATCCGAAGGAGGTGCCCTGCCCGGTGCTGTCGGCGAGGGTGACGCTGGTGCCGCTGGCGGCGGTGGTGTCGACCAGATCGATCATGCCGCCGGAATCGGAGACGCCCAGGTCGACGTGATCGCCGCCGGTGGAAAGCTCGGAGCGGAGCTGCTCGACCTGATCGGCCTTGAACATCAGCCGCGGCCCGTCGCGGAACTCGCGGAGCCGGCCGTCGCGCGCGTATTGCTTGATATCGTCCTCGCTATGGCCAAGAACGGTCTTGGCCTCTTCGAGCGTGTAAAACATCTTTGCCATGGGCGGGCTCCAAATGGGCAGTGCGGCGGCCGATGATCGGTGCGGCCGGGGCGAATAGTCACTGCGGGGTTCGGGGTGTCTTCTCCGTGGTGTTGGCAGAATCGGTTGTAGGAGGCGAGTTGGCCTGGCCGCGAATGCCTTCGGCGGCTTGATCCATCAAGTGCTTCACCTCAGTCGGCGTGGGACTGGTATTGAAGTTGGTCAGCTTCCGGTCGTAGGAGATTTTTCGGACGGCAACCAACTGCAGGTCTGTCCCATCGTTGGTCGGCCGATAACGGTAAGCGCACAGCGCCTGGGTGTCGATGTCGAGCACGTAGCATCCCCAGGTGGTCTGGCTGAACTGGGCCGGCATGAGATAAAGATTTGCGCCCCCAGCGATGGGTTGTGGGGAAAGGGGCGCGCCATAAGCGCCCGAGAGGAATGCCGGCGTGTTCCCGCGGCCCAGAAACGCAACAAGCACCGCCAAGAGCAACGCCGCGTTGATATACAGCGCGACGAGCAACGGTCGGTTGCGGCGGGAACGCCTCACGATGTCTCTCCGAAGCTGAAAACTCCGCTGGCCGGAAGATCCGCAACGGCTATTATACGGAAACCCTCAATCGCCGCAAAGTTTTCGGTCGGCTTGAAGCAGGGGCAGGATCACTTGGCCGTTCCGGGAGGGCGAGGCTCCGGCCGAGCCGTGCCTTTCGATCGGGCTTCGGCTCGGCAGGAGCCTCGCCCTCCCCGAGAGCCTGGCCTGCACGGTGGATGTGGCGCAAAGGACCAAGTTGGCATGGACGTACAGGAAGTGGGTAGGCAACTCGATCCCCAAGCCCCGCCGACGCGCGCCGGACCCATAAACGGGCCGGAGCGCGGGCCCTGGATGCAATACCGGGTTCCGCAGGGATTTGAATGGAACCGGTATGTCCTGCCGATCGCGGCATTGCCATCGGAATTGGAAGGCCTCCGCGTCGTGCAGATTACCGACCTGCACCTGCGCAAGTTCTGGTCGGACGTCTATGACGAACTGATCGAACGCGTGCGAAAAGAATCGCCGGATTTGATTCTGATCACCGGCGACTTCGTCGACAGCAAGCGGCGACCGCTGCCCGCCGTCCCGACTGTCCGGCGGCTCGTCTCATCATTGAGCGCGCGGCTGGGCGTGTTCGGCATCCTCGGAAATCATGACCGCTATCATCTCCGGCCTCACCTTGATGGCATCGGCCTCTCGCTGCTCGATAAAGAATCGCGTCGCGTTGAGGTGGATGGCGCGGAATTGGAACTGCTCGCCCTGCCCGGCGTCGATCGCCGGCATCTGACGCGCGAGGTCCTCGACAGCTATCCGCCCAAGTCCTTCGGCGTGCCTCGCCTGGTGCTGGCCCATTTCCCCGACCATCTTCGCAAGGCTGCCGAGCTGAAGCCGGACATCTATTTCGCCGGCCACACGCACGGCGGGCAAATCTGCCTTCCCGGCGGGTTCGCCCCCATCCGGCACGATTCCCTGCCTCGACGATTCTGCAAAGGCGTGCATCGCGCGGGCAATACATGGCTTGTCGTAGGGCGCGGGCTGGGATTCACCGGACTGCCCTTCCGGTTCTTCTGTCCAGCGGAAGTCGTGGAAGTGACGCTCACCAGAGGATAGACGTTCACGGTGGCCACAAAGCATCCCCGGGCCAGTAATAGGGAGACCGGAGGTTTGACTGCCTGGCATGAAATTCATCGTTCGCGCATCCATCACCGCCCTGCTGCTGATCGGCTCAGCCGTTCTTGCCGAGGACTGGCCGCAATGGCGCGGTCCGGACCGAACCGGCTATGTGCCGCAAGGGGAACCGGTCCCAGCGAATCTCGACCTCCACAAGATTCTGTGGCACGTCGGCATCGGCGACGGCGTCGCCTCGCCGGTGGTCGGGGGCGGGAAGGTCATTTATCTCGACAATCAGCAGGGAAAGGAAACGATCCACGCCGTCGACGCCGGCAGTGGCAAGGAGCTTTGGCGCCAGCCGCTGGATGAGGTAACGCACGACCAGCAGAGCAAGCCGGGGCCGCGCTGCACGCCGTTGATCGACGGCGATCGCGTCTACGCCCAATCCTGCCGAGGCGAGTTGCACTGCATCGCTGCATCGGATGGGAAATTGATCTGGCGCGCCAGCTACATGCGCGACTTTGGCGCGATCTTCATCGGCGAGAAGGGCAACGCCCAAGGCGCCAGCCGCCACGGCTATGCCGGCTCTCCACTCATTGATGGCGATCATCTGATCGTGGAAGCCGGCGGCCAACATGGGGCCGCAATCGTCAGGCTCGAAAAGCGAACCGGCAAAGTCGTTTGGAAATCACAGGACGAGATGCCCGGCTACGCGGCCCCGATCATCGGCGAGATCCTGGGCGCCAGACAGATCATCGCCTTCATGGCTGACAGTGTGATCGCACTGGATCCCCAGGACGGGAAGCTGTTGTGGCGGGTCCCGGTGAAGACGTCGCTCGGCCGAAACGTCACCACGCCGGTCGTGGTTGGCGACCGGGTGCTCGTCGCCTCGCATCAGGCCGGGCTCGTCGGCATCAAGGTGTCGAAGGATTCCGGCGGGTACGTCGCGGACGCTGAATGGGATGCGAAGGATTCGGCCATCAATTTCTCCAGCCCCATTACCGTCGGTGATTACCTCTACGGCGTCGGCCCTGCCAAGAACCTGATCCGCGTGGATGTGCATACAGGCAAGCAGACATGGTCCAAAGACGGATTCTTCCCTGGCACCTCCGGCGGGAGCACTCACGCCGGTTTTATTGTCATGGACAAAAACATTCTGATCCTCACCAACCCCGGCGAGTTGCTGATGATCGCCGCCGATCCGAAGGAATTTCGCCTGATCGGACGCGCGCAGGTTTGCGCCCAAAACTGGTGCAACCCGGCTTACGCCGATGGGAAACTTTTCCTTCGCGACGCCCACGAGCTGATGTGCGTTGAGCTTTTGAAGTGATCGATCGGTTTCGGTCGAATTACCAGTGCAGGCCGGCGTCATCCGCCGCACCCAGCGCAAGACCCGATGCATCGAGCGCGCCTCGCCCCTTGGCGATTGCCGAAACATATCGATCGCAAAGCAGGCTGAGAATCGGCATCGGCGCGCGGCTCGCCGCCGCGGTCTGGTGAGCCAGCATCATGTCCTTGAGCGCCAGAACCAGAGCGAAGCCCACCTTGTCAAAATCAGCGTCGATCAATCGCTTGCTGTAATTGTTGTAAATCGGGCAGTTGAACAATGTGTGCGTGAGCATGCCGAGAAGCTGCTCGCGCGGGAGGCCGTTCTTCTCGGCCAGCGCCGAGGCCTCCGCCATCGCCTCGATGGCGGCGGTCAGCATGAAGTTTCCCGCGAGCTTCACCACGTTGGCCGCGCCCACCTTTTCGCCAAAGTCAAACACCCCCTGGCCGATTGCATCAAAGACTGGCTTGGCCCGCTGCTTTTCGGGGATCGGTCCCGAGGCGCAAATCCAAAGCTTCCGCGCCTCGGCAGCGTCGGGCCGGCCGAATACCGGCGCGGCAATGACCGCGGCCCCATGTTTCGCATATTGCTCGGCCAATCGCTCCGACGTGGCCGGCAGGATGGTGCTCATCGAAATGTGCAGCCCGCCTTTTCCTAGCGCCGCGGCCAACCCTTCCCCCGCCAGCGACTCCAGCGCCCCGTCATCGGCCAGCATCGACACCGCAATCCCGCCCGGCGTCGCAACCTCCTCCGGCCGATCCACGACCACCGCCCCTCTCTCTTCCAACTCCCTGGCCTTCTCCCGCGTACGGTTAAAAGCCCGGAGCTGGAAACCCGAGCCCATGAGGTTTCCCGCCATGTGGCGACCCATGTTGCCCAACCCGATGAAGCCGATTATTTGAGGCATATCATTCACCCGTGATGTTATGACGCGTCTTCGATAATAAGCACCGCTTCAGCGGGTGCGCTGCCGGGTAACGTAACCCGTAGCGTTTGCAAAGTAAGGCGCATCGATCAACCACTTGATGCTTCCACATTCGGCCCACCAGGTCGCACCCTGTTCGAGGGGCCAATTCCCGGACATGGACTGACCCAACCAACGCTTGATGATACGCCGGATGGTTTTGGGTTCTTGTTCGGACGTAAGGATCACGTGGACGTGATCGGGCGCCGCGGCGCTCGTGTGATATTTCCAGAAACCGCGTTCGCAGATCTCCGGAATTTTGGATTCAGCAAAGAGTCGTTGCTCTCGAGTGAGAACAACAGGAGAAAAACGCATCTTTGCGCGCTCATACTCCCATCGCTCTTGGTCAGGACCGAGCACCGGGTCTCCGCGTTCGGTGTTGGTGCGATCAACAGTTCCGCGCGGGTCACCGTGAAGTCGGGTTCCGTAAGTGCCCCATGAGAGGAAATATCCAAGTGGGCGCGACATCTGTCTTCACTTGCGATCGGGACTCGGGGCCGGGACGCCCCGTCTCGCCCGACAAAGAAGCGTTCCCTTTCCAGGAGAGACGGGGCGTCCCCGCCCCGAACTCAGAGCGCTCTACAATCCGCTCTCGTTCACCGTCACCCCGTGCGCCTTGAGCGTGTTGACCTGCACGAGTTTCGCTTCGTTCTCGTCCTTCACGTTGTCCGAATGACAGACCGCCTTCTTGCCCTGATGCGCGAGCTTGTGGATGTCTTCGGGACTTAGATTTCCGCGCTGCTTCAGGATGTCCATCCCGGCCGCGGTCACTCCGGGGCTTGCCAGGGCTTTCTTTTCGGGCTGGGACTCCTCGTCCTTCCCCGAGTAGAAATCGGTGATTTCCTTGCTGATGCGGACCGAGCACCAGTCGTGGCCGCACATGGCGCAGAAATCGGTGTCCACTTCCAGATCCTCGTCGTGGTAGGCGCGGGCGAGGTCAGGATCGAAGGAGAGATCAAAATGCTTTTGCCAATTGAGGGCGGCACGGGCCTTGGTCAGCTCGTCGTCGCGATCGCGCGAGCCGGGGATGCCCAGCGCCACGTCGGCGGCGTGGGCCGCGATCTTGTAGGCGACGCAGCCTTGCTTGACGTCGTCTTTCTTGGGAAGGCCCAGGTGCTCTTTGGGCGTCACGTAGCAGAGCATGCTCGCGCCGTGGTATCCCGCGGCCGTGGCGCCGATGCAACTGGTGATGTGGTCGTAGCCGGGAAAAATGTCGGTCACCAGCGGCCCGAGCACGTAAAACGGCGCGCCGTGGCAGAGCTTGCGCTGAAGCTTCATGTTGTATTCAATCTGATCGAACGGCACATGGCCGGGCCCTTCCACCATCACCTGGCATCCCTTGGCCCAGGCGCGCTCGGTGAGTTCGCCCAGGGTGGCCAGTTCGCGGAGCTGGGCTTCATCCGATGCGTCGGCAAGTCCACCGGGGCGAAGGCCGTCGCCGAGGCTGAAGCTCACATCGTATTCCCGCATGATGTCGCAGATGTCGTCGAAGATTTCGTACATCGGGTTCTGCTTGTTGTGGATGAGCATCCACTTGGCCAGCAGCGAACCGCCGCGGGAGACGATGCCGATAAGTCGCTTGCGAACGAACGGCAAATGCTCGCGCAGGACGCCGGCGTGGATGGTGAAATAGTCCACGCCCTGC